>Ga0307416_100000746_pt1 | contig 16998 bp, 14 predicted proteins | sample DK1Cmetagenome_2_FD_203821 | JGI IMG/M metagenome (GOLD analysis project Ga0307416, IMG submission 203821) | Maize rhizosphere microbial communities from greenhouse at UC Davis, California, United States - DK15-C-3 | ecosystem: Host-associated > Plants > Roots > Rhizosphere > Soil | place...
GGTGGAACCGCAGACGGTCTGGACCCAGGTGCGGGCGGTGCTGGGCACCCTGGAGCGGGAGGTGGCCGAGATGGAGGCGGTCCGGGTGCGGCTGCCGCGCGAGTTCGACGCGCTCATGGCCTGACCCGGCAGTGTTGCGTTGGGATGAAGCATGACATGCCGAAGCGGTACCTCGGCCCCTAGATCAGATCGCCAGGGCCAATTCGTGGAGCGCGACTGCCACCCGCCGGCCCGCTGGTTCTCCGACCGCCAGCTCATAGTGTCCGCGCCGAACGTTCTGGACGAAAGCATGCCCCGCAATAACCACCCTGGCGCTACGGTCCTGTTTGAGCCCGCGCATCGGCCGCAGCCTTGCCTTCAGCCGACCGTGATCTGCTTCGACACGGTTGTTGCCATACCGATCGGTGTGATGCCACGTCACCGGCAGCAGGTCATCGAGCACCGCCGGATACGCCGCTGCCCGGTCGGTTGTGACCTCTATCGGCGTGACCCTCGTCGTGCCGATGGCGTGCTCGAAGAACCGGCGGGCCGCCGTGGCGTCTCGCCGTGTGGAGACCAACACGTCGATGACCTGCCCGAACTGGTCGATTGCCCGATACACGTAGCGCCACCGCCCGGCGACTTTCACATAGGTCTCGTCCGTGTACCAGCAATCGCCGACCTGATGCCGGCAGGGCCGAGCAGCCTCGGCCAGCAGCGGCGTGAACCGCTGCACCCAGCGGTAGACGGTGACGTGGTCGACCTCGACGCCCCGCTCAGCCAGCAGCTCTTCGACGTTGCGGTAGGACAGGCCGAAGCGCAGGTACCAGCGGACCGCGACGACGATGACATCGGGTGGGAAGCGGAAGCCGGCGAAGGCGGATCGCGGAGCGGGAGCAGGGCGAGTACGGCGGGTTCTCATGCGCCAGTCTCACTGCTCCAAGGCGGTCACAGCGAACGCAACACCGCCGGAACTCAACGCCTGACGGCGGCGGCACCCCGGGGGAACAGGGCGATGGGGCTGCCGGGTGGGCGCGGCAGCCCCATCGGGTTGGTGGTGGTCAGATGGCGGGGTGAGCGGCCGACTTGCGGCTCTTGCGGCGGACGGACAGGGCGTCAAGGGAGAGGGCGAGCACCGCGGCGGCGGCCAGGGCGGCCAGCAGGGTCACGGGGGTTCCGCGGTCGGCTGGCTGGGCGGATGGCGCGGCCGGGTGGACCCGGGTGGACTCGTAGTACGCGCGGCGCGCCTGGGCCAGCGACGACGCGCCGGTCTGCGGGGCGGGCTGGGCCGCGGACGACCGCTCGCCGGCCCGGAACTGCTGCACGGCCCGGTCGGAGGCGGGCTGGGTCTGGGACGACCGCTCGCCGGCGCGGAACCGCTGGACGGCCTGGTCGTTGCTGACGGGCTGGCCCGCTGCGGCGCGCTCGCCGGCCCGGAACTGCTGGACGGCCTGGTCAGGGGGGGCGGCCTGGGCGACGGCGGCCGTCGCGGAGCTCAGGACGGCCAGCATGGCGCCGAGCACGAACGCCCGCATGAGCTTCGGCATGGTTCCTCCTTGGTCCGGGGGGTGGGTCCCCCTTCCGGTGTTGGGACGGAGCCTGCGCCCGGCCGCTGACAGCCGGCTGACAGCTCCGGAACCGCCGTGGTTGTCCCACCATCGTCCGGGGCGGGAGAATGCGCGGGGCGCATCAACTCGCCCTGGAGGAGCGATGGAGGTTCGCCTCCTGGGTCCGCTGGAGCTGGCGGACGGCGGGCGGTCGATCGCGTACGGGGGAGCCCGCCAGCGGGCTGTGCTCGCCCTGTTGGTGCTGCACGCCAACCAGGTGCTGGCCAGCGAGCGCGTCCTGATGGAGCTGTGGGGCGAGGACGCGCCCCCGGGCGCGGCCAACGCCCTCCAGGCGGCCGTGTCGCGGCTGCGCCGGGCCCTGCCCCAGGGCCGGCTGGTGACCCGGCCGCCCGGGTACCTGTTCCGGGCCGTTCCCGACGAGGTCGACCTGAGCCGGTTCGAGCGCCTGCTCGCCCAGGGTCGCCAGGCCCTGGCCGACGGCGCCGCCGCCGAGGCCGCCGACAGCCTGGCCGAGGCGCTGACCCTGTGGCGGGGGCCGGCGCTGGCCGACTTCCGCTACGAGCCGTTCGCCCAGGCCGAGATCGCCCGGCTTGAGGAGCTGCGCCTGGTCTGTGTGGAGGAGCGGGTCGAGGCCGACCTCGCCCTTGGCGCCGGGCCTGAGCTCGTCGGCGAGCTCCAGCGCCTGGTCGCCGACCAGCCGCTGCGCGAGCGGCTCCGCGGCCAGCTGATGCTGGCCCTCTACCGCAGTGGCCGCCAGGCCGAGGCCCTCGAGGCCTACCGCGAGGTCCGGGAGCTGCTCCTGGACGAGCTCGGCCTCGAGCCGGCCCCGGCCCTTGGCGAGCTGGAGGGGGCGATCCTGCGCCACGACCCGGCCCTGCGGACCGCGCCGGCGCCGACGCCGGCCGCCGCCGGCGTGCCGGTCCGCAAGCCGGTGACGGTGCTCTGCGCCGAGCTGGAGGTCGCGTCCGCCTCGGGCGGGGGCGTCGACCCCGAGGCACTTCGGGCCGTCCTGGAGCGGGCCCAGGCCGTGCTCGGCGCCACCTTGGAGCGGCACGGTGGGCGGCTGTCGGCCGTGGTCGGCCGGCGCATCGTCGGGGTCTTCGGTGTCCCCATCCTCCACGAGGACGACGCCCTGCGCGCCGCCCAGGCGGCCCTGGCCGCCAAGGACGCCCTTGACGCCGAGGCGGCCGTGCTCGAGGGGCGGGGGCTGGTCCTGTCGATGCGGGTCGGCCTGGCCACCGGCGAGGCGCTGGTCGGCGGCCCCGAGCCGTCGGGCTTCGCCGGCGACGCCGTCGGCCAGGCCGACGAGCTGGCCCAGCGGGCGGCGGCCGGCGAGATCCTGGTCGGCGACCAGACCCGCCGGCTGGCCGCGGCGGCGCTGGAGGTCGAGCCCGCCGGCGGCGACCGGTTCCGGCTGCTGGCCGCCCCGATCGGCGCCCGGCCCCTGCCCGTCCGCCTCGACGCGCCCCTGGTCGGCCGGGACGAGGAGCTGGGCCGGCTCCGCGACGGGCTGGCCCGCGCGGTCCAGGACGGCGGGCCGGTGCTGGCCACCGTGCTCGGGGAGGCCGGCATCGGCAAGACCCGGCTGGTCCACGAGCTGGCCGCCCAGGTCGGCACCGAGGCCACGGTGCTGACGGGCCGGTGCCTGCCCTACGGCGACGGCATCACCTTCTGGCCCCTGCGCGAGCTGGTCGCCCAGGCCGGGGCGCCCCAGGGGACCGCCCAGGAGCTGGAGGCGCTGCTGGAGGGCGAGGAGGACGCGGCCCGGGCGGCCGAGTGGCTGGCCGGAGCCCTCGGCCGGGGGGGTCCGGGGGACCGCCGGAGCGGTCCCCCGGAGAATCGGGGCGGTGCGGGGACGCTGGCCGCCCCCGAGATCTTCTGGGCGACCCGCCGGCTGCTGGAGACGCTGGCCCGCCGGCGCCCGCTGGTGGTGGTCCTCGAGGACCTGCACTGGGCCGAGCCCACCTTCCTGGACCTGGCCGAGGCCGTCGCCACCCAGGCCAGGCAGGGGCTGCTGCTGGTGTGCCTGGCCCGCCCCGAGCTGCTGGAGCGGCGCCCGGGCTGGGCCGCCGGGGTGGCGGCGGCGGTCCGGGTCGAGCTCGGCCCGCTGGCCGAGGCCGACGCCGGGGCGCTGCTGGGGGCGCTGGCCGGAACACCCGAGGCCAGCGCGCGGCTGCTCGAGGTGGCCGCCGGCAACCCGCTGTTCCTCGAGCAGCTGGCCGCCTCCCTCGGCGAGCAGCACTGGGGCGAGGACGAGCCCCAGCTCCCGGCGACCATCCAGGCGCTGCTGGCCGCCCGCCTTGAGCTGCTCGGCCCGGGCGAGCGGGCGGTGCTGTGGCGGGCCGCCGTGATCGGCCGGGACTTCAGCCGCGAAGCCGTGGCCGAGCTGCTCCCCGCCGAGGCCCGCGCCCCGCTCGGGCGCCACCTGCGGACGCTGGCCGCCAAGGGGCTGATCGAGGCGGCGCCGTCCGAGCCTGGCGCCCCGGCCCGGTTCCAATTCCACCACCTGCTGGTCCAGCAGGCGGCCTACCGGGCCATCCCCAAGTCGCACCGGGCCGAGCTGCACCAGCGCTTCGCCGGCTGGACCGAACACCAGGCCGCCGAGGACGAGATCGTCGGCTACCACCTGGAGCAGGCGGTCCGCTACCGGGGTGAGCTGGGGGCGGTCGACGACGAGGTCAGGGCGCTGGCCCGGCGCGGCGCCGGCCACCTGGAGGCGGCCGGGACCAGGGCCCACGCCCGCGGCGACGTCCCGGCGGCGGTGCGCCTGCTCCGGCGGGCCGCCTCGCTCCTCCCGGCCGACGACCCGGCCAGGGCCCGCGCCCAGACCGGCCTCGGCGCGGCCCTGCTGGAGGCGGGCCGGCTCGACCAGGCCGACCGGGTGCTGGCCGACGCCGGGCGGATCGCCGAGGTGGCGGGCGACCCGGGGCTGGCCGCCCGGGCCCGGGTCCAGCGGCTGCTGCTGGGCCTCCAGGTCGACATGGGCGGCGCCGCCGCCGAGGTCGGCCAGGCCCTGCCCAAGCTGCTGGCGACCTTCGAGCAGGCCGGCGACGAGGTCGGGCGCTGCCAGGCCTGGCGACTGCGGGCGGCCGTGCACTGGCTGCAGGCCGACTCGGCCGCCGCCGAGGACGCCTGGCGCCAGGCGGCGGTCCACGCCCGCCTGGCCGGTGACGAGCGGCAGCTCACCGAGGTCCTGGGCTGGCTGGCCTCGGCCGCACTGTGGGGCCCGACCCCGGCCCCCGAGGGCATCCGGCGCTGCGAGCGCTACCTGGAGGAGGTCGGCAGCCACCAGACCGGCGAGGCGGTGATCCTCAACCACCTGGCCGGCCTGTACGCCATGCAGGAGCGGGTCGCCGAGGCGGACCGGCTGCTGGCCAGGGGCATGGCCGCCTTCGAGGAGCTGGGCGTGACCATGACCTCGTCGGTCACCCACCCGGCCAGCTTCGTGGCCATGCTGGCCGGCGACGCGGCCACGGCCGAGGCGCACCTGCGCCGCGACTACGAGGGGCTGGAGGCCATGGGCGAGAAGGGCTACCTGGCCACCACCGCCGCCTTCCTGGCCCAGGCGATCGCCGCCCAGGGCCGCCCCGCGGAGGCCGAGCGCTACATCGAGGTCAGCCGGGAGGCGGCCGGCGAGGACGACCTGTCGGCCCAGATGGTCTGGCAGGGCCTCCAGGCCAGGATCCTGGCCGCCGGCGGGCGGCTCGCCGAGGCCGAGGAACTGGCCCGTTCGGCGGTCGCCCTGGCGGCCAGGACCGACTTCCTCAACCAGCACGGCGACGCCCTGATGGAGCTGGCCGTGGTGCTCGACAGGGCCGGCCGGACGGCCGAGGCGAGGGTCGCGGTCGGCGACGCCCTCGGCCTCTACGGGCGCAAGGGCAACCTGCTCGCCGCGGCCAGCGCCCGCCGGCGCCTGGAGCGGCTCGCCCCGGCCTGAGCGCGCCGGTCAGCGGCGCGCGGCCGAGGCCGGCTCGTTGCGCCAGCGGTGCCAGAGGGCGGCATAGGGGCCGTCGGCCTCGACCAGCTCGTCGTGGGTGCCGAGCTCGGTGACGCGGCCGTCCTCGACCACCGCGACCCGGTCGGCGTCGTGCGCGGTGTGGAGGCGGTGGGCGATGGCGACCACCGTGCGGCCGGAGAGGACAGCCGACAGCGAGCGCTCCAGGTGGCGGGCGGCCCGCGGGTCGAGCAGCGAGGTCGCCTCGTCCAGGACCAGGGTGTGCGGGTCGGCCAGGACCAGGCGGGCCAGGGCGACCTGCTGGGCCTGGGCCGACGACAGGGTGCGGCCGCCGGCCCCCACGACCGTGTCCAGGCCGTCGGGCAGCGCCTCGGCCCAGCCGATGGCGTCGACCGCCTCGAGGGCCGAGCGCAGGGCGGCGTCGCCGGCCTCGGGGCGGGCCAGGGCCAGGTTGTCGCGCAGGGTGCCGGCGAAGACGTGCTGCTCCTGGGTGACGAGCACGACGTGGCCGCGGAGCTGGTCGAGGGGCAGCTCGACCAGGCCGACCCCGCCGACGGTCACCGACCCGGCCCGGGGCGCGTTGACGCCGGCGAGCAGGCGGCCGAGGGTCGACTTGCCGGCGCCGCTGGGGCCGACCATGGCCAGCCGCTCCCCCTGGCGCAGGTCGAGGTCGACCCCGTGGAGCACGTCGCGGCCCGGGGTGTAGGCGAAGCGGACGTCGCGGGCGGCCAGCCGCTCGCCGGCCGGCCGGCGGCCGGTTGGCTGGCGGTCGGCCGGGACGTGGGCGACCCCGAGGACGCGGGCGAAGGCGGTCGCGCCCACCTGGAGCTCGTCCAGCCAGGACAGCAGGATGTCGAGGGGCTCGACCAGCTGGCGCATGTAGAGGGCGACGGTGGTGACCTGGCCGACGGTGGCCAGCCCGCGGGCGTGGAGCAGGCCGCCGACCAGGACCGCGGTCGCCACCGGGATCATGTAGGCGCCCTCGATCACCGGGAACCACACCGTCCGCAGGTGCAGGGTGTAGCGCTCGCTGCGGTAGGAGCCGCCGATGTCGTCGTCGGTGCGGCGGATCCGGCGCTGCTGGAGCCCCAGCGCCTCGACGGTGCGGCCGCCCTCGACCGTCTCGGCGACGCCGCCGGTGAGCCGCGACCAGGCGGCCATCTCCCGCCGGTAGCCGCCGGGGGCGCGCCGCAGGTACCAGCGGGTCGCGATCCACAGCTGCGGCAGCACGACCAGGCACGACGGCAGGGTGATCCAGGGCGACACGGCGACCGCGGCGGCGATGGTGAGGGTGGTGGTGACGGCGGCGATCAGGGTCTCGGGCACGCCGAAGCGGACCACCTCGGCGACGTGCTCGACGTCACTGGTGGAGCGGGCGATCAGGTCGCCGGTGCCGGCCGCCTCGACCGTGCCAAGGGGCAGGCCGAGGACGCCGTCGAGGAACTCCTCGCGCAGCTCGGCCAGCACCCGCTCGCCGAGGGCGTAGGAGGCCAGGCGGGCCATCCGGACCAGCACCACCTGGGCGACCAGGGCGGCCAGGACGGCCAGGGCGATCTGGTCGACCCGACCGGTGGTGGTGCCGCCACCGACCTCGTCGACCAGCAGGCCGAGCAAGGCCGGGCTGGCCAGCCCGGCCACGGCGGCCCCGGCGTGCAGCCCGACCGCCAGGGCCAGGCGGCCCCGGTGCCGCCTGGCCAGCACCCGCGCCCTGGCCCGGACCTGGGCGGCGGTCGCCACCGGCAGCCCGGTCATCGGCGCGGTGACGGCGACGTCGGGCGCGGTGACCGTGGTGCTCATGCTTCCTCCCCTCGGGTGACGACCGCGCGGTAGCGCGGCTCGGTGTCCAGCAGGTTGCGGTGGGTGCCCTCGGCGACCACCCGGCCGCCGGCCACCAGCGCGACCTTGTCGGCCCGGTCCAGCAGCAGCGGGCTCGTGGTGCAGACCACCGTGGCCCGGCCGGTGCGGGCCGCGGCCAGCCCGTCGGCGATGCGGGCCTCGGTGTGGGCGTCGACGGCGCTGGTCGGCTCGACCAGGACCAGGACCTCCGGGTCGGCGACCAGCGCCCGGGCCAGGACGAGGCGCTGGCGCTGGCCGCCCGAGAGCGACCGCCCACGCTCGGCCACCTCGCTGTCCAGCCCGTCGGGCAGCGCCTCCAGCACGTCGCCGGCCGAGGTGGTGTCGAGGGCGGCCAGCACCCGCTCGGGGGGCGCGGCGCCGGTCGGGTCGAGCTCGTCGCCGAGGCGCCCGGTGAACAGGCGCGGGTCGTGCTCGCTGACCAGCACCCGGCGGCGCACGACCTCAAGCGGCAGGTCGCGCAGGGCGACCCCGCCGAGGCGCACCTCGTCGCCGTCGGCGAACCGCCCCAGCCGGTCGGCGATCGCAGCCGCCTCCTCGGGGACGCCGGCCACGACCGCGGTGAGCTGCCCGGCCTCCACGACCAGGCCGCTCTGGCCGTCGACCAGGGCGGCCCCGGGCGACGGCTCCTGCGCCGACGACCCGGAGGCGAGCTCGGGCTGAAGGGCCAGCACCTGCACGGCCCGGCGGGCCCCGACCAGCGCCCGGGTGAACTTGTCGGCCGCCTCGGTCACCGTGCGCACGGGCAGGACCAGGAACGCGGCGTAGCCGTAGAAGGCGATCAGCTCGCCCACGCTGACCTGCCCGGCCACGGCCAGCCGGGCCCCCAGCCAGGTGACCGCGACCACGAAGATGCCGGGGAGCGCGACCTCGGCCGCGTCCAGCAGCGACTGCACCCTGGCCGCGGCCAGCCCGGCCGCCCGCACCTCCTGGGAGGCGGCCGCGTACCGCCTGGAGAACACCGCCTCGCCGCCGATGCCGCGCAGCACCCGCAGCCCGCTCACGGTGTCGGCGCCGACGGTGGTCAGCTGGCCGACCAGCTCCCGGTGCCGGGACCGTCGCCGGTGCAGCGGGCGAAGCAGCGGCCCGACCCCGGCCGACAGCAGCGGCACCCCGGCCACGACCAGCAGCCCGAGGGTGGTCGAGGTGCGCAGCAGCAGCGCGGCCACGACCCCGAAGGAGACGAGCGCCCCGGCCAGGCGGGCGACGACGTCCATGACCGAGCCGATCCGCTCGGCGTCATGGGAGCCGACGGCGGCGACCTCGCCGGTCGGGACCCGGCGCGGCAGCGAGCCGCCGAGCCGCACCGCCTGGCGGACCAGCAGCTGCTGGACCCGGTAGGAGGCGGTCAGCCAGTTGACCACGGCGGTGCGGTGACGAAGGATCCCGGCGACGGCGGTGACCAGCCCGGCCGCCATGACCAGGGCCGACCCGCGGACCAGCGCGGCCCGGTCGCCCTCGGCCACGCCCTGGTCGATGGCCCGCCCGACCAGGGCCGGCACGACCGCCAGGGTGCCCATCCAGACCACGCCGTAGAGCATCCCGATCGCGAGCGTGCCAAGCTGCCCGCGCGCCACCCACAACAGGAAGCGGGCGGGCGAGCGCAGGTTGGGCGTGCCGGGATGTCCCAGCGGGAGCTCGCGCATCCTCCGACCGTACCGGCGGCGCCCGCCGCTGAGAACCGAATTACCAGCCGCGACGGCGCGAGGCCGGGCGCCTGGCCCGGCCTCGTGAAGGATGGTGTCAGCAGGCGTTGGCGGCCAGCTGCTCCTGGATCTTGGTGACCTTCCCGCCGTCGACGGTCAGGTCGAAGTACCAGGCGCCCTTGCGCTTGGCGTGCTCGGCCAGCTGGTTGAGCACGGCGGCGCGGTCCTTGCCGGACCCGTCGCACTCGCCCCGCAGCCGGACGTCGAGGTTGCCGGCCAACGGCAGGGTGCGCAGCCGCAGGTTCTCGTTGCGGACCCAGCCCGTGAGGTACTTGGCCTCGGCGGGCTTCTTGCCGTCGGCGATGGCGGCCTTGACGGCCTGGTCGTCCTTGAAGACCTGGACGACGTCGACCACGATGCGGTCGTTGGCCGCGTCGACCTTGGTGATGTAGGCCGGGGTGTCGCCGTCGGGCAGGACCGGTGCCGCGGCCTCGGTCCCGCTCACCTGGCCACCCGACCCGGTCCCGCCGGCGGTGCCGGTGGCGTCCTGCCCCTGGCCCGCGGCCGGTGCCTGGCCGGCGACGGCGTTCTGGTCCTCGGCGGCGGCGACCGCGGGCGTGCCCGGGGCCTGGCGGGTCACCGGCCGGGTGGCCAGGGCCAGGCTGGTCCCGACGGCCAGGGCCACCACGATCAGGGCACTCGCGACAAGGATCAGCTGCTTACGACCACGGCGGCGGCCCTCGGACGACCCGGCCCGGGAGCTACCGGGATGCCTGTCCAGCATAGGTGCCGACATGACAGCTCCTCTCTCCTGCGCCGCTGCGTGCAGCGCTGCAGCCTCAGCTTGGGCCGGTCTGGTCACGAAGCGGCACCTTGCTCGGTACGCTCCGCTCTCGGTCTTGTCACCGTTCGGCCACATCGGCCGGGCCGCACCGGCCCCGGCTAGCCGAGCGAGCGGGCGGCGACGTCGATCAGCCGCTGCAGCCGCAGCCCCCGGTTGACGTCCAGCGCCGGCGGGATCCCGCTGGTCACGGCGGCGGCGAACTCCCGCCGGAGGGTGGCCCCGGCCGCCTCCAGCTCGGCCTCGGCCGACGGCCGGTCGGGCGGCCGGCGGTAGCCGAGCGACCCCGACGGCCCGTACAGGACGCACTCGAACACCGTCTCGGCCAGGGGGAGCGTGAGCGACATCGAGACCTCGCTGACCTGCCCACCGGCATGGCGGCAGGTCAGCGAGACCCACCGCAGCGGGTCGCCCCGCCCCGACAGTTCCTCGATCGGCCCGACCGCCCCCTCCAGCAGGTCGAACAGGTGCGGCCCGACGTCCAGCAGCGCCCCGTGCCGTCGCCGCCACGGCGTCGCGAACGGGCTCTGGTCCAGCAGCGCCCCCGACAGCGACGCACACCGCGCCCCCACCACTTCGAACCCGTCGGCCTCGGCCAGGAACGCCCGGCCCCGCGGCCCGTACCGGTTCGTCAGCACCATCTGGGACACCACCCCGGCCTCGCCGACGGCCGCCGCCAGCCCCTCGGCCGCCCCGACGGTCAGGGCCAGCGGCTTGTCGAGCAGCAGGTGCTTGCCGGCCCTGGCCGCCGCCGTGGCCAGCTTCGCCTGGACGTCCGGCGGTACCGCGAACGCCACCGCCTCACAGAGGTCCCACAGCTCCTCGAGGCTCCCGACGGCCCGGCTCCCATGGGCCTCGGCCAGCGCCCGCGCCGCCTCCGGCCGCCGCGCCCACACCCCGGCCAGGGTCGTCTCCGGGCCCCCGGCCAGCATCGGCGCATGCAACATCCCCGCCCACGACCCAGCCCCCACCAGCCCCACCGCAACCCCGCGCACCGCACCAGCCTCCCCGCTCGCTTTCCCCCAATCTCTCACGGACACCGCCTGATACCCTCGCCCGACCAACGCGGGTGTAGCTCAATGGCAGAGCACAAGCCTTCCAAGCTCGTGACGCGGGTTCGATTCCCGTCACCCGCTCCACCAACAGCCCAGGTAGACCGGCTGCCGATATCGCCGCCACTCCCCTACCGCCGCCGTGCCCTCTGCATGCCCCTATTCTGCATGCCCTATATGGCTGCCGGCGCTGTCGAGGCCGACCACTCGTTCCACCCGCGAACCGGCGGGCAGGACCGGCGAGGTGTAGGCGACCCAGGGGAGCTGCTTGTCACGGCCGAAGGTCGCCACCGTCACCCGGGGGTTGGCCCTGGAGCTCGAACCGGACCTCGGCCGCCTCCTTGCTGGCCAGGCCGGACAGGAGCAGACCAGACCCGGGCATCCATCCAAAGCAGTCCATCTGGGTTGGGGTGCCGTCCCGCTGGATGTACTCGGGCCCCAACATCTCCCAGTGCCTGGCCGGCGACGGGCGTGCCTGGGGGAAGTGCATGCTGAACCCGGCGTTGCCGCCCAGCGGCTCGTCCAGGCCTCCCGCACCATGTCCCCGCTGCCGCCTGTGCCGATCAGCACCTTGGTGTCGGCGGGGACGGTCGCTGCGGGCGGGGGAACGAGGGCGTTGGTGATCGGCCGCACCGAGATGGCGACCTGCTTCATGGCCTGCCGGACCTGTTCGCGGCCGGCTGGGTCGCCGGGAGCGGCGACGCCGGTCACCAGCAGCCCTCGGATGTGATGGTCGCGCGGTGTCGTGCACGTCTCGGTCTCGTCGCTGGGATACTCGGCCCAGGGGAGGATGTAGCGGCCGACCTCGCCGCTTCCCGAACCGGGAACCAGGATGTAGCGCCGCCCGTCCGGGCGTCGCCCGACCGGCCCCTTGGCCATGGGTCATAGCCGTTGGTGGTGATGGTGATCGCCGCCCCGGCCGGCCGTCCCGATCGGGGGGTGGGCACGACCCCCCACCACCAAGGACTGGGACGCCCCGGAGGAAGCCGCGGGGCGGATGCCGGTCAGCGCTCGCTGCACCCGCCAGCCACTCGGGACCGGCAGCTCGAACCCCTGCGTCGGGACCCGGACGACCCTGGCAGGGGCGCCCGCCGGCGCGGCCGGGCTGTCGGTCGACAGGCGCGGAAGCAGCACCACTGCGCCGAGCAAGCCGGCCACGACCAGGAGGGCGGCGCCGGCGCGGCGCCGGTCGCGGTGTCGGCCTCGCCGCACGGCCAGCTCAGCGCCCGGCGCAGTGGCCAAGGCGGTGGCGTTCTCGGCGGCGTGGCGGAGCCGCTCGTTGAGGCGGTGAACATCCATCGCGGGCATCCTGGGTCGCTCCTTTCAGTTCCTCTGCGCTCAGGAGGGCGGCCAGCGCCCGCCTGGCGCGCTTGAGCCGCGACATGACGGTGCTGAGCGCCGCCACGATCCTGAGATCTTCCGTAGGGAGCTCGACCACCTCGGTCGCCGGCATCGCGGCCAGGCGGGTCATAGCCGCCAGCCGGCGCCGGCTCCGTCGTCTGAGGTCGGCGGCGAGGTTCATGGCCACGCGCCGCACCCACGCCTCGGGGACGTCGTAGTCACGCAGCCGCCCCCACCGCGCCGAGGCCCGGGCCATCGCCTCCTGCACCAGGTCTTCGGCGTCGCGCACGGTCCCTCCGGGTCGTGGTCTCACCTAGGAGCACGACACAGCAACGAACCCGGTGCCCTGTCCTGGCTTGCCTAACTGGCGCAGCGTGCCGATCTCCCACTCCGGCCAGCCCGGCAGATCCAGACGCTGGAGATTGGCAGTGAGGAGTATCTCTACGAACTCAAGGCCGGCCCTGCGGGCGGCAGACCAGGACGACACCGGCTGGCGTCATGATCGCGAGCCTTCCGCCGGAGTCGCCAGCGGTCGAACTCCTCCAAGCTCCCGACATCGTCATAGACAACAGCCCGGCACACGGCCAGACCGGAGACTCGTCGATCGTTGGCGACCGCAGCCTCCTTGATGGCGAGGACCACGGCCCGCCGGTCATCGGTGAGCAGCGGTCCAAGACGTGTCGTCGCGTCGAGGCCACGACGAAGGGCATCGCGCTCCAGCAGCCACTGTCGATGGCTCGTCGGTGACGATCTCCATATCGATATCAGGGCGCCTGGAGCACGTGATCCTAGCTCCCGACTCCGGGAGGCTGCCGCGTCACCGCTCCACCAGGTGACCACTTGACCCCGGCCGGGGCTGGGGTTGCACGATGGTTGGTATGGAAGGACCGACCTTTGACGTGCTCGGCTTCCTCAGTGAGCCCCGGCGCCCGGCAAGTGTCGCGACGGTCAGTGGCCGAGGGCGGCCGGCGCTGGCGACGATGTGGTTCCTGCTCGAAGACGACCGGCTCTGGTTCCACACGGCCGAGTCCCCTGGCCTGCCGGCCCCGTTTCTGCGCGCTGCGCGTGAGCGGGCAGAGGTGGCGGTGATGGTGGCGACGTTCGATCCGCCCACCGATGTCCGCCAGGTGCGGATGACGGGGCCGGCCCGGCTTGAGGAGCGGGACGACACCCGAGTGCGCCGGCTGTACCACCGCTATGTGGATGCGTGGACGCCCAAGTGGGAACGGCAGGCGACGGCAGCGAGCTACCGCTTGTGGTCGATGTCGCCGGACCGCGGCATGGCCGTGACCTACCCCGGCTTGCAGGACGGCCCGACCGTTCGGTGGTCGGAGCCCGCTGGATTGTTCCGCCTGGGTGGCTGAAGTCGGGATGGACCGGGTCTTGTTGGTGCCCGATGCCATGATGCCGCCATGCGGTACTCGGTCAACGTGCCGAACTTCGGGGAATTCGCGGCACCCGAGGTCTTCGCCGAGGTGGCCCGCCGGGCGGAGGCGGCCGGCTGGGACGCGCTGCTGGTATGGGACCACGTTGTCGAGCAGAAGGACCTGCGCCGGGAGATCGCCGATCCCTGGATCCTGCTCACTGCCGCGGCCCTGGCGACCCGCCGGATCCGGCTGGGCACCGCGATCACGCCCGTGGCCCGGCGGCGGCCGTCCAAGCTGGCCAGGGAAGTGGCCACCCTCGACCGCCTGACCGGCGGCCGTATGGTCCTCGGTGCCGGCCTGGGCGCGCCCGTGGACGACGAGTACGCAAGCTTCGGCGACACGACCGACACCCGGGTGCTCGCCGAGCGCCTGGACGAGGGCCTGCACGCAGTCGATCTGCTCTGGTCAGGTGAGCCGGTCACCTACCGTGGCAACCAGGTCACGATCGACGACGTCGTCTTCCGGCCGACCCCGGTGCAGCGTCCGCGGGTCCCGATCTGGGTCGGAGGGTCCTGGCCGAACAAGGCGCCGATGCGCCGGGCGGCACGGTGGGACGGGGCCATCCCCACCGTGGCCGGGATGGAGACCGCACGCCCGCCAGACGTTGGCGAGGTCCGCGAACTGGTGCTGTTCCTGCGCGGCTGCCGGGCGGAGAACGGGCTCGCGGACAAGCCGTTCGACGTCGTCATCGGTGGCATGAGCCCCGCCGGGCCGACAGCTGGCCATGACCTCGTCGGCCCACTGGCCGACCTCGGGATCACGTGGTGGGACGAGCGAATGCCCTGGGGTGATGACCTGGAACGTGCCGACCCGATCCTGCGCCGGATCGAGCAAGGCCCGCCCCGCATCTGACCGACTCCGCTGGCTCAGACCCGCGTCGCCACCTGGATCGGCCCCAACGGCCTCGGCTACCCCTGGCGCTCGCTCAGCGCGGTTGAGCCGCCGGGCGGTGAGGGACGTGCCAGAATCCGGGTTGTTCACCAGCGGAAGGGACAACCAGGGAGCCAGCGTGCCGACCCATGTCGCCCTGCTTCGCGGGATCAACGTCGGCGGCCGGAACCGGGTCGCGATGGCGGCGTTGCGCGAGGTCGTGGAGGGGCTTGGCCACACCGGGGTGGCGACCTACATCCAGAGCGGCAACGTGGTCTTCACCAGCGACGAGGCCGATCCGGGGACCCTCGCGGCGGCGCTCGAACGGGCCATCGCCGGCCAGCTGGGCGTGAAGCCCACGGTCGTCGTCCTCACCCGCGAGCAGCTGGCCCAGGTGGTCGCGGACAACCCCTTCCCCGGGGAGGACAATCCCAGGCAGGTGCACGCGCTGTTCTGGAACGGGCCGTTGGGCACCGAGGAGCTCGCCGCCGTGGCCGCCGCCCAGCGGCAAGCTCGGGAGGCGGGCGGCCGCGACGAGGCGAAGGTCGTCGGGACCACCCTGTACCTGCACACCCCGGACGGCTACGGCCGCAGCGAGCTGGCCGCGAGGCTGGCCCGGATCGGCAGCGGCCGCACCGCCGCGACGGCCCGCAACTGGGCGACCGTGCGGAAACTGCTGGCCATGTGCGACAGCTGAGGAGTGCCCGTGAGGATCGGCTCGGTGGTGGTCGACTGCAATGACTTCGCCGCGATGCTGGCGTTCTGGCGCGAAGCGCTCGGCTACCTGGCCCGGGAGCCGGCCGAGGACGGCTGGGTCGTCCTCCGGGACCCCGCCGGCGCCAACGTGAACCTGTCGCTGCAGCAGGTCCCGGAGCCGCGTTCGGGCAAGAACCAGCTCCACCTGGACCTCTACACCGACGACCAGGCCGGTGAGGTCGAGCGGCTGCTCGGGATCGGAGCGACCCGCCATCCCCGGGACCCCGAGCCGGACGACGACTTCGTCGTCCTCGAGGATCCCGAGGGCAACCTGTTCTGCGTGGTCGACACCAGGACCGCGAACGGCTAGGCCCTCGCGCCGCAGCTCCGCCCACGCGCCTGCAAGGCGCCCTCCACCGCCTCGGTGAACGCGGGCGGGGCGAACACGCCCGGCGCCAGCTCGGACCGCCCGCTGTTGACGCTCAGGTAGCGGACCCTTCCGGCCAGGTCGAGCAGGTCGGCCCCGGTGCGAACGCCGACAGCGGCGTTCAGTCCCCCGCGCTCTTTGCGGAGTATGACGCAGCGGCTGGCTTCAGGGTTCCGGGTTGGCGCCTTCGCCCTAGACTTCCGGCATGACAACCGACCCCGGCGTGGCGATCCGGCCGCTGGAGGTGGCCGACGCTCGCGCCTGTGACGAGGTGATCCGCAGTCTCCCCTACCACTTCGGCGACCCCGACGGGCGGCGCGAGTGCGCCGAGACCGTCCGGGCCAGCGACGGGCTGGTGGCGGTGCGGGACGGCCAGGTGATCGGCTTCCTCACCGTGGCCCACCACTTCGAGGCGGTCAGCGAGATCACCTGGATGGCGGTGCACGCCCGCCACCGCGGGCAGGGCATCGGCCGGGCGCTCGTCGGGCGCCTCACCGGCCGGCTCCGGGGCGAGGGGCGGCGGCTGCTGCTGGTCCTGACCGTCTCGTCGCTGGAGCAGGAGCCGGGCGTGGCCGACGGCTACCAGCGGACCCGGGCGTTCTACCGTTCGGTCGGGTTCCTCCCGGCGCGGGAGCTGCCCGACCTGTGGCCGGGCAACAAGGCCCTGCTGCTGGCCATGCCGCTTGCGGGCTAGGGCGTGCCCGGGAACAGGGCGAAGCCCTGGTGGGGGCTGCCGGCGGCGCCCTGGAAGTCGCCGCCGATGGCCAGGCCGGCGGGGAGCGCCTCGGCGGTGAGGACACCGCGGGTGCCGCTGGCCCCGGGGTTCCAGGCCAGGGGGACGCCGGTGGCCGGGTCGAGGGCGGCCACGTGGGTGCGGACGGTCAGGGCGCCGGGGCAGCGGACGGTGTAGGAGGTGTTCTTGACCGTGCACAGGTTGGTCAGGTGGCCGCCGATGTAGACGGCGGAGGCGGTGGCCTCGACGGCGTTGATGTCGCCGGAGTTGAAGGGGCAGCCGGGGGCGCCGCCGTTGTGCCACAGGACGGGCGGGGTGCCGGCGGTGCCGGCGGGCATGGCGATCACCGACTCGTGGGCGGCGCCGCAGACGCTCTCGGTGCCGTCGGCGGTGGTCAGGTAGGCGGTGGCGCCGTCGGGTGCGAGCGCCACGCCCCAGCCGGAGGCGTGGAGGTTGGGGTTCCAGCCGGTCAGGGTGCGCGCGGCGATCGCGATCGAGGCGAAGCTGTAGCGGACCGCGCCCCCGACCGAGGTGAACGACCCGGCCAGGTACAGGGTGGTCCCGCCGGGGTTGACGGCCAGGTCGCGAACGGCCCCGTTGGCGTGCAGG
>Ga0307416_100000747_pt1 | contig 16991 bp, 16 predicted proteins | sample DK1Cmetagenome_2_FD_203821 | JGI IMG/M metagenome (GOLD analysis project Ga0307416, IMG submission 203821) | Maize rhizosphere microbial communities from greenhouse at UC Davis, California, United States - DK15-C-3 | ecosystem: Host-associated > Plants > Roots > Rhizosphere > Soil | place...
CTGCACACCATTACTGCCATAAAATTTGGTTGGCTGCCGATCCGGCTTGACATGTTCCGGGTCGGGGACCGTTACGTTCTGGAACTCAAAAATCAGGATCAAAAGTGTAGTATAAATCTACGGTCGTATTTCGGTATTGGGCATGACCGCCAACATGAGCGATTCAACCTTCTTCTCAATAAGATCTGGGACAACACAGTGACGCGCTTGTTCAATGAAATGAAAATCAAGCTAACTGCGGGTGAAAGTGTGAAAGTTGGAAAGTGTTTCATTAGTGGCGCGGGGATATCTTACAAAAAATTCCTGATCACCTGGGAGGACCTATTATATCAGAAAAATTACAACCGGCTTACATTGAACAGTAAATCAAACCCGTCCATCTGGACAAATCTGTATTACACCGAGACTTATAATGTGCACGTGCTTATAGAGTACCTCGAGTGGAAATTCGGGTTGAACAGTGACGGATAGCTGCCCCGTTGTACGCGATCTGCAGTAAATCGTTGGGCTATCAATCATCCTGCCTCGCAAGGTAGGCGTCCAGATCTTTTTCAGTGATGGCGAGCTTCTTTGGATATTTCGAAACCCAGGTCCGGAATTCTTTTTTGATATTATCATCCCATGTTCCGTGGATTTGTCCGGAAGGGTATTTTCCCTGCTGTAAGAGCACCCGCTCGAACTCATCCCGTAGCGCCACCATCTCGGAGGAAGAAACGAGCCCCTCCACGAGGTGAGCCGGGATAAATACCACCCCATACTCGTTGGCAAAAACAATATCACCGGGAAATACGGTTACTTCCCCGATGCGTATGGGCCCATTGATAGATGTAGGCGTCATGTTTTTGATATAGGAGGGATCGTGCCCTTTCACCCAGGCGTTGAACCCTTGTGTGTCCTTGAGCTCCTGCATATCCCGAACAGATCCGTAGAAGATCACGCCTTTACCTGTCTTTCCGTAAATGGCGTTTCCGAGACTCGAGCCAATGAGCGTGCCATCCTTGATCTTGCCATAACCGTCCGCGACATAGACATCTCCCTTCGTTAAAATATCGATGGGCCAGATGTTGATGCCACCCTTCTGAGATCGTCCTTCAACTTTTCCGTGCGCTTTCACGAGGCTGTCAAGGTCAGGCCGCGAAGGCATGAACTGTGCCGTCACTACCCGGCCGACCATCGTCTCTCCGGGCTTTAGTATGATCCAGTTCTTTTCCACCTGGCTGTTATAACCTTTTCTGCCGAGGTAGCCCCAGATCTGCTCGAGCGTGCGGCTCTGCAACCGCTCCAGCACCAGGTCTGGTACCTTCGGTCTGCCATCCGGAAATCGCTCACCCTTCCATTGCGAGGTGAGATTCTTTATCTGGTCAGGTGTCCATCCAACTTGTTGGGCAAGCGTTAATCCGATCGTGAATAGAAATGCAACAGTGAGTGTAAAGATTTTTTTCATAAAAGGCTCTTTGGCCGATTAAGTTAATTATTTCCCGCAATCGCAGCGACACCGCCGATGGAAAATGAGACAAAGATGCCTCTTGCTTTACTGGCTTGCGTGCTTTTGCGCGTGTTTACTGCCCGGGAGGTTTCTGTGAAGACTACTGCTTTTCGCTTCTTCAACGGATTCTTAAGGAGAGAACGGTGTACAGCTTTCCCGTCTCACCGCCGCTGCCGGTTTTCAATTAATAATTATCTTTGACATCGATAATCATTACCCTAGCCTTGCTGCCGCTTTAACTCCCTTCATCATCAAAAACATTGCTATGAAAAATACGTACGCCGTAATTATTGTTCTGCTTGTTTTCCTGTCTGCCTGCAACTCGCCGAAGCCGGAGCACGAAGAGACAAAAAGCAGCGCGCCGGCACCTATGCCGAAAGTGAAAATCGCGCAGATCGAGGAGGGCATCAAGGCATATATCCAGGAGAAGACAAATCGCGACGATGGATTTTTTTATGTGAAGGATAAAGACAAGGAGCTGCGCATGAAACTCGTGCGCGTTCATACTGAGTACCTTTCAAACCTCGGACCTAAGAGGAATTTCGCCTGCGTGGACCTCGCGGATATAAGTGGTGATGTTTATGATGTCGACTTTTTCCTGTCAGGCGACCCCGGGAATATGGATGTAACCGAAACAACGGTGCATAAGCTTAATGGAAAACCCTTCTATACATGGGAACAAAAGAAAGACAAAACCTGGCAACGTGTGCCGGTAGAGGGCGCATCCCGGCAGTTGCTAGGCGTCATCGAGGGCAAGGATAAGTTTGAGTTCTATTACGAGGCGGTGTTACCCGAGATCACCAAAGAAGCAAAGATGTGGATCCCCATTGCAAAGAGCGACGAGTATCAGACAGTGGAAGTATTATCTATAAAGGCGCCTGGAAAACAGGCAACGCTGGAAGACAAAGAGAACAATAACACTATTCTCTATCTTGAGCTTGGTCCCGAGCACAGTGGCCAGACCGTTGCCGTAACATACGCAGCCGAGCGGATCGAGAAAAAGGCATATCCGGAAGACCATCCGTCGTTAGATAGATATCTCGCACCTGATGAGCTCATTCCTGTCGGAGGTCGCTTTTTGAAAATTGCCCAGGAGGCGATCGGAGCAAAAAGCAAGGATAACAAGCTTGTACAGGCTCGCGCGCTGTATGATTATATCATCGACAACATGCGTTATATGAAGCACGGGGACTACGGGCACGGTGACGCCGTTTACGCATGCGATACCCGCACAGGTAATTGCAGCGAATTTCATTCGTTCTTCATTTCGCTCGCGAGATCTGTGGGAATTCCGGCGCGTTTTTCAATCGGGGCTTCTATCCCCTCCGAGAGAAACGAAGGTGGCATCGATGGATACCATTGCTGGGCTGAATTTTATGCAGAGGGGAAATGGTGGCCTGTAGATATCAGCGAAGGTAACAAGTACACGGCGCTGGCCACATACTATTTTGGCAGGCATCCGGCAAACCGCATTGAGCTGAGCAGAGGACGTGATCTTAATGTAGTTCCGGGCCCGGCATCAGGGCCTATCAACTTCCTTGCTTATCCCTTGCTGGAGATTGGTGGTGAACCCACTTTTGCCCAAACGACTTTCTCTTTCAAGAGAAAAGCTGAAGGCCCCGGTATGAAGGTGTCTTTAAAAAAGTAAGTGCCCGAACCAGGTTGATCTTACCTTTTCCGGGCACTTTGTTCAGGCACTGATTAGGGATTGTTGTTTTCTTCCACTTTAGTTGTGTCTGAATCATTCTTGGGGTGCTCACCTTTAGGATGATCTTTCTTTTCATCTCCTTCTTCTTCACCTGCCTGTTCGGTATCGTCTTTTGCCTTGTTCTCGCACGAGCTCAGTGTAGCAAAAGCCAGGAGGCTGCAAACAAACATCAGCGCAACAAATGATTTCAATTTTTTCAGGGTGCTCATAATAAATTAATAAAGGTTTAGTATTCAAATATACAATTAACCGCAATATCGGAAATGGTATTCTTTTGCGGCGGCCGTAATTGTGAATAAAATCTGCTGACACCGGAAGCTGTTCAGGGCCCGGTAACGTTTAAATCTTTCAGGATGGCGAACACAATCTCGAGCCGGGCGCGGCCGAAGCCGAGGTGTTCGGGGTCGTCAGTCCGGAGGCAGTTGGCAAAGTAATAGACGTTGTCGCCGGTTTCTATATATCCCACGTACCAGCCAACGTCCTTATTATCCTGTGAGCTCCAGCCAGTTTTTGCACGGAGCACGTATCCGGTGGTGTCTTTGGTGATCATGATCTTCTTGACGATATCCATCGATCGCCTCGAAAATGGCAGTTCGTCGTTGCGCAGGCGTTTTAAGAAGTCGATCTGTTCTTCCGCCGAAATGCGAAGCCCGCCGGAGAGCCAGAATTGGTCCACTCCGCCAGAAGTGTCCGCATTGCCATAGTCAATTTTAGTCAGCCAGTCTTTCATCGCATCTTCACCAACGCGGCGGGCAATCTCCTGGTAATACCAGACCACCGAGTTCTGGAAGGCCGTCGTCAGTGTATGGTCGCGATTCCAGCTGGGAACGCGGCGCACAACGCTATCCCATGACATTTTGTAGTGTTCGTCTGCTATGACACCGGTCTCCAGGGCGATGAGGGAGTTGCATATCTTGAAGGTGGATGCAGGAATAAATTGTCTTCTGAACTCCGCGGGATTGTATAAAATGTATTTGTTTGCGTTTTGGTCATACAGGGCGAAAGTACCCTCCACATCATATTGTTCGTAGTACTTTTTAAAGTCGTCGCGGATTTCCGTAGTAGGACCATCAGTACAGGAAACGAATGAAAGGTAAGAAAGGATTATTGCGAGTGTCAGCGGTTTCATTCGGATTGAAAAGCACAGCTATTTAACCATTGTTTCGCAATTTCGATTGGATCAAAAAAAAATAGGTGTTAGAGTCTAACACCTATTTGTACACGATCGCACAGACCAAGTCATTGGACTTTTTCGAGCGTGCTGATTTTTTCCCAGGACGGGTCTACGTTAAGTGTAACCGCGATGTAGATTTTGTCGTCGAGCTCAGTTGTATTCATAACGGTAGGCCTGCCCATTTGTGAGATGACCTGGTCGGGAGTTAATTTATACATGGAGCCATTAGACGCATCGACGATGATTCCGATGATTCCGCCGAATATGATATTGCCAAGGAACCAGCCATCCATCTCCCTTTTTATTTTAACCTCGTAGGGATAAAAGCCTTCCATTTCTATCTTAACGGCGTATTCGGTTTTGCCCGTAAAGTCGCCCTTCATTCTGCCTATCCTTCTTAAGACGATTGCTTTGGGTGTTCGTCCGAATTCTTTTCCGTCGATCGTTATCGTTGCGCCGTGCGGCTGACTGCTGAAGTCGATGGCCTGATTGGGTCCATGCACGATGGAGGCGCAGCCTGTAACGAGGGTAGTGAGAATGAGAGCGAGGAATGAATTGATCCACGAAGTTTTCATAGAGGTATATTTAGGTTGAAGATTCGGGCGGAGCTTGGAATACTCTTACGACAGCATTGCGTGATCTTTTATTAAGCTGTCCCCATCCAATTCTTAACCTCTATTCTCCATCGTCGACATGGAATTGGGAAGAAAATAAAGATAAGACGTTCTGTGCAAAGTTTCAATTACTTCATACCGAAATCCGACGCCGATGGGGGAAGTTTGCACCCTTAGGGGTATGGTAATAGGGGCAAAATTAATAGATGTCGTTATGCGTTGTTGTTTTCTTCCTGCCGAAACAAGAGACATCCTCAGTTATCAGCTACCCTTTGTTAACTGCCAACTGGCAAATTGTAAACTGCCTTAAATGCCCTTCTTCCTGTACAAGAATAGACCAATTGTAAGAAACACCACCACCGCTGAGACAGCTACGGGCAAGATGTTCATACGCCGGGCGGTGGCTGTCATGCTGTAATCGCTAAGTAAAAATTTCACAACAGGCGGACGCCAGAATAACCGGTTGTTCACGACGGAATCTGCATTGGATTCAACGACCGCCCATGGCATGCTGATGGAGTGAATGTATTTTCCCGAATAAGCTTCTGACATAAACTCGAGTCGCCTTTCAACGTCAGCGGTTTTCCCTTGGACAGATTCCTTTGCAACTGCAGGCAGGGGAATTCCGAAGCTTTCAACCACGGAGAGGAAATCACCATCCTGACCGTTGACGCCTTGCGCGAAACGCTGATACATCTCTTCTTTCTTCTTTGATAAGGTGTCTAACCACACGGATCCAATCTGATACTGCCGCACAACGCCGACCACGTGCTGGAAAAGCTCCTCAAAGATTGTTCGGGTTCCATAATGATCAAAGATCTTCTCATTCAGACGTGCCAGGTAAAGACTATCAGCTTTGCTGATGGCTGTTCCTTCGGCGGGCAAACGCTCAATAAAAGCGAAATCCTCCTTTGTAAAATAATGTTCCTTCGGGATTGCATTGAACTTATTCAGCGCACGGTATGTATCCGTGTATTCGACATAAGTATAAAACCAACGGTTTTTCTTTTCAAACGTCGATGCAATTTGAAAAACGCTGTCGGAATTCTGCAGTGTATCATTACGGGCATCCTCAACTGAAGCAAAATGTCTTTTAAAAGTGATGTTGACTTCCGGGTGCTTTATTTTTTCAGTCGGACGCTTTGGTAATGGTTGAACAGTCACATCCCATCCCGATGCAGCACTGATGCCGAGGAAATTTTTTTCAATTTTATTGGAGTCAGTGTTGTGCAGCATAATCGTTCGATCGAGGGATCCATCGGGATGCACTACCGATTCGATGGCAATCTTGTGTTCACATCCGCTCAGAATGAGGGCAGCACAGCAGGCAATGATGACAGCACAATCATTAAACGTTTTCATATTTTTCCTAAAAAAGGTTTTACAAACTTGTGGGCACATTCCCGGCAGTCAGGACTGCTGGGTGTAAGGCATTGGTTGACGCATTCCGAAAGTACCGTCCCATGCTGATTGTGTTCTTCCTTCGCAGCCATAAAAGCGGTGTGAAAGGAAGCGAGGTCAAGCTCGGTTTTGTGCCCTGGCGTAGCCGGATAGCGCTTTGTGAACTGTTGACCCTGTGCTTCCCTGTTATATTCGCCCAGGAATGTAATTACCAACAAGAAGGACAGCACAGCCATACTAACCCGAAAGGCATTCCAGGAAAGGCTGTGAGTGAAAAAGCGCGACGAGGGAGTTTTCTTCCTTTGAACTGTTTCAACGGCATCCATAATTCTACGGGTCATCTGTGCATGGTTGGCCATGGGTGTCGTATGTGCTGAATGCACTTTAATTGAATTACGCATGATGATGGCGCGTTGCATCAGGAGGCTGCACGACGTGCATGTCTTCACATGCTCATCGGTCTCATATCGTTCTTGCGGCGTGAGCTCATTGTAGAGGTAGATCCTTTTTTCTGATTCGGCGCAGTTCATGGCTTCGCTTTTTTGGTCTCATAATAGAGAGTGACCATCTCACTCACCTTTTTCCGTGCATAATATAAGTTGCTTTTCAGCTGCCGGGCATCCATCGACAGAACCTCCGCTACTTCTGACATCGTCATCTGTTCCATATCCCGCAACACAAAAACGGCCTTTTGCTTAGGACTTAGCTCGTCGGTTAACCGTTCAATTGCCGCAAAAAACTCGTCGTTGATCAATTCCTGGTCCGCCGTGAACGCACTGTGGAGTCCACTATAGCCAGCCAGTTCGATCGTACGTTTTGCTCTGCGATTATGCCATGATTTCAGGTGGTCGAGACAGAGGTTGGTCACGATCTTGTATAACCAGGTCGTGAGCTTAGCATCCGCACGGTAGCGATCGAGGGTTTTCCACAAGCGTATAAAGGATTCCTGCGTAATGTCTTCGGCATCTCCGACGGTGCCTAGAAATCGGTACGCGAGCCGGTAAACAAACGCCTGATGCCTTTCGACCAGATGCCTGAATGCCTGTGCGCTCCCGCGACGAACTTCTTCAACGATTTCCTGGTCGGAAGGATCAGACATTCCAGCTGGGTTTGATAGTGATACGAGGGCCTCGGCGTTCGGTCAAATTCGCGATGAAAAAAAATTCAAGAGAAGGTACAAAACACCATGCATTAAGGCTACAGCTGCGATTAGCCGGTTGCTCTTATGCAGCAAGTGGCACACCACGACCTATTGTGGTCTCAGACTTGAGGCTTAGCCCTTGAAGTAAATAGTGATCTTCGTTCCTTCGTTGATCTTGCTCTCGATGTCCATCTGCCCGCCCAAAGCGGAAACATGGCTGTTAACCAGGTAGAGGCCGATGCCCCTGCTCTCCGGATTGTTGTGGAACTTCTCGGGTAACTGATAAATGTCTTTCCTCACCTTTTCGGTATCGAAACCTGAGCCATTATCTGCGACGGTCAGTTGTTTCGTTCCCAAGTACGTTGCACTGCGAATGGATATCACGGGCAGACGGTCAGGACGCGCATACTTGATCGCATTCGTGATCAGGTTAAGAAAAATACTTGTGAGATACGCCTTGTTGAATACGATCGTCGGCAGTTCGGAGAAGTCAGCGCGCACAGTTGTCTTCGAAGTCTGGATTATTGTTGCAAGAGACTGCAGCACTTGGTCCAGACAATGCTGAAAATCCGTCTGTTCGAGATGTGCGTCCTGTTTTGTTTTCTGACTCAACATGTCGACGTGACTGTTCAGAGTCTTCTTGACTTTCTCGCCGACGTACTGCATCACTTCAAGCAACTGAAGTGTCTCTTTGTCCGTTACCTTCGAGAGATCGATCAGATCAAATAGCGCGAGGAGGCTATGCACTGGTGATTTGAGATCTTCCGATGTAGCATAGTTTAACTGCATCAGATCCTTGTTCGTCCGCGTAAGGTTGGCGAGCAGAGCATTTCGGTCAGCCTCCACGCGTTTCTTGTGTGTAACATTTTTGGCAATGGCGAAGATCAGGCGTTCATCTTCGACTGGCAGCGACGTCCATGACAGCCAGACTATCTCCCCGCCTTTCGTAAGATATTTGTTTTCAAAAAGATGAAGTGCTTTTGACTGGAACAGTTCGTTGCGGACTTTGTTGGTTAAATCCTTGTGGTCTGGATGCACGAAGTCATTGATCGGTCGGGCATACAACTCTTCGAACGAATATCCCAACGTCCTGGCCACAGCTGAATTTACCTTTTTGAAATATCCATCATATCCGGCGATGCAAAGCAAATCGGGTGACAGCTCGAAGAACAGTTCGTATTTGAAATTGGTGTCTTTTGTCATGAAAAGTGTATTTGGGTGCGGACCAAAATGGAAATTATGGATTTTTTAAGAATATGTTCCTACGATCGGAGCGTATGCCGGATTTTTTGCAGACGTTGGAGGCCGGTACGTGCGTCACGTACAGAGACAAGGTGTGCCTTGTCTCTACCGTCACTACGACGCAGGGATATTGAAATCTATGAAGAATCATCAGAACCTCAAGGAAAATCCGATCCAATTTCGCTGAGGGAAATGGATTGACAGCAATTGTCAAAACAAAAACCTTCCTTGGTTCAACGAAAGGAAATGGTGTGTGAACCCTTAAATAAAAAGAGTATGGAAAACTTTCTGAACCTACGGAGATTTTTTGATGCATTTAAAAACCTGACCCTCTGGCAACGAATTTTTGAGTGGCGGGCTATGAGGTCTCTGAGCTACGAGGCGAATGAGGAATTGGTCCGGTTGGCCGAGGATGCGAAAAACGTACGTGCGGAGGTTGAAAATTTGAAACGCGAACGCGATGTTTTGTTCCAGCAAAAAAATTCCTTCAAGGAACAGTTGATGGAGCTAAGGGACACCCTCATTAAGGCTGAATCACGGATACAACATGCAGACGACGAACTGCGGCGCATAGAAAAAGAGAACCAGGATCTTCAACGCAAAGTGATCCTGACAGAGCAGCGTGACGAGCAGCGCCGCAGAGAGACTGACCAGTCAATGCAACATCTGGTGGCGTTGAAGACAAAAGTAGAAAAGGAAATGTCCGACATTCAGGCGCAGCGTCTTCGCGACGTCGAAGAAAGAAACCATTTGATGAAAGAAACATGGAGACGTCATGAGGAGGCCGTCCAGAACACAATTAAATGCCTATGCGAGCGCCACGCCATTGAATACGTAGATAACGTCCCGTTCAAGGGTAAGCCGGATAATGTTATCCGCATCTGCGATGAACTCATCGTGTTTGACGCAAAGAGTCCGGCTTCGGATGACCTGGGTAATTTCAACAGCTACATACGGACGCAGGCAGAAGCGGCGAGCAAGTATGCTGCGCATGAATCCGTACGCAAAGACATTTACCTGGTCGTTCCATCCAATACTCTGGAGGTTTTGAAAAAGCTCAGCTTCCCTCACGGGAACTTCAACGTGTTTGTCATCACCCTTGACGCGTTGGAGCCAGTAATCCTGAGTCTGAAGAAGCTTGAGGAATACGAGTTTGCCGAACAGCTAAGTCCTGAGGACAGGCAATCCATCTGTCGCATTATCGGTGGATTGATCTACACCAGCAAGCGCAGAATTCAGGTCGATCAGTTTTTTAATGGCGAGCTGTTGAATTTGTTGGTGCAAGCGGGGCGGAACATTCCTGAAGCGATGCAGGAGGATATTTCGAAGCATGAGAAGTCGATGAAGTTGAATCCGCCTGTAGACAGGCGTTCGAAGGAGATCAGCCATGCGTCCCTGACTAAAACCCAAGCCCAGCTCGAGGGACAGGCGAGGTTGTTTGAAATTGTTGCAGAGCCAGTAGAGTTGGGGTTGGTTGTGAATGGATGAGAATTGGGTGCCGGGCTCCTGTCGGCGGTGAGAACAGGTTGAGGGTTTCCGGTTCGCAGGCACCGGGTGAAAACAAGGTGCCGGGCCCCGGTTAGCAGTCGCCCGGGAGATGGTGTTGTTGTGTGTTGGGTGTGATCGATGACAGGTGTTTGCGAATCAGATTGTACTCATGACCTCGCATTTGACATAACCCAATACAATAGCCGCAGCCACACATTCACGCCCAAATGTAATCGTCAATAGCCAGAAGCGAGCAGCCAGTCGCCGAACACAATCTCCAAGATGTAAGTCGCCAAACCGGTTGCCGTTACCGCCGACGGGATCCTTCGCGTGTGACCTCATTGTCCGCGCCGCTCAGGATGAAGCTCCACCAGATCACTGCGCCGAGTCTTAATCCACCTCTCCATACGACTCATTGTTGTTTTTGATAAATCGCAGCTTCTCCTTATCGTCGAATAAATGCAGCAGGGTCAGTTTTCTCCCGCGATCGATGCTGACCGTTTCATAACCTGTGAGGTTGAGGTGCCTTGAATGCACGATCGCCACAAGTTTGTCCCTATGAAAGATGAGTCGAATGCGATCGAGTGGGGATGGGTCGTCCAGTGTACTCTCATACACCATAAAGGTATCGTACTCCGGCATGTCGCGTATGGCAAGGCCATCCTGGTAACCGAAATCTTTCATATGTTTTTCGAATGCCTTTCGGGTGAGATTCGGTTTGCTGGATTGCACGAGAGCGCTGACGACGGGTTCGATGATAGACTGCGGCCGGATGTTTGATTCGAAGGTGTAGCCAAGTACTTCCGCTGCATACCATTTGGGATTTCCGGGAGCGCCACCTGCACTCATCGTGCCATCAGGGAGGATGTCCTGAAGTGCAATGCCAATTTCCTCACCTTTCATATTGAAAAGTTTGGTACCCTTTTTCAGGAGCGTTGGGTGAGTATCGTATTGCTCTCGGCTAATTTTCACCATAATAAGAATCTGAAACCACCCATTATCACTTTCGGAAGTCTCCACGTCAACGTTGTCGTGGAGGGAGAAAATAATGTCACCTTTGGGCTGATTACGGATGTTTGCGGGTCCATCGATGCGCTCGGCTTGAGCGACGGCCAATATTGTAGCCGCAATGAGAAGCAAGAGGATACGCTTCATTTTTTACGAGTGTTGATAAAATTTAAAACTTCTTAAATTAAGGAAACTGTTTTTGATCCAACTTTTAATCGACACCACTAATTCCGGATTTTTCAAAACACCCCCATCCACCTCGCAACTATAGCTGCCAGTATCGACAATAATGGTATTACCGCCATGTAGCTGAACCGCTGTAGTCCGCGATCGAGGTTTTTGCTTTTCCTGATCAGAATGAGGCCGGCGATGAGGAAAGCGCAGGTGGCGAGTCCCGCAACCGTGAATATGTATTTGTTTTCATTAAGTGGTCCCCAGAGTCCAAGCATCCCCCCCCCGCAATGGTAATGGGCAGTAAAAACTTCTGCCACCACGGAGGGGAAATCTTTACCACCATCGGTCTAATTTCTGAAAGCAATAGTTCAAGCCCGTCTTCGTCGTGATGTGGGCGGGTACGATGATCGCGTTCAGTTTGCTGTCGCCGATGATGCCGTAGGACCAGTTGTGTGCTTTGATGATTTCCTTTACATCTTGTCGTGCGATCATAATATCAGGGGCGTCATGTTGTCGCCGGATCAGCTCGTGTTCTGTGACGGTAAGCCTGAATGACTCAAACAATCGTTTAAATTTTTTTAGGGATTTGTAAGTTATGAACAGGACGATCAACTCCAGCATAATGATGGTCCAAATCAAACGATACAATTCTTTCCCATGAAGGTCATCGTGGTTTAGAAAAAGGAACACCAAGACAAACAGGAGAGGCATTACCATCGTCTCGCGAAAAGTTGCCTTGCGTACTTGTATATAGGTACCAAATCTCGGGCATCAAACGGTACACGTTATCGATTGGTGTCATCGAGCAACGGATAGGGTAATTTATTAATTATCCATATGTGAAGCAATGTAACCCAAGGGGAACCGGCGATGCTTTTTCAACGTTTTCGCTACATTCCCGTAACATTCGTCCACAATGAAAATACTGTACAGCTATTTAAAGAACTACACAGGCCTTATTGCCATCGCGCTCTTCCTGGCTGCGACCAGTCAGGTGTTCTCCCTCCTCGACCCACATATTACCGGAAAAATTGTCGATAACTTCATAGAACAAAAGGACGTTCTGTCGCGTCCGGATTTTGTTAACGGCATCCTTTACCTTGTTGGTCTCGCCGTTGGCGCTGCCATGGTATCGCGTATAGCGAAAAACCTGCAGGACTATTTCACGAGTATCGTCGTTCAGAAACTAGGGGCGAAAATGTATGCCGATGGACTGAAACATTCCTTAGAGCTGCCCTTTCAGACGTTCGAAGATCAGCGAAGCGGTGAAACGTTGGGCATCCTGCAAAAGGTACGAACAGATTCCGAGAAGTTCATCACCTCCTTCATCAGCATCCTGTTTGCCAGCCTGGTCGGAATGATCTTCGTTGTCATCTACTCGCTCACGGTAAGCTATAAAGTTACGTTAGTGTATTTTGCGGCTGTTCCCATTATTGCCTTCACAAGCTGGCTGCTCAGCCGGAAAATCAAGGTTGTCCAAAAAAGCATTGTAAAAGAAACGACTGCACTGGCAGGTTCAACAACAGAGTCATTGCGTAATATAGAACTGGTAAAAAGCCTCGGACTTGCCAACCAGGAAATAGAACGGTTAAACAATACAACCTATAAGATCCTCGGACTCGAGCTGAAGAAAGTGAAGTACGTGCGCAGTATGAGCTTCCTTCAGGGTACTACCGTGAACTTTATCCGCAGTGTGATGGTGGTTATTCTGTTGCTGCTCATTTTCGACAACGAAATATCGGCGGGTAAGTATTTCACTTTCCTTTTCTACTCCTTCTTTCTATTTGGTCCGCTACAGGAATTGGGCAATGTGATCATCGCCTATCGGGAAGCTGAGGTGTCCCTCTTAAACTTCAACCGTATCTTGAATCTTCCTAAGGAACGGAAACCCCAAAACCCTGTGCACGTTGGCTCGATAACACATCTCAGCTTCAACAATGTAAGTTTCAAACACCAGTCCGCAACAAGTAATGCATTAAACAACATTTCTTTTGCCACTAATAGCGGACAAACAATAGCCTTCGTTGGCCCGTCGGGGTCTGGAAAGACAACCCTCGTGAAGCTATTGGTCGGCTTGTATCAGCCTAAAGAAGGAACGATCCTGTATAACAATGTGTCCAGCACTGATATAAACCTCGATGACCTGCGCGCGAGGATTGGCTTTGTGACCCAGGATACGCAATTATTCGCCGGAACGATCCGCGAAAATTTGTTATTCGTCAGACCGGATGCGTCGGACGAAGATTGTATGACTGTATTAAAGAAGGCAGCCTGCCAATCCCTCCTCGCGCGTGCAGACAACGGTTTAGATACCGTCATCGGTGAGGGTGGTGTGAAAGTTTCGGGCGGCGAAAAGCAAAGGCTGTCCATTGCCCGTGCCCTACTGCGTCAGCCAGACATTCTTGTCTTTGACGAAGCTACTTCGTCATTGGATTCTATTACCGAAGAAGAAATCACAGAGACTATTCGCGACGTCTCGACAATCAAAAATCATATCACCATTCTGATTGCTCACCGCCTCTCCACCATCATGCATGCGGACAGGATCTTTGTCCTTGAGAGAGGATATATCATTGAATCCGGGAAGCATGAGGAGTTGCTGATGGAAAAGGGATTGTATTATGCGATGTGGAGACAGCAGATAGGCGAGAAGGATGCTGTCGAAGCGTGATGGACTTCTGGTGGCTGAGCTTGCCCTCGTGCCGGGATTTGATAAGGATCGATTATTGGCTCAGTGTCACCAAGGAATTTAAGAGAGTTTAAAAATCGAAGCGGCGGGAGCAGTTCTCTTAACGAGTTCGAGCTCGCATCCCCGGCAAGCTCGGGGAGCGTCGCGCACCGGTGACTGCGCTTGTCGAAGCCAGCTTACTGAATGAAAGCCGCCCATTTAGCCTTTATGAAAGCCGCCTGTCATTGATATATCAGTGTTCAAACGACTGACAAACGGATCATTCCGATTTTTGCTAACTCCCGGACTTAAATGACTGAAAGATGAAACAAACACTGATGGCCGTTGTGCTCCTTGCTTTTGCGACGAATACACTGGCACAGAAGGCCGACGCCGATAAGGTTAAAGGCGTAAAGTGGGCAGAGCTTGGCAATGCCTACTTTGAAATGCGGACATACCATTGCAACGAAAATAAAAGACCTGATCTTATCCGAAGATTCAAGGATCATACACTGCGTTTACTCGAAAGGCACGGCATCACCAACGTTGCCTATTTCATTCCCACCGACCCGAACAACAACAGTCTCACATTTGTGCTCGCATACCCGGATCAGGCTTCGAGGGACGTGCGTTGGAATAATTTCATTAACGACCCCGAATGGAAAGAGGCCGCAAAGCAGTCAGAGGCCAATGGAAAACTTGTCGCCAAAGTCGATCAGACATTTATGAAGATGGCGCCCGAGTTGTCATCCAAAATCAAATCATCAAAGGGCAACGACGAGCGGATCTTTGAGTTGAGAACGTACCATTGTTTTCCTGGCAAGCTGGAAACGTTAAATACGCGTTTCCGCGATCATACGCGGAAGCTGTTCGAAAAACACGGTATGACCAACGTTGTGTACTGGCATACCGTCCCACAGGATGGAGCCCAACCCAAACTCGTTTATTTACTGGCACACAAAAACGAAGAGGTTGCAAAGGCTTCCTTTGACGCGTTCAGGAAAGATCCTGAATGGGTAAAAGTAAGAGACGCGTCTGAGGCCAATGGTAAAATCGTTGAGAAAGTTGAATCAGTATATCTGACTCCCCTGGAGTTCTCGGCGTTCAAGTGACCTTCGCTTCGATCCCTTCGACACGCTCAGGAACCGAAGGCCCCGATGCTGAGCTTCCCGGCGCCGCGACCACCCTTCTCGTCAACCCCTTTCTTTCGCTCCGTTCGGCAAGCTCGCGCCTCTCGATAGGCACGGGCACCGGGATTGACCGGTGGTTGGGCTTGTTGTACGCGGAGTATACTATTCAAAACAGAAACGAATAATTTTCCTCCAACCTTTCCAGCAGCGCCTCTGCGTTAACCTTCTTTTTCGAAAGACCTTCGAAAGGATCTCCTTTCTCTTTAAGCCTTTGGAAGATCGTCTCATGACTAAACGACTCTGCGCTTAGACCTTCCGTCACCTCCTCCCATCGTACGGGCGTCGCGACGTTTGCAGACTGATTTATTACAAGCGAGTAAGGAGCGACCACTGCATATCCTGGTTCGTTGATCTGATAATCCAACGACACTTTTCCATAGCTCTGGTTGTCGGAGCCTTTAATGGTGACAAGTCCGGGGATTTTCAGTCCAATGAGTCTGCAGAGATATTCAGCGACATTCTTAGATGCTTCGAAATTACTCTTAGAATCGAGTGGGATATAAACATGCAAACCGGACGCGCCATCGGTTTTGACGGATGAAGGCAATTGCAATCCCGTGAAGATCTCGTTTGCAGCAACTGCTACGTTCACAGCTTTGGCAAGCTCATAACCAGGAGATTCGATTACAAGAATGAGATAGTCGGGTGAATCGGGCGATTTAATACGCGCGTGTCCCGGATGAAATGCAAGACATCCAAGCTGAGCGTAGAACAAAAGATGTTCCCTGTCGTTGCAGAGAAGCAATTGCTCCTGCGACTTTCCTTTTCCCAGAGTGGCTGTTTCCAACCACTCCGGAATTTCTTCCGGACTATTTTTTTTCAAAGCTTCGAGGCTGCTGATTGGTGTGCCTGGTTGGCCATCGCGGTAGAGATGGATCACCTGTGGATGATCTTTGAGGTAGGGCAGCAGATACTCCGATATCTTGTCGTAGTAATTGAGGATATCCTTCTTGGCCAGTTGCGCTTGCCTGACAATGATCCTTTCAAGTCCGGTAAAATGAATCTCATGTTTGAGATTGTAGTCGGGTTGTTTTGGCCAGAGTGCGACTACCTTCGCCGGTTTCTTCTCTTCACCATTTTCTTTCGCAGGTCCCGCCTTCTTCTTGGCCGGCTTTGATTCCTTCTTGTCTTTCTTCTCCGTCTTTGCTTCCGGCTTCACCTTAGGAGCAGGAAAAACAAATTTCTCCGCCTTCTCTTTTTTTCTTACAACGGGAAGTTCAGGAAGGGAGGCGAATTCTTTCTTTATCGCTTCATCAAACTCGAATGGCGTTTCATCCCAAACTTTGTTCGAGCTGCTGTGGAAGAAGTATAGTCCGGGGATTTCATCACTTTGATGCAGTTGATGATTCGACGACTTCAGATTGCCAAGCACTGCCTGATAACCCATCTCATAAAACACCCCCGCTCCTCCCTCGATCCCTTCGACACTGATCCTTTCCCTGATGGTTTGGCCTGCTTTAGTAACGTAGAGACGTATGAGCTGTTCACGATCCGGCCGGTCGCTGCAAGCAGACAGGATCTCAAGGATGGTCTTGAAGGCCTTGGTGTTTTTTCGGATGAGCATTGGGCTGGTGTCTTGTGGGTAAATATAGTAAGGCGTTCCATTCTGCCAGCGCAGGGACCATGTGTTCCCGGTGGGTGACCTGGCGAAGCCCTGCGCCCTCCCTCGACCCTTAGAAAGTCTCGGGTCCTTTGAC
>Ga0307416_100000749_pt1 | contig 16988 bp, 15 predicted proteins | sample DK1Cmetagenome_2_FD_203821 | JGI IMG/M metagenome (GOLD analysis project Ga0307416, IMG submission 203821) | Maize rhizosphere microbial communities from greenhouse at UC Davis, California, United States - DK15-C-3 | ecosystem: Host-associated > Plants > Roots > Rhizosphere > Soil | place...
GGCCAAGAGCGCCGTGAGCTGCTCGACGGAGACGGCTTTATAGGCCCGTTCGAGCCGGCTCTCGAACTCGTCCATCGACAGCCCGTCGTTCGCGAAGAGGGTGCTGAGCGCCTGGACGACGCGCTCGCGGTCGTTCGCGGTCGGCACGGCGAGCGCCCCCGGCTGTGCGGGCGATCTGGATGGTGCGGGTACGCGCCGAGCGGGGTCGTCCATCGTCATGCCGCCGAAGAGGGGCTTGGGCACAAGTTACGGGCGAGCCCGGTGGGGTCAATCGCCGGCAGTTCACTGCTCGGCGTCCCCCGCGAGCTGCCGAACGCGGGCGAGCGTATCGATTTCGGAGACGGGCTTATCGTCGCGGACGCGCACGATGCGCGGAAAGCGCAAGGCATAGCCGGCTTTGTGGCGCGCAGATGGCTGCACGATGTCGAACGTCACCTCGAGTACGACCTCCGGGCGGACCTGGTGATAGCGCCCGAAGCGTTGGACGGTGAGCGCCTCGAAGCGTTTGGTGAGCTCGACGATCTCGGCGTCGGTGAGGCCGTTGTAGGCCTTGCCGACGTTGAGCAGCGTCGGATCACTGTCCGACGCGCGTACCGCGAAGGTGTAATCGGACAGGACAGCGCGTCGCCGGCCATGCCTGCGTTCGACGCCCGTCACCACGACGTCGAGGGTAGCCGTCGCCTTCTTGAGCTTGATCCACGTCTTCCCACGCCTCCCCGGCGTATATGGCGAGCTCGGGTCCTTGGCGACGACACCCTCGTTTCCCGCGGCCCGTGCCTCGCCGAACGCGTGATCGACGTCTTGAGGGGTTGCCGCACGCCGCATGGGAGCCAGTGACGCGCCACTTTGCGGCCAATCAAGGTCCGCCAGGTGAGTCCTCCGCGTGGAGTAACTCTCGTCGATGACGAGCGCCCCGTCGACGGCGATCAGGTCGAACGCGACGAACGCCACTGGGATCTGGGCGACCACTGCCGCAGTCGGCGCCTTGCGGCCGAGGCGGCGCTGCAACGCCTTGAACGGCAAGGCCCGCTTGGGATCGGCCGGATCTACGGCGAGCAGCTCACCGTCCAAGATCAGGGACGAGGGACGGGTGGCGAGTGGCGAGATTTCGCTCCGCTCGCCACTCGTCATTCCTCGCTCATCACTCGCTAGCACGAGCTGCTCCAACGCCGCGACCACGTCCGGATACCCCGACGTGATCTCGTCCAGGGTGCGGGAGTACAGCGCGACGCGGTCGGCCGTGACGTGGGCCTGGGCGCGGATGCCGTCGTACTTGTCTTCGAGGGCGAACGGCTGCGGCAGTGTCGCGACGATCTCTTCGGCCGTGGCGAGCGGCTGCGCCAGCATGAAGCCGATCGGGTGAAAGAGCGCGAGAGTCGCCGATTTCAACGTTCCCTGGCGCGCGTATAGCGCCACTTCGCCGACATCACCGCGTAGCAGATTGGCGCGGCGCACCAAATCCAAGGGGCGCCCGAAGCACTTCGCCAGTGCCTCTTCGACCTGTGCTTCCTTGAGGCCAATGCGAAGCTCGCCGCCCAGTAGCTTCACCAGGTACTTGGCTTCGAGCCCGCCGAGCTCGGCGAGCAGGGCACGGACGGCCAGTCGGCGCGCGTTGGTCCCCGCCGCCAGCGCGAGCGAGCCGAACCAACTTTCCACCTCTTGCAAGGTGACGCCACTCGGCGGCCGGGTGGCGAAGAGCTCGCCGGCGAGGTCGCCGGCGTCACCGATTGCAACGTAGCGCTCGTGGAGCTCGGGCCCGTCGACGCCGCTCACCGCCTCTAGCGCACCGTGGACTATCGAGCCCCCTACCTGCGTCGTGCGCATATCATGGCGCGGAAACACCACGCCCGAGAAGAAGCGAGCCGCGATCACGAGGGCGGCGTCCTCGAGGCGAGCGAAGTAACTCTCGAGCAGCGCGCTTTTCTCGAGGCGCTTGGTCGTGGCCCTGACGGCATCGGCGACGGTCGCCCAAGCGTGGAAGGTGCCAGGGAGTGCCTCGGCCGCCCCGGCTTGGTTCACGTAGGCGTCGAGGAGTGTCACAACGCGAGTCCGAGCTGATCGGCGGGGCCACAGTCCGATGATTCGTCCTCCTGGCCCGCATCCTGGGGGTGGGCCGCGAGGTGCGTGGCGTCCAGCCCGATGCTGCGCAAATGGTGGCTGAACGATGGCGGCCCGTGCACCGTATAGATCCGCGTCGCGCCACTCTCCTTGGCCGTCCGGACCAGCTCTTCGAAGTCGGCGTGGTCCGAAAGCGGGAGCACGAGATCGCATCCCTTGTAGATGTTGAACGCACCCGGGTGGTACGCCCAGCCGGTGAGATACACGATCCGCTTCGTCCGGAGCGACTCGACCATGCCGGTCTTCCGGGTGGCGGGGATGGTGAGGAGGACGCGCTCTCCAACTTCGTCGCGGCGGTACCGCTCCCACCGCCCGGGGCCCGGGAAGGTGTAGCCGAGCCGCTCATGGATCTCGCACATCCGAGCGATCGCGCCGTGGAGCACGACGTCGAATCCGGCGCTGGTCAGATGGTAGAGGGCCTCCTGTCCCTTGCCGAGTGCGTAGGCGAGGACCACCGGGGTAGCGCCGGCGGCCAGTGTGTCGGCGACGAAGTGCTGGAGTCGCGCGATCAGATCCTCGTCCGGAGGAAACCGGTAGCGTGGCTCCCCGAAGGTGCATTCCATGACCAGCACGTCGCAGCGTGGAATGCGCACCGGCGGGGTGAACGGATTCGGCCGCAGCTTGTAGTCGCCGGTGTATGCCACTGTGCCCTGGGCGCTGCGGGCGACGAGCATCGCGGACCCGAGGGCGTGACCGGCCGACAGGAGGGTGATGTCCGCGTCGGCCACCCGAACCGGGGTGTCGAGCGGCACGTCGATCGACGCGCGGTGTCCGCGACGGGCATGGTGGAGCGCCGCGGTCTCGGGGGTGCAGAGGATTCGCGACGCGTAAGAGCAGTGATCGGCGTGCGCGTGCGAAACGAACACCGCGCCCGGTGCCGTTCGGGCGTCGAGGTGCAGGTCGGCCTGGGGGAGGTAGAGCCCGTGCCGCGTGATCGTGAGGAGGGGATCGCGGAGGGGCGGCGGTGTGGCGCGAGCGGACGTCACAGTGCGTGCGCGGTCGAGGGCTGCACGGCGGGGGTCCCCCCCCGACTACTACGATGTCTCCGTCGCGTCGACGGCGCGCCACCAATCCATTGCACGTCGGCGTCTCCCATTCCGCGTCGTGAGGACTTGGTCCGCACTCCTTCCCTCCCCTTTGTCGCCACTGTTGCCTCGACTACCATCCGTCGACGCCGCTCCGCGGGCGGAGCCGCCAGGATCGCCTCGCCGAGCTCGCGACGGCCGGTACCCGTCCGCGGCGCGCAGCGCATTGCTCCACTCGGCGCCGACACCATAACGCGGACGTGGTCCGATGTGGTCCGACACGTTACTGCTCGCCGAGCGAGCGCATCTGAGCCGCATCCTTCTGTGGGGCGGCGCGAGTGTCGTCGTCGGTTCGCTCGTGCTCGCCCTGCTCGTGATCCGTCGAGTGAGCTCTCCGCTGCTGTTGCACTTCGCGATCCAGACCGCCGCATGGGGCGCCATCGACCTCTCCATCGCCGTCCTGGCGCGCCGCGCTCTAACGGTGCGAGACATCAGCGGCGCGACTCGGCTCGACCGCTTCATCTGGTTCAACAACGGCCTGGACGTCGGCTACGTGGCCGTCGGCCTGACGCTGGCGATCCTCGGCTGGCACCTCGGCCGTCGGCTCGGGCTGGTCGGCGCCGGTATGGCGATCATCGTGCAGGGGCTCGCCTTGCTCGTGCTCGATCTTCGCTTCTCGGCGGATCTCGCGAGATTGTTATGAACCGCAGGGTCTCGGGTCTGGAGTCTCGGGTCTGGGCTGCAGGGGAGCTCCCCAGACCCGAGACCCGACACCCCAAACCCCAGACCCTCCTCTCCCATGGCTGAACTCACGCTCGACCTTCGCGACCTTCCCAAGGCCGAGGCCTACGACCAGCTCCGCGCGCATGTGGATGCCGTACTCGAGGGTATCGGCGACCCGATCGCGGCGATGGCGACGATCGGCGCCCTGCTGCACCATGGCTTCGGGCATCTCTGGACCGGCTTCTACCGGGTGGTCGAGCCGGGCCGGTTGTTGCGCGTCGGTCCCTACCAGGGGACGCTCGGCTGTCTGGAGATCGTCTTCGGACGCGGTGTGTGCGGGACGGCCGCACTCGAACGACGGACCATCGTCGTGCCGGACGTGCACGCGTTCCCCGGCCACATCACCTGTGACGCCCGCTCGGTATCCGAGATCGTGGTCCCGGTGTTCGCGGCCGGGGGCGAGCTGATCGCCGTCCTCGACATCGACTCGGATCGGCCGGCCGCCTTCGACGACGAAGATCGGGTGGGACTCGAGAGACTGATGGCCTGGTTCAGAGTGGGGCCTGCGTTTCTTGCGGCGACTGGCGGCGAGGTATAGCCTTGCCAAGGCTGGTAGCAGCCGTGACCTAGGCGACCCACATGAAGTTACCGTCTGCACAGACTACGTGGCGCCAGCCGATTTTCGTTCCCCGCGCTGTCAAGAAGGCACTGGCGGGCGTGGTCATCACAGTGTGCCTCGCCGCCCAGCTCTACGCCATCCTGCGGCCGAGCGGCGCACGGTGGTGGCCGTTCGTGGACTACCCGATGTACTCGCGGTCGTATTCGGAGGGCGCGACGTTCCGGGTGCGGGAGCTCCGGGTCCGGACGTGTGAGGAGAAACCGCGGGTGTGGAAGGTCTGGCCGCGCACGATCGGGTACCAGTCTTGGCGCTACTTGGGCGAGCTGAGCAGCATTGCCGCGGACCATCCGGTGGCGCGTACCTACCGCTCGGTCCTGAGTCGCCTCGTCAGCGCTCACGTCACACCGCGCCCGTGTGCGCTCCAGGTGTGGGAGCGCGCCGTCACGGTGACGCGCGAAGGCGTCGATGTTTCGTCCGTCCGCCAGCCGCGGTGGAGACCACTTCGCGAGTGGCGCGTCGACGAGCCGGATTCCGTGCGCGTGCTGACCCGCTTGTAGAGGAGGCTGCCCGTGCGACGACTGATCACGGCGCTCGACCGCTACTGGTTTGCCCCGGCCTCCCTGCGCGACCTGGCGTTGGTTCGCATCCTGGCATTCGGCACCCAGACGCTTTTTTTCCTCCTCTTCCCCGGCGGATACCTCCGCTCCCTCCCGGACCAGATCCATCAGGCGCAGGTCGGGACGCCGCTATACCAGCCGATCGCGGCTCTCAAGGTGCTCCTCCTTCCCTGGGGCCCTTGGGGGGAGGTGCAGCCGAGCGCCACGTTCCTCACGGTAACGTTCGGCGTGGCGGTCGTGGCGGGTGTGCTCGCGACCATCGGGCTGTACGCTCGCGCGACGATGCTCTGTGCGGCCGCGGCGAACACTCTGCTCGTCGCCCACTACTACTCGTACGGCGAGTTCCACCATGCCGAGGCGCTGATGATGATCGCCCTCAACGTCCTCGCGGTGGCTCCGAGCACGCAGGTATGGTCCGTGGACGCGGCGCGACGGCGTCGGCGGGCGCGGGGGGCACCGTCGGGCCCAAGTGCGCCAGCAGACGACTACGAGTCGAGCGTTTTCGCCCGCTGGCCGCTACGCCTAATGCAGTGGCTCCTCGCCCTCGGCTACTTGTCGGCTGCGGGCTCGAAACTCTACTACGGTGGGCTGGGGTGGGTGAACGGGTATACGCTGACTTACCACTTCCTGAGCGAGGCCGTCAGATCCAACCGGGAGACCGCACTCTTTTTGGCCTCGCTGCCGCCGTGGACGCACATAGTGCCCTCCATCTTCGCCCTCCTATTCGAGTTGACGTTCGTCGTGGCCGTGCTCGTTCCGCGCACGGCCTGGCTCTACGTGGTGGCCGGTGCGACCTTTCATCTTGCGGTTTACGCAACCATGAGATTCGCGTTCTTCCAGACGATCGTGCTGTATTGCGTCTTCGTGGAGAGCCTCCGCCTCTACTGGCCGAAGGCGCTCCGATCGCCACTTCGGCGCTCCGGCTGGGCCCGGGTCGGTGCACCCGGGCGAGCGGGCAACACCGCCGGCGCGGGGTGACGGCAATCCGCGCCTCGAGCAGAGAACGTTATGGCGTATGGCTGTGCCCGGGGTACTGACGTGCTATCTTGCCGTCTGCCTAATCGTTCTCGGCACAAGGCCCTTCAATGACCATCAGCGGCTACTCCGACCGCATCAATCACGCGTTCGCGTTCGCCGCGAAGCACCACGACCAGCAGGTGCGCAAGGGGACGCGCCTGCCGTACTTGACGCACCCGGCCAACGTCGCCGTCATCCTCACGCGGTACGGCCAGGACGAGGAAACTATCGTCGCGGGGATCCTGCACGACGTCGTAGAGGACTGCGTGCGCGACCACTACACCCGCGAGACGCTGGAGCAGCGCATCGGGGACAAGTTCGGCTCCGAGGTGCTCGACACCGTGCTGGCGGTGACGAAGCGGGTCGCCGACGACGACGGCATCACGCTGTCGAGCGAGGAGCAAAAGGCCGACTACCTGGAGCGGCTCGCCCAGGCCGGCGAGCGGGCGCGCTGGGTCTGCGCCGCGGACAAGATCCACAACGGTCGCTCCATCCTCGCGGACCTCAAGCGGACGGCCTATCCGGAGACGGTGTGGAGCCGCTTCACCGGCGGGCGGGAGGCGACGGTGCGCTGGTACCGGCGCGTCTACGACCGGCTGGCGCAGCTCGGCTTCGACGCGCCGATCATGGAGGAGCTCCGCCTGGTGGCCGAGGAATTGGAGGCCGCCGGCGTTGCGCGGTCCGATCTGCGCGAGGAGCGGACCCTGCGGGTCGAGGGGCGAGACCTCCGGCCGCTCGATCAGCGGCCGTAGACAGCGGGTGGGGAGTTGACAGTGGCGAGCGGCGCGCGAACCGCGAGCCGCGGACGCTCGCCGCTCCCCACTGTCCACCCGCCACTGTCCACCGGCTCTACACCGCTGCCGGCTCGCGCGACGGGGTCGTCCGAGCTATCTTGTCCTCCCGGCGTACCGGTCTCTGCAGTTCCCCATGTGACCCGCCGACCGCAGTGCCCGCGGTCGGCTCGTGCCCCTTGGTGCTCGCGACCTAGCCTGCCGTCAGGCTAGCGTCCCACCATTCAGGCCGACCCTCAAGGAGATGCGATGAGCGTTGTGGCAGCGGCGCGCCTCGGAGAGGCGCGCTCCGCGGTGGATGTGTATCGCGATCCGGTGAGGCTCCTGGGGCTCACGGCGCAGCTTGGCCTCGCGCTCCTCCTCGTCCGGCAGTTCCAGCTCGAGAGCCGCACCCTCTTCCACGTGGCGGCGCTCGCCGCGGTGGGGTTCGTGGTGCACGCGCTCCTCCCCCTGCGCTACCGGCTCCCGTTCTTCGCCTGCCTGTCGCTCGCGTCCGTGTGGGTCGCCTTCAGCGTGCGCGATGGGATGTGGCTGCTCGCGGTCGGGATCGCGCTGATCGGGGTCTGCCACCTCCCGGTGCGCTTCGGGATACGCATCGCGCTGCTCGTCGCGGCCGGCGCCGCGCTCGCCGCGCTGCGCGCGCGCTGGCTCCCTCTTTCTGCACCGTGGCAGCCGGGCGTGTGGCCGATCCTCGGCTCGATGTTCATGTTCCGGCTCGCGCTCTACCTGCACGCCCTGCGTCACGACGAGCGCAAGCCGACCGTGGCGCGGACGTTCGCCTACTTCTTCATGCTGCCGAACGTCTGCTTCCCGCTCTTCCCGGTCGTGGACTACACGACGTTCGCCCGGACGCACTACGACGCGGATCCGTACACCACGTATCAGACCGGGATCACCTGGATCGCGCGCGGGATCGTCCACCTGCTCCTCTACCGGCTCGTCTACGCGCACGTCACCGGCGATCCGACGCAGGTGGCCGACCTGGGCGACCTGACGCAGTACGTCCTCTCGACCTTCCTCCTCTATCTGCGGATCTCCGGGCAGTTCCACCTGATCGTGGGAATGCTGCACCTCTTCGGCTTCCGGCTGCCCGAGACGCACCGCCTCTACTACCTGGCCTCGAGCTTCACCGACTTCTGGCGCCGCATCAACATCTACTGGAAGGACTTCATGATGAAGCTGGTGTACTACCCCAGCTTCTTCCGGCTGCGCCGCTGGGGCGGGACGGTGGCGCTGGTGGGCGCGACGCTGATCGTCTTCGTCCTCACCTGGCTACTGCACTCCTACCAGTGGTTCTGGATCCTCGGCACTTTCCCGGTCACCCGCCAGGACATGCTGTTCTGGGGCGTGCTCGGAGTCCTGGTGCTCGCCAACGCGCTGTACGAGGCGCGGCACGGGCGGAAGCGGACGCTCGGCAAGAAGCGCTGGAGCGCCGCGCTCGCCGTGCGCACGGTGGGAACGTTCTGCACGATCTGCGTCCTCTGGTCGCTGTGGAGCACGGAGTCGATAGCCGAGTGGGTGGCGATGTGGCGCGCCGCCGCCCGCGCCGACGCGCGCGACGTCCTACTGCTCGCCGGACTGCTGGGCGGAGGCCTGGCGATCGCCGGGCGCAACTGGGACGCCCCCGCGTTGCGGCGCGACGCGACCACCCCCTTCTACCGGCAGCCGGCCGTGCGGACGACCGCCATGCTGCTCGCTCTCCTCATCCTCGGAGAGCCGGCCGTCTACGACCGGCTCGGCGCGAGCGCCGCCGCCGTGGTCGCGTCGCTCCAGCGCAACACGCTCAACCCGCGCGAGGAGGCGCTGCGGCACAAGGGGTACTACGAGCAGCTCGATGCCGCCCCGCGGTTCGAGGCTCAGCTCTGGCAGGAGGACGCGAAGAAGCCTGCCGATTTCGTTCCGTTCGGTCGCACGAAAGTGCATCACCGCAGCAAAGACTTCCTGCGAAGCCGCCTCGCGCCTTCGACGTCGATCACGTACCTGGGCAAGCCGTTCACGACCAACCGGTGGGCGATGCGCGATCGGGACTACGAGCTCGCCAAGCCGCCCAACACCGTCCGCGTCGCGATGCTCGGCCCGTCGCACGTCATGGGCGCCGGCGTAGGCGACGGCGAAACGTTCGAGGCGGTGCTCGAGGCACGGCTGAACCGCGAGGGTCCGGGCGCGCCCGACCGCGCCTACGAACTGCTGAACTTCAGCGGCACGAACTACTCGCTCCCGCAGGAGATGACGATGCTCGACGAACGTGCCTTCGCGTTCCAGCCGGGCATCGTCGTCGTCACCGCCTACACGCGCATGCGGAACCCGCTCGCGCCGCACCTCGCGGGAGTGCTCAGGAGGCAAATCCCGGTGCCGTACGCGGGGCTCGACTCCATCCTGCGCCGCGGCGGAGCCGACCGCCGACTCCCGCTGCGCGAGCTCGCCGGCCGCATCCGCGTCCTGACCGACGACATCCAGGCCTGGACCCTGCGCCGGATCGCGGACGAGTGTCGTCGCCGCGGGGCCGTCCCGGTCCTGATCGTCCTCGACAACCCCGGCGAGAACTACCAGCAGCCCGCGCACGCCATGCGCACTGCCGCCGACGCCGGCTTCCTCGTGCTGGACCTCCACGACGTGTACGGCCCCGGGGACCAGCACCCGACGCTGTGGGCGACGGAGTGGGACCACCACCCCAACGCCGAGGGGCACCGGCGCATCGCCGATCGTCTGTTCGACGAGTTCCGGCGGAACGGGGTGAAGCTGCGCCTCGCCGGCGCCGCGGCAACGCCCACGCCGTCTGCAGACGAGCCCTGACCCACGACAGAGGGAGTCGCATGGACGCGATCGGCCAGACCGTAAAGGACTACATCCTCGAGACCTTCCTCCCCGGCGAGGACCCGCGCGAGCTCACCGACAGCACCCCGCTCATCACGAGCGGGATCCTCGACTCGCTCGCCACGCTGGAGCTCGTGGGGTTCCTCGAGCGGCAGTACGGCATCGAGCTCCAGGCCCACGAGGTCGACCAGAGCCGGCTCGGAACGCTCGACAGCATCGCGCGCCTGGTGCGAGCAAAGCTGGAGACCCAGGCGTGAGTTCGCCCGCGACGCTGCACTTCCCACTCGACCGCTGGGCGGCGGAGCGCCCGGACGCGACGGCGGTCGAGGACCCGGCGCGCGGCGCTGCCATCACCTATCGGGGGCTGGCGGAGCTCTCCGACCGGGCGCGCGATCACCTCTGGCAGATGGGCGTGCGCCCCGGCGATCGGGTAGGCATCTACATGCGCAAGTCGATCGACGCGGTGGCGGCGATCTTCGGCGTGCTCAAGACGGGGGCCGCGTACGTGCCCGTCGATCCGGACGCCCCGCCGCCTCGCTGCGCCCTCATCCTGCACGACGGCGCGGTGCGTGTCGTCGTCGCCGAGCGCCGGCTCGCGGCGGCGCTGCACGCCTCGTTCGAGCCGCTCGGGGCCGCGCCTCCCATGCTGCTCCTCGACGAGCCCGCCGGCGACGCACTCCCGCTCGCCGCGCGCCTCGCCGCGGACGCGGCTCGGGAGCCGGCGCCCGCCGTCGAGACCGTACACCCGGCGCCGGACGCGCTGGCCTACATCCTTTACACCTCCGGCTCCACCGGGCGTCCGAAGGGCGTGATGCTGACCCAGCGAAGCGCGACGAGCTTCGTCGACTGGTGCTCGGCGACGTTCGCGCCCACCGTGCGGGACCGCTTCTCGTCGCACGCCCCCCTCCACTTCGACCTCTCGATCCTCGACGTCTTTGTGTCGATCACGCACGGTGCGACGCTCGTGCTCGTCGGCGAGGAGGTCGGGAAGGACCCACTGCGCCTCGCCCCACTCATCGCCGAGCGGCGGATCTCCGTCTGGTACTCCACGCCGTCGATCCTCGGGCTGTTGGCCCAGTACGGCCGGCTCGAGCGGCACGACTACGGCGCGCTGCGGCTCGTGCTCTTCGCCGGCGAGGTGTTCCCGGTCGCCCGGCTGCGCGAGCTGAAGGCGCTCTGGCCCGCACCGCGCTACTTCAACCTGTACGGGCCGACCGAGACGAACGTCTGCACCTTCTACGAGATCCCGCCCACGATCGATCCGGAGCGGACGACCCCCTTCCCGATCGGCCGGACCTGCGCGCACCTGCGGAGCCGCGTCGTGGACGAGGAGGGGCGTACCGTCGCGCGCGGGAGCGAGGGGGAGCTGGTGATCGCGGGGCCGGGAGTGATGGCCGGCTATAGGAACCTCCCGGAGCAGAACGCCCGCGCCTTTCTCGTGGATGATGCGGGAGAGCGCTGGTACCGCACCGGAGACCTCGTGGTGGAGGAGGCCGACGGCGTCTACGTCTTCCACGGCCGGCGCGACCGCATGGTCAAGCGCCGCGGCTACCGCGTGGAGCTAGGGGAGATCGAGGCCGGGCTCGCGGTGCACCCCGCGGTGAGCGAGGTGGCGGTCGTGGCGGTGCGCCCGGACGGCGCCGACGTGCGGATCGACGCGTACCTGGGCGTGCCCGACGGCCGGCGGCCGTCGCTGATCGAGCTGAAGCAGTTCTGCGTCGACCGGCTGCCGCGCTACATGGTACCGGACCGCTTCCACTTCGTGGAGGCGCTGCCGCGCACCTCGACCGACAAGATCGACTACCAGACGATCGCCCAGACGATCGCCCAGACGATCGCCCGCTCCCACGCTACGGCACCGGCCTGATCGCCGGCGCCGGGCCCCGCGCGCCCCATACCCCGAGGCCGACGTGGACTTCGACTGGTCCAGCGACCAGCTCGCGCTGCGCGACTCCGTCATCGCCTTCGCCAAGCAGGCGCTGCAGGACGATCTGGTGCGCCGCGAGCGCGAGGCGGGCTTCTCGCGCGCCCTGTGGACGCGCTGCGCCGACTTCGGCATCCAGGGCCTTCCCTTCCCCCAGGAGTACGGAGGTGGGGGCGCCGACCCACTCACGACCGCGTTGGCGATGGAGGCGCTGGGTACCGCCTGCCGCGATGGCGGCCTCCTCTTCGGCATCAACGCGCAGATGTGGAGCGTGCAGATGCCGATCCTCACCTTCGGGACCCCGGAGCAGCGGCGCCGCTATCTCGCCCCGCTGTGCGCCGGCACGCTGGTCGGCGCGCACGGCATGAGCGAGCCCGACTCGGGCTCCGACGCGTTCGCCCTGCGCACCACGGCCGAGCGCCGCGGCGGGTGCTACGTCCTGAACGGCTCGAAGACCTTCGTCACCAACGCCCCCGTCGCCGACCTGTTCCTCGTCTTCGCCACGGTGGAGCGCGCGAAGGGGGTGCTCGGCGTGACCGCGTTCCTCGTCGAGCGCGACTTCCCCGGTTTCCGGGTCGGGAAGACGATCGAGAAGATGGGGCTGAAGACGTCCCCCATGGCGGAGCTCACGTTCGACGATTGCGTCGTGCCTGCGGAAAACCTCCTCGGACGCGAGGGGCGTGGGGCGTCGATCTTCAACGACTCGATGGAGTGGGAACGCAGCTGCCTCCTGGCGACGATCCTCGGCGCCATGGGGCGCCAGCTCGAGGAGTGCGTCCGCTACGCGCGGGAGCGGCAGCAGTTCGGCAAGCCGATTGGCGAGTTCCAGTCAGTGGCGAACCGCCTCGTCGACATGAAGGTGCGGCTCGAGACTGCCCGGCTCCTGCTGTACAGGGCGGTCTGGCGCAAGCAGGAGGGGCGCCCCGCCGGGGGCGATGCCGCGATGGCCAAGCTGTACCTGAGCGAGGCCTGGGTGCGCTCGTGTCTCGATGCCGTCCAGATCCACGGCGGCTACGGCTACACCACCGAGTACGAGGTGGAGCGCGATCTTCGCGACGCGGTAGCCAGCACGCTGTACTCCGGCACCTCGGAGATCCAGCGAGCGATCATTGCCCGGCAGCTGGGGCTGTGAGAAGTGTTGCGCGTTGCGTGTCAGAACCGCTCGGTCTGCCACGGCGCGCGAGGCGTCCTGAGCGGGCGTCACACGCAACACGCGGCACGCAGCACGCAGCGATCTACACCCCCACCGTCGTCTCCCCTCTCGCGGCCCCGTAGGTCCGGGCCACGTAGCTTTCGAGGATCTCGAGGAACTCGGGGACGATGTTGTCCCCCTTGAGGGTGACGAGGAGCTTCCCATCCACGTACACCGGCGCCTTCGGCTCCTCGAACGTTCCCGGCAGCGAGATGCCGATGTTGGCGTGCTTCGACTCGCCCGGCCCGTTGACTACGCACCCCATCACCGCCACGCGCATCTCCTCGACGCCGGGATGCCGCTCGCGCCAGACGGGCATCTGCTCGCGCAGGTAGACCTGGATGTCCTCGGCCATCTTCTGAAAGAACGTCGACGTCGTGCGTCCGCAGCCGGGGCACGCGGTCACTTGGGGCGTGAAGCTCCGCAGGCCGAGCGACTGCAGGATCTGCTGGGCCACGAGCACCTCCTCCGTCCGGTCGCCGCCCGGCTTCGGCGTGAGCGAGACCCGAATCGTGTCGCCAATGCCTTGGGCGAGCAGGATCGAGAGGCCGGCGGTGCTGGCGATCACCCCCTTGGTGCCGAGCCCCGCCTCGGTGAGCCCCAGGTGGAGCGGGTAGTCGCACCGCGCGGCGAGCCGGCGGTAGACGTCCACCAGGTCGGGGACGAGGGACACCTTGGCGGAGATGATGATGCGGTCGTGCGGGAGCCCGGCCTCCTCGGCCAAGGCGGCGGAGCGGAGGGCGCTCTCGAGCATGGCTTCGACGTAGACGTCGCGCGCGTCCATGGGCTCCGGCGCGCGGGCGTTCGCGTCCATCATCGTCGTGAGCAGGTCCTGGTCGAGCGACCCCCAGTTCACGCCGATGCGCACCGGCTTGCCGTTGGCGATGGCGACGTCGACGATGGCCCGAAAGTTCTCGTCGCGCCGCTTCGAGCCCACGTTGCCCGGGTTGATGCGGTACTTGGCGAGGGTGCGTGCGCACGCCGGGTATTTCGTGAGCAGAAGGTGCCCGTTGTAGTGGAAGTCGCCGACGATGGGCACGTCGACGCCGAGGTCGGCGAGGCGCTGCGCGATCTCGGGGACGGCCGCGGCGGCGGCGTCGTTGTTGACCGTGACGCGCACGAGCTGGGAGCCGGCGCGGGCGAGGGCCGCCACCTGCTCGGCCGTCGCCGCCGCGTCGGCGGTATCGGTGTTCGTCATGGATTGAACGACCACCGGGTGCGACGACCCCACGGGGACGCCGCCGACGTACGCGGTGATGGTCGGTCTGCGGTTGCCAAACGGCACGCCAAGGGACACGCTGAAGGCCTGGTTGAGGAGACGACTGAAATCTAGCGCCGGGCGGCGGGAGCGGGGTACGGGTGCGGGGCCCCGCGCCGGCCGGGCGTGCGAGTTGCCGTCAAGCCTCGCACTCGCACCATCGCTCACTGGAGACTGGAGAGCCGCTATGGCTAATGAGGCCGAATACCCCGAGCGGGGCTACAACACCAAGGACGTCGCGGCACTGCGCGAGCCCCCCCGCCGGGGCCGCCGCTGGGGGTTGATCGCGCTCGCCACGCTGATCGTTCTCCCCGCGGCGCTCTTCGCGCTCTGGACGTGGATCACCCTCAGCTACGCCTACTCGAGCGGCGACCGCGTGGGGTACGCGCAAAAGATCTCGCAGAAGGGGTGGCTCTGTAAGACGTGGGAGGGGGAGCTGGCGATGTCGAACGTCCCGGGGCAGATGCCGGAGAAGTTCGAGTTCAGCGTTCGCGACGATGCCGTGGCGCGCCAGATCGCGCAATTCGATGGGCAGCGCGTGTCGCTGCACTACGAGCAGCACCGGGGCGTGCCCACGTCGTGCTTCGGCGAGACGGAATATTTCGTTACGTCCGTGCGTCGCGTCTCGGGTCCGTGAGCGCCCGTCACGTCCGTCACGTCCGTCACGTCCGTCGGGTCCATCAGGCGTCAGGCGTCAGGCGTCAGGCGTCAGGCGTCAGGCGGGCCGCGGTGCGACACGACAGCCGGCTCTGATGCGATCGTGCGACAATACGCGCCGTTGCGCGTAAACATGCTATTGTCTGACTGCCAGTCGAGCCCTATATTCTCGCCGCGACGCCAACCCCCGAGGCCGGTGGTGGTGCTCGACTAACGCGGGCGGGCGGGTCCGACCGCGAACCAGGATTGTCTAGGCCCGGCGCGTTCCGCTCCCTAGACAACGCTCATCATCAGGAGTGGGAATGCGTACGACCGGCAAAGTGAAGTGGTTCAACGACGCCAAGGGCTTCGGCTTCATCACCCCCGACAACGGCCAGAAGGACTGCTTCGTTCACTACAGCGCCATCAGCGGGTCGGGCTTCAAGTCGCTCGCCGAGGGTGACGCGGTGGAGTTCGACATGGTGCAGGGCCAGAAGGGGCCGGCCGCCGAGAACGTGGTCAAAGCGAACGGCAGCCGCTGAGCACCCCCAGCGGCCGTCAGCCTCCGCGAACACCGAAAGCGGGGCGCCTCGCCAGAGGCGCCCCGCTTTCGTATGTTCGGGCCCGGTGAGCAGCGCCCCGCCACGTCGCGGAGGAGCACGGGGGAGGAACACGGGAATGAGTCGACACCGCACGGTCGTCGTGGGCGGCGGCATCTCGGGGCTGGTGTGCGCGCTGGAGTTGGAGCGCGCCGGCCACGAGGTGGTCCTGCTCGAGAAGGAGGACGGCGTCGGCGGGCGGGTCCGCACCACGGTGGTCGACGGCTACACGCTCGACCAGGGCTTCCAGGTGCTCTTCACGGCGTACCCCGTGCTGTGCGGCCACCTCGACCTGGGCGCGCTGGCACTGCGCGAATTCCTCCCCGCCGCGCGCGTCGTGACGCCGGCTGCGAACGGCGCGAAGGGCGCGAAGAGCGCAAAGGGTGGGGCCGGCGGGGTGGGCGCGAGCGCGGCACCTCGCTTCTCGCTGATCGGCGACGTGGTGCAGAACCCCTCCCTGCTCTTCGACACCGTCGCCGCGCGCCACGTCTCTACGGCTGACAAGCTGCGACTCCTCGCGCTGCGCGTCTTCGCCACATCGCTCAGCGTCGACGCGTGCTTCGCGCCCCGCTTCGACCGCGTGAGCACGCGCGAGTTCCTCGTCCGGCGCGGGCTCTCGCGCGAGGCCGTCGAGTGCTTCTTCGCCCCCTTCTACGGCGGGATCCTGCTCGACCGCTCGCTCGCCGCGAGTGCTTCGGTGCTGCTCTTTACCTTCAAGATGCTCGCGGAGGGGCGCGCGGCAGTGCCGGCGAGGGGGATCCAGGCCATCCCCGCGCAGCTCGCGGCGCGCCTGACGCCGGGCGCGGTGCGCACCGGCTCGGCCGTCGTGGCACTCGAGGTCGCGGACGGCCGAGTGCACGGCGTGCGACTCGAGTCGGGCGAGCGGATCGAGGCGAGCGACATCGTCGTCGCCGCCGAGCCGCCGGCGGCGGCGAGCCTCGCCGCCACCGCCGGGGTGCGGATCGCCATGCCCCAGGGGGCACTGCGGTGTACGACGGTGTACTTCAGCGCCAGCGAGCCGCCGCTGCCCGGCAAGGCGCTTTGGCTCAACACCGAACGCAACGCGACGATCAGCCACGCGGTGACCCTGACCGAAGTGGCGCCGGAGTACGCCCCGGCCGGCCGCCACCTGCTCGCGGCGACCGCCGTCGGCAAGGCCACCGAGCAGGAGGACGCGACGCTCGTGGCGAGTGCGCTGAAGGAGCTGCGGCGCCTGCGCGGTGGTGCGCTCCCCGAGCTGGAGCTGATCGCGGTCTGTCACGTGCCCTACGCGCAGTACCCACAGCCGCCGCGCCTCCGCGAGCGCCGGCCGGCCGTGTCCACCTCGGTCAGCGGGTTATGGGTCGGGGGCGAAGCCCTTCACTCCAGCTCCCTGGAGGGCGCCGCGCGGGGCGGGCGCGAGGCCGCCCAGGCCGTGATTGCCGCCCGCCGGTCCTCCGCGGCGCCCTGACGGCATTCTCTGAAGCGGCGCCGCGGCCCGGCGCTGGTTTGCGCTAAGTCTCACGCAGTCCGTCGCTTAGCCACTGCGGCCCACCTGCGTCCCGCCTCACAGGGACGGGACGACTCGCTCCTCTCCGTTTCGGATACGGATGGGCCCGTTACCCGCCGAACGGGTGCGCGTCTCTAGGGTGGCGGCGCGTAGCCGCCAGACTCGC
>Ga0307416_100000750_pt1 | contig 16983 bp, 14 predicted proteins | sample DK1Cmetagenome_2_FD_203821 | JGI IMG/M metagenome (GOLD analysis project Ga0307416, IMG submission 203821) | Maize rhizosphere microbial communities from greenhouse at UC Davis, California, United States - DK15-C-3 | ecosystem: Host-associated > Plants > Roots > Rhizosphere > Soil | place...
GACTACCGCCGCCTCGCCGGCAGGAGGTAGCGGGTCGGCGGTTGTGGCGCGCTGGCCGGACGCGACTTACCTTGGGCCGAGGCTGTGCTGGCTTTCTCGTCCACTCCGACCACCACGGGTCCGCGAGCCATGGCGAAGACCGAGAGCCCCAGGAGGATCGCTGCCGCGCCGACCCCGGCCGACCTCCCCGCCGCACCGATGTCGGCCGACCTCCACCCCGCCGAGCCGCCCGAGAGTCTCGACAAGGTTCGTGACATACTCTTCGGCGGACAGATGCGCGCCGTCGAGGGGCGCCTCCAGGCGCTCGAGGAGCGGCTGCTGCAGGAACAGGCGCAGCTGCGCGCCGACCTCGGCAAGCAGCTCGCCGGCGTCGAGGCCGAGGCGAGACGCGAGCTCCAATCGCTCGCCGAGCAGCTGGCGGCCGACCGCGTCAAGCGCGGCGAGGAGTTGAAGGTGCTCGGCGCTGAACTCAGGGACGCGCTCCGCAACCTCGAGAAGCGGCACGTCAAGCTCGAGGAGATGGGCGGCACGGCGGACGCGGAGCTGCGTGACAGCATCCTCGAGCAGTCGCGCGCGGTGAGCGCGCAGATCGAGCGGCTCTCCCAGCGCGTCGCCGCGGACCTGAGCCGCGAGGTGGCGGGGCTCCGGCACGACAAGGCGGACGTCTCCGCCCTCGTCGGCATCTTCTCGGACATGGCGGGGCGGCTGGGTAGCGCGATCGGCAACGGACCCGCCGCGACCAGGGACAGCGCGAGGAGCTGACGGTGCCGGAACAGCGCGCGCCGGCGTCGGCGGCGCCGCCGACGCCTGACGATCGGGGGAGCGGGGGACCGGTACAGCAGCTCACGGAGGTGCGCGAGCTCCTCTTCGGCCCCGAGCGGCGTCAGATCGAGGAGCTGCGCCGCCGCCTCGACACCTTCGAGGTGAGCCCCGAGGAGCTGGCCGAGCAACTGCCCCGCGCGGTCGCGATGCGCTCGGAGCGCGACCAAGCTCTCGCCGTGGCGCTGGCGCCGACCGTGGAGCGCGCGATCGGCGAGTCGGTGCGCCGCAATCCCCGTGACATCGCGACGGCGATCTTCCCCGTCCTCGGTCCCGCCATCCGCACGGCGATCGCCGAGGCGATGGCCGGGCTCGTCGCGGCCGTCAACCGCGCCGTGGAGCACAGCATCTCGCCGCGCGGGCTGCGCTGGCGGATCGAGGCGTGGCGCACCGGCGTGCCGTTCGCCCAGGTCGTCATCAGGCACACGCTCGTCTACCGCGTCGAGCAGGTCTTCCTCGTCCACGCCGAGACGGGGCTCCTCATCGCCCACGTGCCTGACCAGAGCGGCGACGACGCCAACCTCGTCTCCGGCATGCTGACGGCCATCCGGGACTTCGTCAGCGACTCGTTCCACTCGAAGGATACCGGCGAGCTCCGGACCTTCAGCGCGGGCGACGTGTGCGTGCTGGCGGAGCCCGGCCCGCAGGGCTATCTCGCGGCCGTCGTGCGCGGGCAGTACTCGCCGGAGCTCGTGACGAAGCTTCAGCAGACGCTGGAAACGATCCACGTCCGGTGGTGCGACGCGCTCGGCGCCTTCGACGGCGACACCGCGCCCTTCGAGGGTATGCGGCCGCTGCTCGAGGACTGCCTGGAGACGGTGCTGGCGGACGACGTGCGCGGCGGTCGCCGCGGCATCGCGCGCTTCGCCTGGGTGCTCCCCGTCGTCCTTCTCCTGCTCGCGATCGGCGTGCCGCTCCTGCGCGCCAATCAACGCTGGCGGAGCGCGGTGGCCGCGCTCGAGGCGGAGCCGGGGCTCGTGGTCGTGCACTCGGAGCGCGACTGGGGGCGCTGGTCGTTCTCGGGGCTGCGCGACCCGCTGGCGCGCGATCCCGCGGCGGTGCTCGCCGGGCTGGGCGTGGACACCGCGTCGGTCGACGCGCGGTGGGAGCCCTTCGTCTCCACCGAGCCGCCGCTCGCGCTCGCGCGGGCCCGCCGCGTGCTCGCGCCTCCGCCGACGGTGGCGCTGCGGATGGAGCACGACACGCTCGTCGCCGAGGGCGTCGCGTCGGCGCCCTGGATCGCGCGCGCGGCGTCGCTCGGGCCGGTGCTTCCCGGCATCTCGTCCGTGGCGCTCGCCGCCGTGTCGCAGGGACTCCCGGCGGAGCTGGAGGCGCTGCGGCGCGACGCCGAGGGGCGTCGCGTCCTCTTCGCCGTCGGTTCGGCGACGCTCGACTCGACGGCCCGGGCGGTGATCGCCGCGTTCGGGGCGACGTACGAGCGGCTCCGCCGCGAGGCGGGGGCGCGGGGGTTCGACGTCGCGCTCCGGCTCGCCGGGCGCACCGACCCGACGGGGAGCGAGGTGACGAACCAGGGCCTCAGCCGGCGGCGCGTCGAGGCCGTGCGGAGCGCGCTGGCGCCGCTGGGCGTCGTGACGATCGCCGGCGCGGACGCGCTGGGCTCGTCGAACCCCCTTCCCGGCGGCAGTGCGGCCGATCGGGCACGGCTCAACCGCAGCGTCTCGTTCAGCATCGAGGCGCGCCCCAACGACCGAGGCCGATGATCCAGAAGAAGGTGTGCATGGTGGGCGTGCAGGGCACGGGGAAGACGAGCATGGTGCAGCGCTTCGTGCATTCGCTCTTCTCCGAGCGGTACCACAGCACGGTCGGGGTGAAGATCGACCGCAAGATCGTCCAGATAGCCGGCGGCGAGGTGAACCTCCTTCTGTGGGACATCGAGGGGCGCAGCCAGGAGCAGGAGGTGCCGACCAGCTACCTTCGCGGCGCGCACGCCGTCCTCTACGTCGCCGACGGCACGCGGCGCACGACATTCGAACAGATCCCTCAGCTCCGGGAGCTCGTGCGCTCGACGGTGGGCGACGTACCGTCGCTCGTCGCGCTCAACAAGTCGGACCTCACGCAGCAATGGGCGTTGACGCGGAGCGACGAGGCGAGCCTGCCTGGCGCGGGGCTCCACCACGTGCGGACGAGTGCGAAGACCGGCGGCGGGGTCGAAGACGCCTTCCACTGGCTCGCGAAGGAGGTGCTGCGTGCCGACCCGAGCCGACGCTGACATGCCTGGCATCGCGCCGCCGCGCCTCGACTACCACGGCGCCTCACACGTGGGTAAGGTCCGCGATCAGAACGAGGACCACTTCGCCATCATGGCGCTGCAGCACTCGGCGCGGCTCCTCCTGTCCAACATCGAGGACGCCAGCATCGGGGAGCGCCTGTCGCGACCGGATGCGCACGTCTTCATGGCGGCCGACGGCGTGGGCGGTGTCGCGGGCGGCGAGGAGGCGAGCCGGCTCGCGATCGGCACGATCATGGAGTACCTGTCCGAGGCCGCGAACTGCTACCGGGGCACGGACGCTGGACAGGAGCAGGAGTTCATCGACCGCCTCACGGCGGGGGTGGAGCGGGCGCACCGGCGCATCATCGAGGACTACGGCGTCCAGCGCGCCCCCGCGACGACGCTCACGATGGTGACGCTCGTCTGGCCGCGCGCCTACGTCGTGCACGTCGGCGACAGCCGGGGCTACCTCCTGCGCCGAGGGCGTCTCCGGCAGTTCACCAAAGATCAGACGATGGGCGACCTGTACGTGGACATCGGGAGGGGATCGGAGGAGCAGGCGACGAAGGCGGGGCTATTCAACATCCTCTCCAGCGCCGTGGGCAGCGACATGGCGCCGGCCGTAGGCGTCGTGGACCTGGAGCCCGACGACGTGCTGCTCCTGTGCACGGACGGACTCACCAATCACGTCCCCGACGGCCGCATCGCCGAGCTGCTCCGGGCGGCCCCCGACGCCGCGTCCGCGTGCCGGGCGCTCGTGGACGACGCACTCGAGCAGGGGGGGCGCGACAACATCACCGTGATCGTGGCGCGCTTCTCCGCGGCGCCTGGCTGAGCGGCGGCACGAGTTCGCCCAGCTCTTGTCCGTCTTCCACACGTAGACGTACCGGCTACTGGCCGCCCGCTTCCCGGGCCTCGGCGTTCGGCGCATGACACGCGCGGTCGAGTCGCGGCCGGCCCGACCGCGCTACTCAGGAGGCGCGGGGAGCACCGTGAGGGTGTTCTGCGTCACCGGCATCGTGATGGCGAGTCGGTCGCCCGGGCGGATCGTGATCGGGCCGGTGCTCACCACGCGGTTGCTGGCCAGCGGCACGGCGATGATGGTCACCGGGCCGGCGCTGAAGACGAGGTCCCGCGGCACGGTGAACGTCTCGCTCCGACCGGCGGCCACGCTGGCCAGGCGGCGCCTGCCGCTGCTCGACCGGACGGCGTACACGTCGACCTGGTCGAGCCCCTCGTTGGTAAAGGTCACCACGGCGGGACTCGCGGACGGCTCACTCGGCTCACTCGGCTCAGCCGGCGCGCCGGCGCCCGCCTGGCCCGCCCGGCTGCAGGCTGTCATCACGCCGAGCGAGGCGAGCGTAGCGACGAGAGAGAAGCGACGAAGGGTGCGGCGCATATGATGTCCTCCGAAAGAGGTGCGCGGCTCGCCGATCGCGCCGCGAGGAAGGTCGTGCCCCCGCAGTGCCGGCGGGGCCGATCTAGCCGTGAGCTCGTTCTCCTCGGAACGTCTGCCGGTAGGCCAGCGGCGTCGTGCCGGCCGCGTCGCCGAAGTGCCGCCTGAGCGCGACCGCCGAGCCGAACCCCGCGCGCTCGGCGATCCGCTGCACCGGCAGGTCGGTCTGCTCGAGCAGCCGCTGCGCGAGCCGCACGCGCTCCTGGAGCAGCCACTTGAGCGGCGTCGTGCCGAACTCCGCGTGGAAGCGGCGCGTGAAGTGCCGGGCGCTCGCGTTGGCGTGGCGCGCCATGGCCTCGACCGTGAGCGGCTCGTGCAGCCGCTCGAGCGCCCACGCCTGCGTGCGCTGCAGCATGGAGTCGCGCGTGACCGGCACCGGCTGCTCGATGAACTGCGCCTGCCCGCCGGTGCGGTGCGGCGCCACGACCATCCGGCGGGCGATCGTGTTCGCCACTTCGGCGCCGTGGTCGCCGCGCACGAGGTGCAGGCACAAGTCGATGCCGGCCGCCATCCCGGCGGACGTGAGCACCGACCCCTCGTCCACGTAGAGCACGCGCGGGTCCACGACCGCGCGGGGGCAGAGCGCCGCGAGGCGGTCCGTCCATGCCCAGTGCGTGGTGGCCCGCCGCCCGTCGAGCGCGCCGGCCGCGCCGAGCACGAACGCGCCCGTGCAGATGGAGACCAGGCGGGCGCCGCGCTCGGCCCCCTGGCGGAGCGCCTCCACCACGGGCTCCGGCACCGGCGCGTCGGCGGTCGAGCGGCCGGGGACCACGATCGTGTCCGCCTCGCGCAGCGCCTCGAGGCCGAGCGGCACGCCAATGGGAACGCCGCCGGCCATCGGCACCAGCCCGGGGGCGGGGCCGCAGAGGAGCATGCGGTAGCGCGCCGTCCCCCCTGCGCGCGCGGGTCGCCGAAGACCTGCCCCGGGATCACGAGGTCGAACGGGACCACGTCCGGGAGGGCCAGGACGGCCACGGTGTGCAGATCCGGTCGCATCAGGATGTCGGAAAGTGAGCGAAAGTGGTCGCGCGGCGCGCTCACGGGGGGAGCTCGGCCGGGCCTAGCTTCGGCCCCAGAGATCAGCATGGGGCGCGCTCACGGGGAGCGCCAGACCGTGCCGGATCTCCGCCACCGAGGACCACCGAAGGAGACCGAGCCATGTCACGCATGTCACGACTGACCCGATCGTTCATCTACGCGGCGGCGTTCACCGTCCCCCCGCTCGCCGCCGCCGCGCTGGGCCTGCGCGAGCTCGCGAGCCGGGACCACCCGGCGCGACTGTCGCCCATGTCCGCGGCCAGCATCGCGGCCGCGCCGCGGCCCACCCTCGACCCGACGAAGCCCACGGTCGTCGTCCTGCTCGGCGCGGACCTGACCGAGATCACCGACGCGGTCGCCCCGTACGAGATGTTCGCCCGCGCGGGGCGGTTCAACGTCGTCACGGCCGCCCCCGAGCGCCAGCCGACGCTGCTCTCCGGCGGGCTCCGCATCCTGCCGCACTACTCGCTCGCCGAGATCGACTCGGCGCTCGGCAGGCGCTCGCCGGCAATCGTCCTGGTGCCGAACATCCCGAACATCGCGCAGGAGCAGAACCGCCCGCTCGTCACGTGGCTGCAGCGGCAGGCGGTGGCCGGTGCGATGATCCACTCGTGGTGCAAGGGCGCGATGACGCTCGCGCACGCCGGCCTGCTCGACGGGCGGACGGCGACGGCGCACTGGGGCGACCTGCCGAAGCTCGAGAAGATGTACCCGCAGGTCGAGTGGGTGCGCGGCGTCCGGTGGGTCGACCACGGGCAGCTCGTCATGTCCGCCGGCATCACGTCCGGCATCGACGCCTCGCTTCACGTGATCGCCCGCCTCGCCGGTGACAGCGCCGCCCGCCGCGTGGCCCGGGAGCTCCGCTACCCCAACTACCACTTCGCGATCGACCCGAGGGCGGAGCAGTACGCCCTCCGCCCGGCCGACGGCGTCCTCCTGGCGAACGCCGCGTTCCGCGTGGGACGCTCGCGGACCGGCGTCGCCCTGTACCCGGGCGTCGGCGAAGTCGACCTGAGCAACGTCTACGACGCGCACGCTCACGTCATGGTCGCCGACGTAGAGACGGTGGCGGAGCACGCGGGCGTCGTAGTGAGCGCGCACGGGCTGACGCTGCTGCCGTCGCTCGCGCTGTCGCCCTCGGGCGGCCGCGACGCGGCGCGCGTGCGCCGCCTGGATCGGCTCGTCGTGCCGGGACCCGAGGGGCGCGAGCGTGGTGCCTCGGTCGCGTCGGCCGCGACCGCCGCGGCCCCGTCACTGCGAGCGGAGTACCTGCACGCGGACCAGCCGGAGCGGTTCGGGCTCGAGCCGGTCCTCGAGGACCTCGCCCGCACGGCCGACGTGCCGACGGCGCGGTTCGCGATGAAGCGCCTGGAGTACCGCTCGAGCAGCGTGCGCCTCGAGGGCAGCGCCTTCCCCTGGGGCACGCTGCCACTGCCCCTCGCGCTGGGCGCGATCGGCGTGCTGCTCGCGCGCACCCTCGCGCGCACCCTCGCGCGCCGCGCCTCCCGTCGCCGGCCGGCGGCCGCCACCCCGGCCGCGGCCGTCGCGGCCGCCGCGCTCGTCGGCATCATCGTCGGCGTCACGCCGTCCGCCCTGCGCGGGCAGTCGCCCGACGCGATCGCGCCGATCGCACCCAACACGCGGGTTCGCGTGGACGTCCTCACGGCCGACATCTCCGCGCCCGCGCGGTTCACGCCCTTCGGGCCGCTCGCGCGGTTCGGCCGCCGCGACCGCGCGCAGCCCGTGATCGGCACGGTCGCGGCGGTGGAGGGGGACGCGGTGCTGCTGACCCTCCGGCCCGGCGCCGACCCAGTCCGGCTGCCCCGCACGGCGATCCGCGAGGTGCACGTGAGCTGCGGGCGCCCGCCGCGCTGGCGGGCGGCGCTCAAGGGGGCCGTCGCGCCGGCGCTGGTCGGCGCTGCGCTCAGCGCCCTCACGACGAGCATCCGCCGGGAGGACGGCGATCCCGGCCCGGCGCGTGCCGCGGCGTCGCGCGCCGCGTGGGGCGCGGCCTGGGGAGCCGCGCGAGGCGCATGGTCGCCGAAGGAGCGGTGGCGCCGAGTGTCGCTGCTCCCCCCGACACCGTCCGTCTCGATGGAGGAGCTCCGTCCTACTGCGAAGGCGCGGAGAGCACCGTGACGGTGGTCTGCGGCCCCGGGCCCGACCGTGCTGTCAATCGCCGGCAGCGCCGCGTCAGCGCCGTGCGTCAATCCGAGCTCCCAGGGGGCCCGGTGTCAGTGGCACCGATCGCGTCGACCGCGTCGGGAGCCTTCGCGCGAACGCTGCGAATCAGTGCCCAACCGGCGAACCCCGCCAGCACCGATGCCGCCAGGATGCCGACCTTCGCCGCGCCGAGGAGTTCCGTCGACTCGGGGAAGGCGAGGCCGGCGACGAAGAGCGACATGGTGAAGCCGATGCCGCCGAGCCAACTGACGCCGTGCAGGGCGCGCCAGCTGGCGCCCGACGGGAGTGCCGCCAACCCGGTGCGCACCGCCAGCCAGGCGGCGAGCGTGATGCCGAGCGGCTTGCCGAGCACCAGGCCGAGCACGATGCCGATCGTGACCGGGCTGGCGACCGTCGCGGCCGCGCCGCCGTCGAGGCGAACCCCGGCGTTGGCGAGGGCGAAGAGGGGCATGATGCCGAAGGCGACGGCGCCGTGGAGCGCGTGCTCCAGCCGGTGCAGCGGCGGCTGCGCCTGCTCGGTGAGCCGCTCGAGCCGGTGCAGCACCTCCTGACTCGCACTGTTGGTGAGCACGGTTACGGCGAGGCCCGGCGCCGCCGGGTGGAGCGCGCGGTCGAAGTCGTCGAGTGCGCGGTGGCCGCGACGCAGGAACTGGGACTCGTCGATGCGCGTACGCGCGGGGATCGCGAAGGCCAGCAGCACGCCGGCGATGGTCGCGTGGATGCCGGAGCGGAGCACCGCCGCCCAGAGCAGCACCCCGATGATCGCGTACGTCGACGTGCGGCGCGCGCCGGCGACGTTGAGGGCCAGGGCGCCGGCGAGGAGCGCGGCGGCAGTGCCGAGCGCGGCCCAGTCGATGCCTGACGAGTAGAAGAGGGCAATGACGAGCACCGCGCCGATGTCGTCGGCGATGGCGAGCGCGGTGAGGAACACCTTGAGCGACACCGGCACGCGGTCGCCGAGGAGGGCGAGCACGCCGAGGGCGAAGGCAATGTCGGTGGCCATTGGGATACCCCAGCCTGCCGCGCCGGGCCCGCCGACGTTGACTGCGATGTAGAGCGCCGCCGGAACGAGCATGCCGCCGAGCGCGCCGGCCATCGGGAGCGCCGCGTTGCGCACGGACGCCAGTTCCCCGACGAGCACCTCGCGCTTGATCTCGAGCCCGACGAGGAAGAAGAACACGGCCATCAGGCCGTCGTTGATGAAGTGGTGCAGCGTCGTGCGGGCGTCGAGGGGGCCGAGCGCGACGCCGACCTGCTGCTCCCACAGGTGCTCGTACGAGTTCGCCCACGGCGAGTTCGCCCAGACCAGCGCGATCACCGTGCAGGCCAGTAGCACGAGCCCGCCCGACGACTCGCGGTGGGCGAAGCGCTCGAACGGGCCGAGCACGCGCTCGATGAGCGGAGTGCCGTCGAGGGGCGTGGCGGTCGGGTGGGTGGCTGTCATTCCTGGAGGCTGGTCGTCACAACTGGTAGAGATTCCCGGGGGATTCGCGGATAATACGCCCATGGCTCCCCTCTCGCAGCCGAAGCTCTCCAGCCCGCGATTCAAGGCGGACCCCTACCCGTTCTTCGCGCGCCTCCGCGAGGAAGCGCCGGTGTTCCGCGCCAGGCTGCCCGACGGGCGGCTCGCGTGGCTGGTGACCCGGTACGACGACGCGGTGGCGACACTCAAGGACGAGCGCCTCGTGAAGAACCCGCGCACTGCCCGGATCGAGGGGGCCAAGGCGACTTGGGTGCCGAGCGTGCTCCGGCCGCTCACGCAGAACATGCTGGACCTCGACGGCGCGGACCACGCGCGGCTCCGGCGCCTTGTCCACAAGGCGTTCACGCCGCGCCGGGTGGAGGAGCTTCGCGGCCGCGCCCAAAGGCTGTGCGACGAGCTGCTCGCCGCGGCGGAGCGCCGTGGTGAGCTGGAGCTCATGCGCGACTATGCGATGCCGCTCCCGATGACGATCATCGCGGAGCTCCTGGGGGTGCCGCCGGAGCACCGGGCGCGGTTCCACCGCTGGTCGAGCCGGTTCGTGTCCGTGTCGTCGCCCAGCGGCATGGTCGGGGCGCTGCCGGCCCTGTGGCGGTTCACCCGCTACCTTCGGCGGCTGATCGAGGAGCGGCGCGCGGCGCCTAGGGACGACCTCGTCACGGCGCTGGTCCAGGCGGAGGAGGCGGGTGACGCGCTGAGCGAGGACGAGCTCCTGGCGATGGTGACCATCCTGCTGATCGCGGGACACGAGACGACGGTGAACCTGATCGGCAGCGGCGCGCTCGCCCTCCTGGAGCACCCCGAGCAGCTCGCGCTGCTGCGGGGCGACCCGGCGCTCACGCCGACAGCGGTCGAGGAGCTGCTGCGGTACACGAGTCCCGTGAGCCTCGCGACGGAGCGCTTCGCTCGTGAGTCCCTGAGCATCGGCGGAATGCCAGTCGCGCGCGGGGACCAAGTGCTCGTCGTGCTCGCGTCGGCCAACCGGGACGCGCGGCAGTTCCGGGACCCTGATCGCTTGGACGTCAAGCGCGAACCGAACCGGCACCTCGCCTTCGGGCAGGGCATTCACTACTGCCTGGGCGCTCCGCTCGCTCGGCTCGAGGGGCAGATCGCGATCGACACCCTGCTGCGGCGGATGCCGGCACTCCGACTGCGCGCGAGTCCGGACTCGCTCCGCTGGCGGGGCGGGGTGTTTCTCCGAGGGCTGGCGCGGCTTCCGCTCGCCTTCTGACGTACCCGCCGCGGCCCGCCGCCGCGCCGCCACCTTCCCGCGACATCCGCTTTCAGGGATCGACCGCGCGGCGTAGAGAACGATGGACGCAATCCCAAGCTCGGGCCAAGGCCGTTCGTCTGACAGGAGAGCGCATGCTGCTCACGGAGATATGCATTCTCGATCAAGTGCTGCATGCGCATGCCGCGCCGGTTCCTGGCCGACGTCTTCTCGGCGTGGCCCAGCGCAGGCTTTCACACGCGGCTCGCGCCACTGTCGCTCGGTCGCCTGCGGACACATCCCTGGAGTCCCCTGCCGATGGTGCGATTGTAGCGTGGGCGCTGTGAATACGTTCCTCACAGGAGCCGGGTGATCTGGCTGGCCGCCCACTCACTCACGCGCTCGGTCCACGGGCGACGGCGGAACGTGGCCAGATCGATCTCCCGCGCGTAGCGGAGGTCGTCGAAGAACATGGCCTCCATCCGCCGCCCCGCCGCCGAGTCGAGGACCATGAACGTGACCTCGTCGTTGAGCGCGAGCGAGCGGTTGTCGAAGTTCATCGTCCCGACCGACGTCCACACGCCGTCGGCGACGAAGGTCTTGGCGTGCAGCGGCGAGGGCTGGTACTCGTACACGCGCACGCCGGCCGCGAGGAGGCTGTCGTACCGGAAGCGGCCGGCGAACCGCGCGGTGCGGACGTCCGTCCGCGGGCCGCTCAGCAGGAGGCGCACGTCGACGCCGCGTCGCGCGGTCTGCGTGAGAAGCCTGAGGAAGTTCTCGTCAGGCGCGAAGTAGGCGTTGGTGACGTAGAGCCGCTGGCGCGCCCCGGCGATCGAGAGCGCGAGGAAGCGCTCGGCCGCCGTGCTCCCGAGGGTGGGTGCCGTGTAGAGCAGCCCGGCCGCCGTCACGCCACCCTCGTGCGCGGTGGCCGTCATGCGCCCGGTCACGAGGTCGCCCGTCGCCTCCGCCCAGCCCGCGACGATCGCGGCCTGGAGCTGGAGCACCGCCGGTCCCTCGAACCGCACGTTCGTCTCGCGCCACTCCCCGGGGCGCCGCCCGCCGCCGAGCCACTTGTCGTCGATGCCGAAGCCGCCGGTCCACCCGACCTGCCCGTCCACGACGATGCCGCGCACGTGCGAGCGGTTCTGCACGATCCACAAGTTCTTGAAGCGGAGCGGGCGGAACGCCGCCGCGTTCACGCCTGCCGACCGGAGTCGTTCGACGTAGGCGTCCGGCAGGCTCGATCCGAAGGCGTCGTAGAGCAGGTACACCTTGACGCCGGCTCGGGCCCGCTCGGCGAGGATGGCCCCCAGCGAGTCGGCCACCCGCCCGGGCGCGGCGTAGTACATCTGCACGGTGATGAACCGCCGTGCCGCGCGCAGGTCGGCCCACAGGCGCGGGTAGGTGCCGTCGCCGTTGAGCGCGAGCTCGATGCGGTTGCCGGCCACGATCGGCGTGCCGGTGAGGACGGCGACGGTGAGCGGGAACGCCGGCTCGGTGGGCGCCACGGGCGCGCCGTCGGCCCCGACGCCCCGGACGCTGCGCACGGCGGTGCCGCGCGTGAGGAACAGCAGCCCGACGACGGCCGCCACGAGGAGGACCGTGACGACCGTCCAGCGGATGATGTCGGCGCCGTAGCGTTCGACGGCCTCCCCGAAGCGAGCCGACGCACGCCGCACGACGCCCAAGTCCGAACCCAGGTGGAGTTGCACGGCAGTCCAGGCGCGAACGCAGGCAGGGGTCAACAGCCCGCACGGAGACGAAATGCAATCGTGCGGGACCGGAGCATCCATGTCAAACGCGCTCCGGCCGAGCCCGCCTTAGGGGCCTCTCATGGGTCGGAAGGGCTGTGAGCCGCGGGAGGGAGCGCCGCCAGCTCCATGTCATGGGCCACGCCGAGCCGGCGCAGCGCCGCGCGCGTGAGACTCACCGCCAGCTCGCGCTCGCCGACCAGGGCCTGGGCCGCGCCGTGCTGCTCCAGCCACGCGCGCTCGGCGTCGCTGTGCGTGCGCGCTATCACCTCGAGGTCGGGGTTGAGACGCCGGGCGAGGTCCAGGATCGCGCGGGCCTGGTAGGCGTCGGGTGCGGCCACGACGAGCAGCCGGGCGCGCTCGAGGTGAGCGCCGGCCAGGACGTCGGGTCGCGTGGCATCGCCGTAGATCACCGGAAGCCCGGCGGTGCGCAGCGTCTCGGCTACCTCGCGGCTCTGCTCGACGATGACGTACGGCACCCGGTGCGCCGCCAGCTCCTCGGCCACCGGCGCCCCCACCCGTCCGTGGCCGACGACTACCACATGGCCGCGCAGTCGTTCCGTGTCCACGCCCGGCGGCAGCTCGGCGAGCTCGCCCGCCGGCCGCTCCAGCGCCTCGGCGAGCCCGCGTCGCGCCCGGAGCCACCGTGCCAGCGGATCCACCGCGCTGAAGACGAACGGGTTGAGCGTGATCGAGAGCAGCGCACCGGCCACGACCAGACCTTGCGCCTCGGGCGTCAGGAGCCCGAGCGACACGCCGAGTGCCGCAAGGATGAAGGAGAACTCGCCGATCTGCGCCAGGCTCGCCGAGATGCGCAGCGCCGTGTGCACCGGGTAGCGGAAGGCGAGCACGATCGCGAACGCGGCCACCGACTTGCCGAGGAGCACGATGAGCACCACCGCCAGCACCTGGAGCGGCTGCCGGACGAGGATCGTCGGGTCGAAGAGCATCCCGACCGAGACGAAGAACAGCACCGCAAAGGCGTCCTGCAGGGGGAGCGCGCTGGTGGCCGCCTCGTGGCTGAAGTCCGACTCGCTCACTACCACGCCGGCGAAGAAGGCGCCGAGCGCGAACGACACGCCGAACAGCGCGGCGGCGCCCACGGCGATCCCGAGTGCCACCGCCAACACGGCGAGCGTGAACAGCTCGCGCGATCCCGTGCGCGCAACGCGCCCGAGCAGCCACGGCACGGCGCGCCGGCCGACTACGAGCATCAGCCCCACGAACCCGACCACTTTGGCGAGCGTGATGCCCAGGGCCGCGAGCAGCGAGCCGCCGGCCGCCGCGTCCGAGGCTGCGCCGCCCGCGAGTCCTGCGAGCGCGGGGAGTAGCACCAGCGCAAGCACCGTCACCAAGTCCTCGACGATGAGCCAGCCGACGGCGATGCGTCCGTCCGCCGACTCGAGCGCGCCGCGGTCCTCGAGCGCGCGCAGCAGCACGACCGTGCTGGCGACCGAGAGCGACAGCCCGAACACGAGCCCCGTGCCCCAGCTCCACCCCCACCCCCGCGCCACGAGGGCGCCGAGGCCCGTCGCGGCGGCGATCTGCGCGATCGCGCCCGGCACGGCGATGCGCCGCACGGCCAGCAGGTCGGCGATGGAGAAGTGCAGCCCGACGCCGAACATGAGGAGGATGACGCCGATCTCCGCCAACTGCGACGCCAGCCCGGCGTCGGCCACGAACCCCGGCGTGAACGGCCCGACAGCGACGCCCGCGATCAGGTAGCCGAGGATGGGCGGCAGCCGCAGGCGGACGGCGGCGAGCCCGAAGAGGAACGCCAGCCCCAGGCCGGCGGCAATGGTCGCGATGAGCGCGGTCTCGTGCCGCATCGACGAAGTCCGTGAGAGATGAGCGGGCGCGACGCCTGCGCCGGCCCGTGCCGGCCCGGGCGAAGATATACGTGCCGCACGGGCCGACGCACTGCATCTCGTTACCGCACGAGCTCGGCGGAGTCGCGATCAGGGTCCGGGCACGCCGCCCCTCCGGCGTCACGATCGTGACCGCGTGCCGACGGGCGGGCGCCTGCCGCCTGACGAGTGGACTCGCCGCGTGCGTCCGGCCGTGCGTGCGGCTGAAACAGTCCCTGCCGAACGAGCATCGCGACGCCGACGAGGGCCGCGAGCGCCCCGAGCCCGATGAGTGGGTACTTCGCGGACTCTGGCGCGAGAATGGCGGCCAACATGGGGACGAAGCCCGCGAGCACCGCGACGAGCCACGGCTCGCTCCGGTACCACGGCCACGTCGTCGCTTCGGCCGCCGATGGCGCGGCGCGGGAGCCGGGTGTCCGTTCCCGGCCGGACTGCGACTCGGGATCGCGTGGCGGCGCGCCGCTGGGGTGCGGCGTCGCATTGGTCTCGGGCGTCACGGAAGCGGGCGTGACAGGGTCGGACGCAATGCGCTCGGGCGTCGTCTGCGTCGCGAGCGGGCGAGAATGAAGGGACATGATGTGTCTCCAGGCTGGACGCGACCGGGCCACGCGGCGCTCGGCGTGGCCGGCGACGCGCTGTGGGTTCCGTCCGCGTTCGTGCGCGTGTCGAAGGCGCCCGGGGCGGAAAGCTCCAGGACGCATGGCGGACAACGACGTTCGCGACGACGCCAGCCCGGGGTGACGGTCTGCGCCGGCACGCCGTGGCGCGAGTGCGCGGCGTGCCGGCGGTCTTCACTGCACCGTGAGGCGGGTCAGGCGGGCGCGATCAGCCCTGGAGCGGCGGGGCGGTGGGGAAGTAGGGAAGGTGGCCGCCGCGGGCAGCGGCGGCGTGCGACACGTCCCGGGCAGCCCCTCGCCACCCGGTGCCGGGCAGCACCCGGAGCCAGGCGCGCGCGGGGGCGGCGAGTCCGTGGAGCGGCCGCAGCGCGTCGGGTCGTCGATCCGACGCGCGGCCGACGACCTGCAGCGGCTGCGGAGCCGGCGCGCGGAGCCCCTCGTCTCCCGAACGCGGCGCCCACTGCTCCATTGCCGGCGCTGTCTCCGAGCGGGCCACGCCGGCGGCTTCCCCTCTGGTGTTTCTGGTGTTCGATATCCCGGCGCCGATGGCGCGCGACACCCGCTCGCCGGTACCCCGAAGCGGGGACGGCGCGGGTAGCGCGAGCGCGTGGAGAACGGCGAACCAGAGGGCGGTGAGGAGCAGCACGGAGACAAGATAACACGACGGCGTGGCACGTTCGGCGCCGCGGCGGGTACCTGGCATCATGATCGCCGAACGCCGACGAGGATTGAAGGCGATGCCCGCCACGCCCGCCATTCGCGTGTCCGCATCGCGCCGCGACCCCGTCGTGTGGGCGGGGGTCCTCGCGTTCCTCGCGTGCCTCGCAGTCCCCGCGTTCCTCGGGTGGACAGCCGCGGGGCCACACGCGCTCGCGCAGCGCGTGGCCCAGGTGGCCCAGGCGTTCGTCGCGGCCGCGCGCGGCTCGGCGGCGGAGCTGACCGGCGCCAGCGAACGTGGTGGCGAACGGAGTAGCGTGCTGGCGAGCCGTCGGGCGGTCCCGCGGTCCGGACCGGCCATTATCCGCCGCCCGTGGCACGGCCGAACGGACGGCTCCGGTGCGGGCGGCGACAGCGCACCCCGTGCCGCCCGCGCCGAGCGGCTATCGGACGTCGCGCACGGCGCGCGGGCGCACGTCGACGCGCGCGCGCGGCAGCACCTGCCTTCCGGCGAGCCGTCGCCCTACGATGCGACCGCTCCTCCCTCCGCCATCCGGCGGGACGGCTGACGCACTGATCGGGATCCGGCAACTCCTGCCGGACCGCCCCTTCCTCGCCGCCTCGCCCGTAGCCGCGCGCCACCGCCGACCCACGCGCCGACCAGCGCGCATCAGGCGCGTGTCGGGCGCGGCACGCCATGACCCCACATTCGTGCTCGACTGAAAGGACCCGACGGCGCAGCCCGTCGTGCGCGTGTTGTACTGCTGCACACGACGTGGCCGACGCAAGGAAGGACAGCTGATGACACTCGAATTGCACCCACGCGAGTCGGCCGACGGCGCTCGCCTGACGGCGCGCCGCGTGGCCGCCGTGCGTGCGCGGCGTGCGCACGCACGGCGAGACCTCCCGCTCATCCCGGGCTGGGTGAGCGAGTGCACACTGGCGGTTGGCGAAGAGGCGCACATCGTGCGCGTGCACCGCAGGGGGGACCGCGAGCGCCGCCCGTACGTCGCGAAGGTTCTCAGACCCATGGGGCCGGACGGCGAGCCGCGCGACGTCGAGGAGCAGCGCTGGCGCCTGCTCCTCGAGATCGACGCGTTGCGCGCGCTCGGGTCGGTCGGCTGCCCGGACATCGCCCGCGTCGTCACGTTCGGCATGGGGACGGGCGACGCGCCGCCGCCATGGTACGTCATGCCGCACTACGCGGGCGGCGCCATGTGGACGGACGACGGGGTGGAGGGGCGCTGGGCCGAGGCGTACCGCGGCCGCATCGACCGCGTGCTGGAGATCGCCGAGGTGGTGGCGGGCACGCTCGCCTTCATGCACGACGCCCCGCGCCCGTGCGTGCACGGCCACGTCATCACCGGCAACGTGCTGCTGACCGCGCCGGGCGGGCGGCCGGTCCTCGGCGACTTCGGCTACGCGTCGCTCGCAGGGTCCGCGATCCGGCGGCGCGCGACCGACGTCGCCGACGAGTGGTGCTGGCGCCCGCCGGAGCTCGGGCGAGGCGGCAGAGTCGCCGCGTCGCCGGCGTCGGACGTCTTCATGCTCGGGGGCCTCATCTACGAGGCGCTCTCCGGCGGTCGCCGCCTGCCACCGGCGTCCGGTTGGCCGGAGCCGTGCGTGCACGAGCGTCCGGAGCATTCACTCCGGCGTGACACGAACGACCCTCG
>Ga0307416_100000751_pt1 | contig 16970 bp, 16 predicted proteins | sample DK1Cmetagenome_2_FD_203821 | JGI IMG/M metagenome (GOLD analysis project Ga0307416, IMG submission 203821) | Maize rhizosphere microbial communities from greenhouse at UC Davis, California, United States - DK15-C-3 | ecosystem: Host-associated > Plants > Roots > Rhizosphere > Soil | place...
GCGAACAAGGTCTGGGAAGAGATGCGCGCCGACAACTCGGCCAACTGCCGCAGCTGCCACGACCCGGCGGCTTGGGACGGGAAGAAGCAGTCGGAGGACGCGACCAAGCAGCACAGGAAGTTCGCCGCCGGCAAGGCGACGTGCATCGACTGCCACACCGGCGTCGCCCACAAGGAACCCGAAGAGCCGAAGGACGCCGCGAAGTCGGCCGACGCGTCGAAGTGACGTTTCTTTGGATCGCCAACCATCGTCAGGAGCACTTCATGAAGACACGCATCGCGGCTCTGCCGCTCATGGTGGCGATCACGTTCGCCGCGGGCTGCATGACCCAGGACGCCGGCGCGCCGGCGAACGTCCTGGTTGCCGCTCGCGTTTCGACGCCGCCCGTTCTCGATGGAAATCCGGCCGATGCGGCATGGGCATCGGCGCGGCCGATCAAGGTCGATCTCGCAGATGGCGTGAACTTCGCCGGCGGCAAGGGCGCGACGACGGCCACGCTGAGAGCCGTCTACAGCGGGGACATGGTCTATTTCCTGGTCCAGTACGACGACCCCACCGATTCGACGCGCCGCGGTCCCTTCCAGAAGCAGGCCGATGGTTCCTGGACGAAGTTGAAGGACCCCACCGACAAGGGAGGCGACGACAACGTCTACTACGAAGACAAGTGGGCCATGATCTGGAACATCGGCAACTCGATCCGTCGCTTCGACGATCGAGGCTGCGCGGTCGCGTGTCATGAAGGCGAGGAGGGCAAGCCGTTCGGCAACAAGTACTTGTCGAGGGAAGGCGAGCTCGGCGACATGTGGCACATGAAGGGCAGCCGCACTGCGCCGCTCGGCCATGTCGACGACCAGTACCTCGACCACACGCGGTTCGATGCCAAGACGTCGCCGAACGCCGGACGCAAGAGCGACCCGGGCGGCCCGGAGTACAAGGCGTTCGGGCTGCTCGGCGGGAAGCCAGAGTTCATGTCGCGCGACGCGAAGTCGCTGCAGGCCGGCGGCAAGGTCTACGTCGCCGACGGCACGCAGGTACCGTTCGACGACGGCCGCTTCAAGGCCGGCGACGAGGTCGCGTCGTTCCTGATCTATGCGCTCAAGGGCGATCGCGCCGACGTCAGCGTCGCGACGAGCTGGAAGAACGGCGTCCACACTTCCGAGGTCAGCCGCAAGCTGATCACCGGCAGCAAATTCGACGTGCAATTCAGCGACCTCGGCGCGCAGTACGGCTTCGGCTTCGCCGCGTTCGACAACGCCCAGGTGCGCCACGCGGTCCACTACGGGCCGCTCTACCTGCGTTTCGCGAGGTGAGCGGAAGCGGCGGCAAGGCCGCCGCGAGCGGCTGAACGCCCATCGAGGCAGGTCCGACCATCGGTGTTTACGTCGTCTCGATTGCGCACAGTTCCTGATGCAGATCAAGTCGTGCGCGAGAGAGGCGCTCATAGACTGCCTCGCACGAAGCGGCGACCGCCGAGGTGGCGCCCGTGTTCCGTGATGCACCTGGGCGGGAGGATGGCGATGGGCAAGCAACGGACTCGGCATTGGCTCGCCCTCATCGTCGCGACGGTGCTCGCCGCGTCGCTCCCCGCTTGCGGCGGCGGTGACTCGGGCAGCGCCGGTCCCGCCGGCCCGCCCGGTGACGCGGGACCTGCCGGCCCGTCCGGGCCTCCCGGAACCCCTGGCGCAGGAGGCGCGGGCACGACGAGCGTCGGCAGCAACGCCCTGACCAACGCGGCCGCGATCCAGACCAACGCGCAGGCGTGGGCCGACCTGGAGCCGACGGTCACGGTGACCGGCGTCACGATCGCCAGCCCGCCGGTCGTCACCTTCAGCGTGGTCGACGGGTTCGGGCGCCCGGTCGTCGGGCTCGGCAACACGACCAAGACCTCGACCGCGACGGTCGCGAGCTATGCGAACCTGGCCTTCGCACTCGCCAAGCTCGTTCCCGGCGCCGGCAGCGCGCCGAGCAAGTGGGTGAGCTACATCGTCACCACGGTGCCGACGAGCACCGCGGCGGCGGCGCCGACGCGCCCGAGCACCGACAACACCGGCACGCTGGTCGACAACGGCGACGGCAGCTACAAGTACACCTTCTATCGCGACATCACGACCATCAAGGCGCAGGTCGACGCGATGACGGTGAGCGCGCCGAACAGCATCGCCGACCTCGGCGACCTGACGTACAACGCCAGCCTGACGCACCGCCTGGCGATCGCCTTGTCGGGCAACGCACCCGCCACCGGCACCAACACGCCGACCGGCGCGACGTCGAGCGTGGCGGCGGTGCCGATGAAGCACCCGGCGAACGCCGTCTACGACTTCATTCCCGCGACCGGCGCCAAGGCCACCGCCGCGGATTTCTCGCGCGACGTCGTCGCCACCAGCAACTGCGAAGCCTGCCACCGCAAGCTCGGCGGCATTCCTGGGCTGAGCGCAGACGAGGACGCGGCGCTGTTCCACGGCGGCAACCGCAACAACGTCCAGTATTGCGCGGTCTGTCACACCGACCAGCGTCGCTACGGCCAGAAGGAGGCCACCTACACGTCGACCGGCGCGGTCCGGACGTTCACGTCCGACACGCGGATCGTCGACGGCCGCACGATCGGCAACCTGCCGAACTACATCCACAAGGTTCACATGGGGCCGCTGCTCGTCCACGAGAACTACGACTACGCCGGCGTCCAGCCCGAGCACACCACCTATCCGCAGGACATCCGCAACTGCACGTCGTGCCACGACGGCTCGAGCACGGTCTCGCGCACGACCAAGACCAAGGACGGCGACAACTGGAAGACGAAGCCGAGCGCCCTCGCCTGCGGCTCCTGTCACGACGGCATCAACTTCGCGACCGGCACCGGCGTCACGCTGAGGGACAAGGCCGCCGGGCTGACGGCGACGAACATCGGCGGCACCGGCATCGCCCACCCGGCGGGCCCGCTGCCCGACGACTCGCAGTGCGCGCTCTGCCACAAGTCGACCGGCACGTTCCCGCTGGCCGACATCGACCTCAGCCACTTTCCGGTGACGCCGCCGAACGCGGGCAACGCCCTGGCGGTCGCCGGCGGCAACGCCAACACCAATTCGGCGTGGATCGCCTCGGGAGGCTCGGTGGGGCGGCTGCCTCCGGGCGCGATCGCGCCGGCCTACGACGTGCAGAGCGTCTCGCGCAACGCCAGCAAGCAGCCGGTGATGGTGTTCCGCTGGTTGCAGAACGGCACCGCCGTTCCGATCAACGACTTCGCCACTGCCCCCGTCAACCCGGCGACCGGCCAGAAGGAGATGTGGAACGACTTCATGGGCTCGCCGAGCGCGCAGTTCGTGTTCGCGGTGCCGCAGGACGGCATCGCCGCGCCGGCTGACTTCAACGCCGCGGCCGCGGGATACCTGCGCAAGATCTGGGACGGCACCGCGACCGGCACGGGTGCGGGCACTCTCGCCGGACCGAACGCCAGCGGGTATTACACCGTGACGCTCACCGGAGTCACCGTGCCCGACAACGCCGTCATGCTGACCGGCGGGATGGGCTACTCGTACAACGTGACGAGCACGCTGCCGCTCACGCAGACCAATCTGCCCGACTATCCAGTGACAGCGCCCGTGGCGGGACAGACGAACAAGCAGGGCGGCCTGATCGTGATCGCGCCCAACGTCCAGAAGGTCGCGACCGGCTACACCGGCCGACGCGCGATCGTCGAGGACAAGCGCTGCAACGCCTGTCACCAGGAGCTGGGCACGTTCACCGAAGATGCCTTCCATGCCGGGCAGCGCAACGACGCCACGACCTGCTCGTGGTGCCACAACCCGAACAAGACCAGCAGCGGCTGGTCGGCGGACTCGACGTCGTTCGTGCATGCGATCCACGCGGCGGCCAAGCGCCAGACCCCGTTCAACTGGCACGCCTCGTCGACGACCGAGGGCTTTTTCGACATCACGTATCCGGGCATCCTCAACGACTGCCTGACCTGCCACCTGCCGGGCACGTTCGACTTCAGCGCCAGCGGATCGGCGAGCGCGGCGGGCCAGGTCGACGGCATCGACAAGCGGCTGTTCCGAACGGTCGGCCAGGGCACGTACACGGCGGCCATCACGAACTCGCCGTACGTCCAGCTTGGGGTTTCTTACGGCAGCGGTTTCGCCCTCAACGCCGCCACCGCGGTCACCACCCCCGCGGCAGCGTCGACGCTGGTGATGTCGCCGACGGTCGCGGCATGCTCGGCCTGCCACGACACCGCCGATGCCGTCTCGCACATGAAGAACAACGGCGGAGCGTTCTACCAGCCCCGCGGCACAGCGATCACGGGCGCCAACGAAACCTGCCTGGTCTGCCACGGCGCCGGACGAACGGCGGACATCGCGGTCATGCACTCGAAGAACCGCTGAGCACCGGCGGATCCGAACAGGCGGAAGACGCCGGCAGGATGGCGGTGCCGCGCCGAGCGGCGGGCTCGATCGACAGCAGGAGGATGGGTATGCGGTTGCGCTGGATCGGCACGATGGCGGCGGCGGTGATCGCGCTGGCGACCATCGCCGCCCCGAACCCGTCCGGCGGACCGACGCCGGCCGAGACCCGCGCCAGCCCGCCCGCGTCGCATGCACCGGGGGCGGCGCTGCCGTCCGCAGTCGGGTCGCGGCAACGTCCTCCGGCCGTCCGGCACGACGTCGATCTCAACAGCGCGAGCCGCAGCGAGCTGACGACGCTACCCGGCATCGGCGCCGCAGAAGCCGACCGGATCATCGCGAACCGGCCGTACCTCACGACGACCGAGCTGGTCACGAAGAAGGTGCTGCCGGTCGGCCCGTTCGTGTCGCTCAAGCATCTCGTCGTCGCCATGCCGAAGTCGGTGTCGAAGGGCAGGCACTAAGTGGCAGCATTCGCCGGCCGGCTTCGAATGCTGCTCGCGTTCGCCAGCGTCTTGGCATGGACGGCCGTGGCGGCCCAGCCGGCGACACGTGCCGCACCGGCCAGCGCGGCAGCGGCAAGCCCGGCGGCGGCCAATGCACCCACGGCGGCCGACGCGGCGGCGAGCGCGCCGGAGCGAGCCCGGCCTCCGCTGCCGCCGCGCGGCCAATACAGCGAGAAAGGCGCGGACACCTGCCTCGAGTGCCACGACGACGTGACCGCGGGCTACTCCGCCGCGGCGATCTTCAAGGGCAAGCATGCGCACCGCAAGGACGCGCGCGCGCCCTTCGGCCCCGGGGGCCTGCAGTGCGAGGCGTGCCACGGCCCCGGCGCGCGGCACGCGCGCAGCAAGAACCCCGACTCGATCAACAGCCTCAAAGCCAGCTCGTCCCAGACGACGCAGGAGCGCAACCAGCCGTGCCTCGGCTGCCACGAGGCGGGTGCGAGGATCGGCTGGCACGCGAGCGCGCACGAGCGCAGCGGCGTCGCTTGCGGCGATTGCCACCGGGTGCACCAGGACCGCGACCCGGTGCTCGCAAAGAGCAGCGAGCCCGACGTCTGCTTCACGTGCCATCGGCAGAAGCGCGCGGATTTCCAGAAGCCGTCCAGCCATCCGGTGCGGTTCGGACTGATGGGCTGCAGCGACTGCCACAGCGCGCATGGCTCCACGACCGTCGCCATGCTGAACAAGCCGACGCTCAACCAGACCTGCTTCAGCTGCCACGCCGACAAGCGCGGGCCCCTGCTCTGGGAGCACGCGCCGGTGACCGAGGACTGCGCGCTCTGCCACACGGCGCACGGCTCGCTGCGCAGCGCCCTGCTCACCAAGACGCCGCCGCTGCTCTGCCAGCAATGCCACGCGCCGGCCGACCATCCGTCGGTCGCGCGGACGAGCGCGGGACTGCCGGGCGGCAGCGCCGGCGGGTCCGTCTTTCTCGTCGCGGGCGGCTGTGTCAACTGCCACTCGCGCGTGCACGGCAGCAACCATCCGGCAGGAGCCAAGCTGATGCGTTGACGGTCGCGCACAGGCGCAGGCGTCGGCGCGCGACACGAACCGAACGGATGGTCAATGAAGATCTTCAGCTCCCTTCACCTGCTCGCCGCGCTCGGCGTCCTCGGCGCGGCCAGCGGCGCTTCCGCGCAGGTCGACACGTCGCAATGGAAGTGCACCTCGTGTCCGTACCTGAAGGGCACGACGGGCAGCGTCGACGTCGGCGTCGGCCACGTGACCGATTCGTCGCAGAAGTTCGGCGACTACGCCGGGCTCGACCGCAGGGGCGCGTTCGCGATCCTCGACGGCACTGTGAGCAGGCGCGGCGACGACGGCTATTACGCCGACCTGTGGGGCGACGACCTGGGCCTCGACAGCCGGCGGCTGGCCGGCCGGGCCGGACGCGAGGGCCTGTACTCGCTGAGCATCGGCTATGGCGAGATCCCGCGCCACCTCACCGAAGGCGCGGCGACGCCGTTCCTCGGCAGCGGCGGCAGCACGCTGACGCTACCGGCGGGCTTTCCGGCCGGCGACACCCCGAGCATGCCGCTCGGCAGCACGCTGCAGCCGGTCGAGACCGGCTTCAAGATCCGGCGCCTCGACCTCGGCGGCACTCTCGTCGGTGGCCGCGGGTGGAGTGCCAACCTCAGCTTGCGCCACGACGAGCGCGACGGCACGCGCGTCGCGTCGGGGTCGTTCTTCTCCACGGCGTCGCAGTTCGTCGCGCCGGTCAACGAGAAGACCGACCAGGCCGAGCTCACCGTGGCGTACGCGACCCGCAGGCTGCAGGCGACGCTGAGCTACCAGTTCTCGTCCTTTCGCAACGAGGATTCCGGGCTCACCTGGTCCAATCCCTTCTTCCCCGTCGTGGCGGGCGCCACGACGGGGCAGCTCGCGCTGGCGCCGGACAACCGGTTCCAGCAGCTCAGAGGGACGGCGGGTTACGACATCACGCCGACGATCCGCGTGAGCGGCGACCTGGCCTTCGGCCGGATGACGCAGGACGAGGCCTTTCTGGCGCCGACACTGAACCCGCTCCTCGCCCCGACCGTGCCGCCGCTTCCCGCGCAGTCGCTGGACGGCAAGGTCGACACCTTCAACGGCGGCGTCAAGCTGACCGCGGCACCGCTGCACGGCCTTCGCGTGACCGCCAGCTACGACCGCGACCGGCGCGACAACCGGACGCCGGTGCGCAGCTACCCGACCGTCACGACCGACATGCTCCTCGCGCCGACGCCGCGCAGCAACACGCCTTTCAGCTACACGACCGACCGCTTCAAGCTGATCGGCGATTACACGGGAGGGCTGCCCGGCAACGCGCGAATCACGGGCGGTGCCGAGCACGACCAGCGCGAGCGCAGCTACCAGGAGGTGGTGACGACACGCGAGACGACGCTCTGGGGCAAGCTCGCCGCACGCCCGATCGAGAGCGTGTCGATGTGGCTGAAGCTTGCCCATTCGTGGCGTGACAATTCCGTCTACGGAACGTCGATCTGGTTCGGCTACGCGGAAAACCCGCTGCTGCGCAAGTTCTACCTGGCCGACCGCTTGCGCGACAGCATCGAGGCGCGCGCCGACTACGCGATCAACGAGAGGATCTCGCTCGGCATCTCGGCCGACGTCGCCAACGACGACTACAACCATTCGCTGGTCGGCCTCACGTCGGCGCGCAGCACGAACCTCGCCGCCGAGCTCGCGGTGGCCTTCAGCGAGCGGACTCAAGGCCGCGTCTACGTGCAGGGCCAGTGGATCCGTTCGCGGCAGAACGGCAGCGAGGCGTTCGCCGGCCCCGATTGGAGCGGACGCGTGAAGGACGAGTTCGACGTGCTCGGTCTCGGCGTCAAGCACACGGCGATCCCGAACAAGCTCGACATCGGCGCCGACCTCACGATCTCGCATTCGCACAGCGACGTCTCGGTGGAAAACGCCGCCGCCGCACCGCCATTCCCGACCGCCAAGACGAAGCTCGATCGCGTGGCCCTCTACGCCGTCTACCAGCTGAGGGACAACCTCTCGATCGCCGGCAGCTACGCCTACGAGCACTACGACGCGCACGACTGGCGGCTCGAGGGCATCGGCCCCGCGACCGTTCCCAACCTGCTCGCTCTCGGCGCACAGCCTGCGAACCACTCGCTGAGCGTGCTGCGGATCGCGCTGCGCTACCGGTTCTGAGCGGGCGCGCTCCGCGGCCGCGGGGCACTCGGGAAAACGCGACACCGCCGCACCCTTTCGGACGCGGTTGATATACCGCAAGCCGATCGAAGGGCCGATCGCTAGCCTTGCCGGCATCGAGCTTCGACGGGCCCCGTGAATCCTTACGTCATCTTCCTGCTCTACCTGATGGCGATCCTCTCGTTCGTCGCCATCACGTTGACGCTGAACGCAGTGCTCGGTCCCAAGTCGCGGCCGTCGGCGATCAAGCTCGAGCCGTTCGAGTGCGGTGCCACGCCGGTCAGCACGCTCAACGTCAAGGCGGTGCCGATCAAGTACTACGCGCTCGCGGTGATGTTCGTCCTGTTCGACCTCGAGACGGTGTTCCTGTTCGTGCTCGCACTCGGCGCACAGCCGCTGACAGGCTTCATGTTGTTCACGTTCCTGCTCTTCGTCGGGCTGCTGGTGCTGCTGCTGCTGTACGTCTACAAGGCGCGGCTGCTCGAGGCCGTCACCGAGTAGCCATGGACGCGCGCACGATTCCACTCATTCCGCTCGTGCCTGCTTCGGCGGTCGCCGCGCGTGGGACCAAGCACGCGACGTTCGAATACCTGACGACGCGCAAGGACGAGCTGATCGGCTGGGCGCGCAAGTTCTCGCTCTTTCCCTACCCCTTCGTCACCGCGTGCTGCGCGATGGAGTTCATGGCGGTGAGCGCGTCGCCCTACGACACCGACCGCTTCGGCGCCGCGCTGCCGCGCTTTTCGCCGCGCCAGGCCGACCTGCTGATGATCGTCGGCACCGTGACGCACAAGCAGGCGCCGGTGCTGCTCAAGGTCTGGGAGCAGATGTGCGAGCCGAAGTGGGTGATGGCCTTCGGCGTCTGCGCCTCGAGTGGCGGCTTCTACCAGAACTACGCGACGCTGCTCGGCGTCGACAAGATCCTCCCGGTCGACGTCTACGTCCCCGGCTGCCCGCCGCGGCCCGAGATGGTGATCGACGGGATCATGCAGCTGCAGGACAAGATCGCGCGCTCGCGCCATCCGGTCGTCACGGAGCGCTTCTAATGACTGCGACCGAGCTCGACGCGCTGCACCGGGAGCTCGTTCCGGCCGCTGGCCCGGCGACGCTCTCGCACGGTGCGTTCGTCCTGCAACTCGCGCCGGACGAGCTGTTGCCGACGGTGCAGCGCCTGCGCGACGAGTTCGGCTTCGACGTCTTCCTCGACGTCACGGCGGTCGACTGGCCCGCCGACGCGCTGCGCTTCGAGGTCGTCCACCACTTCTACTCGACGGCGCACAAGGTGCGCGTGCGCCTGAAGACCCGAGTCGCCGTCGAGAACCCGATCGTCGACTCGCTCTGCGCGCTCTACGGCTCGGCCGCGTTCACGGAGCGCGAGTGCCACGACATGTACGGCATCGGCTTTCGCGGCAACTTCGACCTGCGGCCGATCCTGCTCTACGAAGGCTTCAGCGGCCACCCCCTGCGCAAGGACTACCCGAAGACGCGCGAGCAGCCGCTCGTGCCGTATCGCGCCTGAAGCACGCCGCCGTGGACGTCGCCTCGTTCCCCAATCCGGTCCGGTCGATTTTCGGCACGGTCAGCGACGAGTCGGTCATCGTCAACATCGGCCCGTCGCACCCGGCGACGCACGGCACCGTGCAGATCATCGCCGAGCTCGACGGCGAGAAGGTGCTGCGCACCGACGTCCACTGCGGCTATCTGCATCGCGGCTTCGAGAAGGAGTGCGAGGACCACACCTGGCACAACCTGATCCCCTACGTCGACCGGCTCAATTACGTGTCGGCTCTGGTCAACGACTTCGCCTACTGCGACGCGGTCGAGCGGCTGATGGGGGTCGAGATCACGCCGCGCTGCCGCTACCTGAGGACGCTCCTCTCCGAGTACTCGCGCGTCGTGGACCACCTGACCTGCGTCGCCGCCGGGCTGATGGAGATGGGCGCGATGACCGCGTTCCTCTACCTCGTGATGGTGCGCGATTTCATGTACGAGCACCTGGCCGCGCTGACCGGCGCGCGCGTCACCTACAGCTACGGCCGGATCGGGGGCCTCGCGCGCGACCTGCCCGAGGGCTGGCTCGGGCGCCTCGAGGAGATCCTCGTCCAGTACGAGGAGTTCGTCGGCCGGGTCCATTCGCTGGTCGACCGCAACCGCATCTTCATCGACCGGCTGCGCGACGTCGGCGTCATCACGACCGTCGACGCGCTGAGCTTCGGCTGCACCGGACCGATTCTGCGCTCGACCGGTGCGCCGCGCGACCTCCGCAAGGACGCGCCGTACCTCGCCTACGCCGAGCTCGACTTCGACGTCCCGGTCGGCATCAAGGGCGACAACTACGACCGCTACTTCGTCCGCATGCGCGAGATGGACGAGTCGGTCTACATGATCCGCCAGCTCGCGCAGATGCTGCCCGCGGGTCCCATCAACGTCGACGACCGGCGCTGCACCTTCCCCGAGAAGCCGCTCGTCTACAGCCAGATCGAGTCGCTCATCAACCACTTCAAGCTGGTCATGGACGGGCCGTCGGTGCCGCCAGGCGAGATCTACTGCGCGCACGAAGCGCCGAACGGCGAGCTCGGCTTCTATCTCGTCTCGACCGGAGGCGGTACGCCGTACAAGGTGCACGTGCGCTCGCCGAGCTTCGTCCACATGGGCGCGGCGAGCCGGATGCTCGACGGCGGCCAGCTCGCCGACATCGTGCCGACCTTCGGCTCGATCAACATGATCGGCGGGGAGTGCGACCGGTGAAGCATCTGCTCGCCGAGTTCGAGCGGATGCGCAGGCGCTTCCCGCCCGGCTTCGAATCGTCGCTCGTCCTGCCCTGCCTGCGCCGGATCCAGGAAGACCGCGGCTGGGTCGCCGACGCCGACATCGACGCGCTCGCCGCCTACCTCGACGTGCCACGCATCCAGATCGAGGAAGTGCTGTCGTTCTACACGCAGTTCCGGCGGGCGCCGATCGGCCGCTGGCACCTGCAGGCGTGCCGCAACGTGTCGTGCTCGATGCGCGGCGCCGAGGGCGTGATCGAGCACCTCGGCGAGCGCCTCGGCATCGCTCCGGGCGAGACGACGCCGGACGGCAACTTCACCTTGTCCACCTGCGAGTGCCTCGGCTCGTGCGGGACGGCACCGGTCGTGATGGTCAACGAGACCTACCACGAGAACATGGCCCCGGAACGGCTCGACGCCCTCATCGAGAGGTTGTCGACATGACCGGCCGCAAGCTCCTGATGACATTCCCGGTCACCGCCGACTCGCACACGCTCGCGGCGTACCGCGCGCGCGGCGGCTACGCGACGATCGGAAAGGTCGTGCGCGAGATGCGGCCCGAGCAAGTCACCAAGGAAGTCGCCGCGTCGGGACTCCTCGGCCACGGCGGCGCCGCGTTCCCGGCCGGCCGCAAGTGGGGCGTCATCAAGCTGAACGACGAGCAGCCGCACTACCTGTGCGCCAACGCCGACGAAGGCGAGCCCGGCACCTTCAAGGACCGCTGGATCCTCGAGAACGCGCCGCACCTGCTGGTCGAGTCCATGCTGATCGCGGCCTTCGCGCTGCAGGTGCGCCACGCCTTCGTCTACATCCGCGGCGAGTTCGACCTGCCGCACCGGCGCATCGCCGGCGCCGTGGAGGAGGCGTATGCGGCGGGGCTGCTCGGGGCGCCGATCGACGGCAGCGCGTTCGCCTGCGACATCGTCGTCTACCGCGGCGCCGGCTCGTACGTCTGCGGCGAGGCGTCGGGTCTGCTGACGTCGCTCGAAGGCAAGAAGGGCTATCCGCGCAACCGGCCACCGCGCCTGACGGTGCGCGGCCTCTACCAGCGGCCGACGGTCGTCAACAACGTCGAGACACTCGCCAACATCACCGGCATCGTCCGCGACGGCGCCGAGGCGTTCCGCAGAGTCGGCACCGCGAAGAGTCCGGGAACGCAACTGATCTCGATCTCCGGCCACGTGCAGCGGCCCGGTGTCTACGAGGTCGAATACGGTTATCCGTTCGCCAGGTTCATCCACGAGGACTGCGGCGGCGTGCTCGCCGGCAGGAAGCTCAAATGCGTCATTCCCGGCGGCATCTCGACCAAAGTGCTGACCGCCGCCGAGATCGAGCCGCTCACGCTCGACCACGCGAGCGTCGCGAGCGCCGGGTCGGGGCTCGGGTCCGGCGGCATGATCGTCGTCGCCGAAGGCACCTGCATGGTCCGCCTGCTGCAGGTGCTGGTGCGCTTCTACCACCACGAATCGTGTGGCCAGTGCACCCCGTGCCGCGAAGGCATGGGCTGGCTGCACCGCATCGTCGACCGCATCGTCGCCGGCGACGGCCAGCTCGACGACATCGAGCGGCTGATCGCGATCTCGGAGGCCAACGACGGCACCACCATCTGCGGCATGGGCGACGCCGCGGGCTACGCGACGGTCGGCATCCTCGCCAAGTACCGCGACGAGTTCGAGCACTGGATCGTGCACGGGCGCTCGCGGTGCGAAGGCCGGCTCGAGGCGGTCGGCGCCGAGTGGACGATTCCGGAGGCGGAACTCCATGGTTGAGATCTTCATCGACGGCGACCGCGTCGAGGCCGAGGACGGGCAGACGGTGATGCAGGTCGCGCGCGCGAGCGGCCACGTGATCCCGTTCTTCTGCTGGCATCCCGCCCTCTCGGTGCCGGGCAATTGCCGGGTCTGCATGGTCGAGATCGAAGGCGACGGCACCGCTGCCGGCTGGCTCGACATCGCCTGCAACATGCCGGTCGCCAAGGGCATGCGCGTGCTGACCGACTCGCCGCGCGTGCGCGTCCGCCGCAAGCAGGTGCTGGAGCTGCAGACGCTCAACCACCCGGTCGACTGCGGCGTCTGCGACAAGGCCGGCGAGTGCACGCTGCAGGACTACCACTACCAGTACAACGGCGCGCCCTCGGTCTCGCGCGACGCGAAGGTGCGCGCGACCAAGCACTTCCCGCTCTCCGAGCGGATCGTCCTCGACAACGAGCGCTGCATCCTGTGCTCGCGCTGCGTCCGCTTCACGCGCGAGATCTCGAAGTCGGATTCGCTCGGCATCCAGAACCGCGGCGACCATTCGCTGGTCCGCGCGGTCGAGGATGGCTCCTTCGAACGCGATCCGTACTCCGACAACGTGATCGACCTCTGCCCGGTCGGCGCGCTCCTGTCACGGTCGTTCCTGCACAAGGCGCGCGTCTGGTACCTCGAGCCGACGGCATCGATCTGCCCCGGCTGCGAGCGCGGCTGCACGGTCGACGTGTGGCACCGGAAGACTGCCTGGAAGCTGAACAAGCTCGATCCGGCCGCCAACGCCCGGATCGACCGCGTGACGCCGCTCGAGAACCCCGCCGTCAACGGCCCGTGGATCTGCAACAAGGGGCGCGACCTGGCACAGATTTTCGAGAGGCCGCGTGCCCTCGTGCCGTTGCTGAACGGCAGACAGGCCCAGCTCGATGAGGCGGTGGACGAAGCGCGGCTGCTGATCGCGGCAGCCCGCCGGCCGGTCGCGCTGGTCTCGAGCTGGGGCTCCAACGAGGAGCTCGCGGCATTCGATCGCGTGCTCGGCGCGCGCTTCGCGTCGTTCGTCAAGACCGACTGGCTGCCGGTGCCGGGCGAGCGGATCGAAGACGACCTCCTCATCAAGCCGGACAAGAACCCGAACCGCGCCGGCGCACGCAAGCTCTATCCCGCGCTTCCGGCAGACGAGCGCGACGCGTTCCCCGCCGATTGCGACCTCGTCCTCGTGTGGGGCGAAGGCTGCCGCGGCGACCAATTGCCCGCAGGCGCGAAGATCGTCCGACTCGACGCCTGGCTGCACGCCGAGAACGATCGCGCCGACGTGTTCCTGCCGATCAGCGCGCAAACCGAGCGGAGCGGCCACTACACCAACTTCGCCGGCGTCGTCAGCCGGTTCGATGCGTGCTTCGCGAAGCCGGCCGGCGTCGCCGACGCCGAAGCGCTGTTCGCAGCGCTCGCGCTGCCGCTCCTGGTGGAGGCGACGTGACGCAGGACCTGGCCGTCGCGCTCGTCTTCATCGTCTACGCGATGGGCGCGCTGATCACGTTCGGCACGCTGCTGACGTGGGTCGAGCGCAAGCAGGCGGCGGTGATGTCGGACCGGATCGGCGCGAACCGCGCCTACATCCGCATCCCGTTCACGCAGGCGAAGCTGGTCTGGTGGGGCCTCTTCCACGGCATCGCCGACGGCGTGAAGATGCTGCTGAAGGAGAACTTCACGCCGCGCAGCTACGATCGCGTCGCCTACGCGATCGCGCCCTGGATCGTCTTCACGCCGGTGCTGCTGGTCTTCGCCGTCGTCCCGTTCGGTGGCACGCTCGATCCGGGCCGCCTGATTCCGCCGCTCGCCGACTGGTTCGGCCAGCGCACGTACCCGATGCAGATCGCGCAGCTCGATGCCGGCCTGCTCGTCGTGTTCGCCTTCAGCGGCCTCACCGTCATCGGCGCGATGCTCGCCGGCTGGTCGTCGGCCAACAAGTTCTCGCTGCTCGGCGCCTTGCGCGCCGGCTCGCAGATGATCTCGTACGAGCTCGTCATCGGCCTCACCGTGCTCGGCCTGATCATGATCTTCGGCACGATCGACCTCGGCGCGATCGTCCGCCGCCAGTCGGGCACCGTCCTCGGCGTGCTGCCGGCCTGGGGCATCTTCTACCAGCCGCTCGGTGCCGTGCTCTTCCTCACCGCCGCAATCGCCGAGAACAAGCGCATCCCGTTCGACCTGCCCGAGGCGGAGTCGGAGCTCATCGCCGGCTACTACACCGAGTACACGTCGATGAAGATGGGCCTCTTCATGTTCGCCGAGTTCATCGAGATCGCGATCATCGGCGCGCTCTTCACCACGCTCTTCCTTGGCGGCTACAACCTGCCGTACATGAGCGATGCCGGCTTCGCCTTTCCGGGCGGAGCGACGATCGCGCTCTCGCACGGCGCCGTCGTCGCGGTCCAGCTCGTCACCTTCCTCGTCAAGGTGATGCTGCTCTGCAGCTTCCAGATCCTCGTGCGCTGGTCGCTGCCGCGCTTCCGCTACGACCAGCTGCTCGCGTTCGCGTGGAAGTTCATGCTGCCGATCGCGCTCGCCAACCTGACGATCACCGCCGTGCTGCTGTGGTCGCACCAGCCGAGGCCGCTGTGAAGGTCGCCTACCAGCGCAAGCGCTACTGGAACGAGCCGACGCTCACGCTCTGGGAGCGCGCCTATCTGCCCGAGATCCTGCGCGGCTTGGGCGTCACGAGCACCGTCTTCCTGCGCAACATGGGGCGCTGGATCACCGGCCGCAAAGGCGCGCTGACGACGTACTACCCCGAGGAGACGCGCGCCGACTACGCGCCGATCAACCGCGGCAAGCACGTCCTGACGCAGCGTCCCGACGGCACGCCCCAGTGCATCGCCTGCAACATGTGCGCGACGGTGTGCCCGGCGAAGGTGATCGAGATCGAGGCCGGCTTCGACCCTGACGACGCTGCCCATCCGAAGTTCCCGGTCCGCTTCGAGATCGACTACTCGCGCTGCATCTTCTGCGGCCTTTGCGTCGAGGCGTGCCCGGAAGACGCGATCCGGATGGCGAAGGAAGTGCCTTCGCTGCCGTCCGGCGACCGCCACGACATGTGGCTCGGCCTCGAGGAGCTGCTGACGTGGAACCCGCAGCGCGATGTCGCCAAGCCCTACCCGCCGGCCGCCGCCGCGGCGTCGCCCGGGAGCGCGCCGTGATCGAAGCCCTGCTGCAAACCGCCGACACGCTGCTGCTGCTCCTGTGCGCGCTCGGCGCGCTGGCGGGCGCGGCGCTGATGCTGGTGCTGCGCCAGCCGATGCGCGTCGCGATCGCGCTGGTGACGACGATGATCCTGCTCGGCGCGATCTACGGCCTGCTCGGCGTCCACTTCGTGGCCGCGTTCCAGGTCCTGATCTACGTCGGCGCGGTGATGGTCTTCATGGTCTACGCGATCATGCTGCTCGAGGTGCGCGAGGCGGCGACGCGGCGCTACTCGCGCTGGCTCGTTCCCGGCATCGCCGGCCTCGTCGTCCTGCTCGCGTCGATCGTGGCGAGCGTCTGGCGGCCGCTGCCGTCGCCGGAGCACGAGCTCGGCGAGATCTCGTACGGCATCGCGGGCTTCTCGGTCGCGTTCCTCAACGAATACTGGCTGCTGTTCGAGCTGACCTCGGTGCTGCTCGTCGCCGCCGTCGTCGCCGCGCTCGCCGTGCTCGGCGTCGGCAGGGGGGCACGTCGTGGATAGGACGCAGCTGCTGATCGGCGTCGCCGTCGCGCTCTTCTCGATCGGCCTCGTCGGCGTCATCGTCCGCCGCAACGTCCTGGTGATGCTGATGTGCATGGAGCTGATGCTGAACGGCGTCAACCTCAGCCTCGTGAGCTTTGCGCAGCAGACGGCGACGACGGTGGGCGCCGTCCTCGTCTTCCTGGTCTTCGTCGTCGCCGCCGTCGAGATCGCGCTCGCGATCCCGATCGTCCTCCTGCTCGTGCGCGACAAGCGCACGCTCGACACCGGCGCCTACAACGAGCTGAGGGGATGACGATGCTGACCACGATCGTCCTCCTGCCGCTGCTCGGATTCCTGCTGAACGGCGTGCTGGCGACGCGCCTCGGCGGCAACCTCGTCGGCAGGCGCTTCGTGACCGTCGTCGGCTGCGGCCTGCCGATCGCCTCGTTCGCGCTCGTCGTCGCCTCGTGCCTCGCGTTGCGGGCGGGCGGCTACGCGCCGCTGGTCGAGATCGCCTACCGCTGGGCGCAGATCGGCGACGGCAGCTTCGAGGTCGCCTTCTACTTCGATCGCCTGGCCGCGGTGATGGCGCTCGTCGTCACTGGCGTCGGCTCGGTGATCCACGTCTACTCGGTCGGCTACATGAAGGACGACCCGGGCTACGGGCGCTTCTTCGCGTACCTGAACGTGTT
>Ga0307416_100000752_pt1 | contig 16967 bp, 14 predicted proteins | sample DK1Cmetagenome_2_FD_203821 | JGI IMG/M metagenome (GOLD analysis project Ga0307416, IMG submission 203821) | Maize rhizosphere microbial communities from greenhouse at UC Davis, California, United States - DK15-C-3 | ecosystem: Host-associated > Plants > Roots > Rhizosphere > Soil | place...
TGGTGGCTGTCCCGAACCCGGCCCAGCCCAGGTCGGTCGCTGGTCAGCATGGGCGCTGGCCCGGATCCGCTCAGCCAGCTCCCTGACAGTCGCCGCTTGGGCGGTCAAATAGCTTCCCCACATTTGGTGTGCTTGGAGGTGCTGGGGAATGGTGGGTAGCCAGGGCAGCGGACCGGGTCCGGGGTAGCCGGTGTCGTCGAGTCGCCAGCCCACGACGGCGGCGCGATCAACGGCGCTGTCGAGTTCGCGAGTGTCGACCACGCTCAGCAGCTGTGCGACGGGATCAATGCCGGCGGCGGACAGTAGCAGCAGTCGAGCCCGCAGTGTGGGCCAGGCCGGCTCCTCGGCTAGACCCGGCACGGCCTGCTCGGCAGCCTTCTCCAAAGCCGCCACGACTTCTGATCCCGCTACATCTTCGGCGGCCACATGGAGTGCGTCGACGTATCGCTGAGCCGCGTCGGCGAGCCGGACGGCAGGATCATGTTGGTCACGCTGCAAGGTTGTGGCCGAGCGTGCGGCGTCGTCGCGAGCCAGAATCTGTTCGAGAATGTCGGTCGGCGTGGGCTGTCGAACGGTTTCCGGCAATAATGCTATGCGGGTCGCCGTCCCCAACAGTCTGCACATAGACGTGGTTTGTGATCTTGCCGCGGGTCAGCATGGTGTAGAGCTGCTGCCGGGACTCGTCACCGGTGGCGAGGCCGTGCATGGTGTCCACCGACACCCCTTGCGCGGCGTGCACGGTGGCGGCGTAGCCAAGCTCCGCAGAGGACTGTACATAGGCGGCAGGCAGCCGTAGCCGGTGCCGGTTGCGCAGATGTTGCACGTCAAGATCACCACCGGCGCTGACGGCTTGCACGATCCAGCGGTCACCGTTTTTAACCCAGTCGGTCGCGGTCAGCCGCAGCTGACGGTCGTTGCTGCGGGTGATGATCAGCTCACCGACGCTGGCGTGGTTCCCATCGGCCAGGCTCACTTCGGTGGTCTGGGCGTTGTCGGCGAGTCGGTGGCTACGGGCTCGCCGATTTAATGCGGCGACAAGTTCCCGGGTGGGGGCGAGCATGATCGAATCCAGGCCTTGAGAGCGGTCGTGCTGCCATGCGGTGAACACCTGCTCGGTGATGGTGGACAGGTCGCCGACATGCACCCGCTGGTTGTCCAGGTAGAACCCGATGGCCTCGGGTTTGCCGTCGCGTAGCGCGAGGGTGGCGGCCGCTTCGGCCGGGTCGGTGAACCGCAGGAGTTCGCTGTGCCGGACAGCGCCGTGGCTGGCCTGGATGTCGCGGAGCACCCCGCCGGCGCCTATCGCGGCGAGCTGCTGGTCATCACCGATGAGCCGGATACTGCCGCCCCGATCAACGACATATTTAACGGCCGTGTCGAGGGAGAGGGTGTCGGCCATGCCGGCTTCGTCGATCACCACCAACGTGGACGGCCCAATATTGGCCACCCATCCCGGCAGGCGGCCACGTTCCAAGGATGTGGTGAGTTTGGCGAGCGTTTCGCAGTGGGTGTCGATCTGATCGCGCAGCACGGCGGCCGCCGCGGCGGAGGGGGCTAGCCCGATGACGGTGCCGCCACTCTGCCGCCACGCGGTCGTGAGGGCCCGCAGCGCGGTTGTTTTGCCGGTGCCGGCGGGCGCGATCGCGAGCTGCAGCCGAGCGCCTGAGGTTGCCATCTCGCGAACCAGCGCTGCTTGTCCGGCGTTCAGGGCGAGCCCGTTGGCAGTTGCTTCAACCAACGCCTCATCCACCGCCGCTGTGGTGATGGTGTGTCCGTCGCGACGCCCTGCGGTGGCGATCACTCGCTGTTCGGCGGCCAGGATCCGCCGTGAGGTGAACAGCTCGGCTCCGGCAACGGTGTAGACCGAGGCGCCGTCGGTCCGCTGCAGCGTCTTCGGTTCAACGGCGGTGTCGGGTCGGGCAAGTGAGATCGACCTGCTGTTCAGCACTTGGTCGACGAGCAGGTCAATGAGCCGGTTAGCTTGCGTTGTGGGCGTGTCGGTGGCTCGGATGTAGCGTTGCGCCTCGGCGCGTAGGTGCCAGATCTGCCAGGTGGAGCGGCGTTCTTCCATCGCCGATAGCACCTGATCGGCTGCTGCGTCGAGCCAGCCGGCATTCAGCTCCCATGCCGTCGATGGCGATGGACTGAGCGCCTCCCGCACCATGGCTTGCACGGCGTCTGGGCCGCCCAGCACCTCGACGGCTTGGCCGAACCAGGCTTTTCGTTGCTCGGCGAGGCTGCGTGGTTGGTGCTTGGCTTCCCGGGTTTCCAGGGTGGCCTGCTGCGCCAGCTGCAGCGATTCCACCGGAGTGGGTGGCCGGCCATGCGCTCTTTGGAAGTCTGCTGCAAGGACACTGCGCCGGGCCTCGATCGCGGCTCGACGGGTCGACCAGCGGGTGATCAGAGCGGGCTGGATGCCAACGATCTCCCGTACCGACCGCTTCCGCACATCCTGGTTGGGACGCTCGGCGAACCGGACACCGAGGCTGTCACGGAGGTGGTGCTCTAACGCGGTGTTGTAGGTTTCCGATGCTGCGACAGTGGCTTTGAACAGGATCCGGCCGTCGATGCTGAGCCAGCGTCCATCGAGGGTTTGGACCTTGTTCGCAACCGCGACGTGGGTGTGCAGGTCTGGGTCTCCGGCGCGGCTGTCGCGGTGCGTGAACGCAGCCGCAACCAGTCCCCGTACGTTCACTTGCCGCACACCGTTGGCGCCGGTCCGGCTGAATAGGGCGTGCTGTTCGATGAAGGCCAACGCGTCGGAGATTGCAGCCCTGTGTGCCTTCTCGATGTGCGCGGCAACCGTCGGTTCGGCGAGCGCCCACAGCGTCGAGACGCTTTTGACCGGTGAGAAGGTGAGGTCGTAGCCGGCGACCGCGGTTGTTTGTGGACGTGAGTACTTGGCAATCACCGCGGCGAGTTCACGCGCATCCTGCGGTGGCCTGCTGTGGTCGGCGGCGAACAACTCCGCCGCCACCTCGGTGCGCACACGCGCCCGTTCGTCCCGTGTAATCGGCCAGTCGCGCGGCAGGCCGGCAGCCGCATTGAGGTCGGCGATCCGCTTGGCAACCTCGACCCGAAACGGCGGGATGTCGTTGTTATAGATCTTGAACGGCGCACCCAACCGGGTGACAAGCTGGTAGTCCCGGCTGGTTAGGTCCGGCCCTTCGAGCTGCTGCTGTCGCTGCGCCGCGAGGGGATGCAGGCCCACACCGAACAGCGCCTGCATCTGCTCCGCGGTCACCACATCGCCAGCGTTCAAGCCGTCGACTCCGGCCAGCCCCGAGCCGATCCACACCCCGGGTGTTTCACCCCGCTCGGTGTAGTAGCTGGCGAGTGGAACGTGGCCTTTCTCGGTCGCGTCAAAGGCCGCGACCTGCCGGGTCAGGTAGTCGTACCCCGACCCCGCGGTCAGCTTGTGGATGCTCATCGTCACGCCAGCCAGAAGCCGGTCAGCCCTCTTTAGCGGTCACCGTCCACGGCCGCGAGACCCGGAATGAAAGAGGTGTGTCGCACATTGAATCTTGAAATCAGGAGGGGGTACGCGAAACAGGTCTGAGGGGCCGCGGTGACCGCTCGAGTCATTGGAAGGACTTACGGCTTGGTGAAAGGCCGGTGTCTCGATGAGGGAGATGGTATGAGTCAGCAGCCGGTCAGCGAGTCGGTGTTGACGAACCATTACCGCTACGCCACGCTTTCACAGGTGTCGAGGCGATGTCGACATCCAGTTGGATATCCGATTCGACCCGCGGCAACGCTGCTATGTGTGCCATGAGGTGCGGGCGGCCAGCAGCACCGGGGGCACTTTGACCACGGAAGCCCTGAGACATCTACGGATCGCTGAGTGGATCGTTCTCGCCTTGCTTATGGATAGCGATGAGGGGCCGGTCATCCGTGAGCTTGAGAATCCAGACGGCAGTGAGCCGTGGGGGAAGACCGCTCCCGATGATGTGGCCAAGCACGGGCCGACAGATCGGGCGCTGCGGTGGACGGCGCATTTCTACCGCTACGGCTATGCGGTGTCATATAACCCGACAAAGGAGGTTGAGGAGATGTTGAAGCTGCCCCGGTCAACTGCGGGTAGGTGGATCGCAGCATCGCGCGAGGCGGGCTACCTGGGGCCTTCTGAGGGTATGGGGAAGGCAGGCGGGTAGTGGCCAGCATCGCGAAGCGTCCCGACGGGCGGTGGCGTGCACGGTACCGCGACGCAGCCGGCAAAGAGCACTCGAAGCACTTCGATCGCAAGACCGATGCGCAGCGCTGGCTCGATGAGGTCACCGCCGCAATCGTCAACGGTCAATATGTCGACCCGCGCTCGGGCCGCATCACCTTTCGCAAATACGCCGAGCGGTGGCGCGCAACCCAGGTGCATCGGCTGACCACGCAGGACTACATCGAGGGCAACCTGCGCCGCAACGCCTACCCGGTGCTCGGCGATAAGCCGCTGTCATCGATCAGGCCGAGTGAGGTCCAGGGGTGGGTCAAGGGCATGACCGATCGGTTGGCACCATCGACCGTCGGCGTCGTCCATGGTGTTGTGTCGGGCATCTTTCGCGCGGCCGTGCGTGACCGGTTGATCGTGGCGAACCCGTGCGACGGGACACGTCTCCCGAAAGCCACGCCGTCACGGGTCGAGCCGCTGCCCGTCGAGACTGTGCACGCGCTAGCTGACGCAGTGCCCGCCCGATATCGGGCGCTTGTGATCTTGGCTGCTGGCTCGGGCATGCGTCAGGGCGAATGCCTGGGGCTCACTGTGGACAGGCTCGACTTCCTGCGCCGCGTGGTGCGTGTGGATAGACAGCTCGTAACCGTGACTGGCCGTCCGTCGTTCCTGACCGCGCCCAAGACCGCGGCGAGCGTGCGCACCATCCCGCTGCCGCAAGTCGTGCTCGATGCTCTCGCCGCGCACCTGGGCGCCTTCCCGCCGCTCGGCGATTGGTTCGTGTTCGTCACAGCCGCAGGCAATCCCATCCGTCGCACCGCGTTCGGGGATGTGTGGCGGGCTGCCGTCAAGGCCGCGGGCGCGCCGGCTGGGACGGGTTTTCATCAGTTGCGGCATTTCTATGCCAGCTTGTTGATCAGGCATGGCGAGAGTGTCAAGACGGTGCAGGCGCGGCTCGGTCACGCGTCGGCGAGCGAGACGCTTGATACCTACTCCCACCTCTGGCCCGACAGCGACGATCGCACCCGCACGGCGGTCGATTCTGTACTTTTTGCGGACTTTGTGCGGACTGGGGAGGTGGTCGATGGAAATAATCCCTAGCCAGATGCTGATTGGCGGACGAGTCGGTCGATAAGCCGGATTCTGTCGCGGCCGTTGCCGGCCGGGGCGATCATCCATCTGCGACCGCTGTTACCAGCGGCCTGGTGCGATCTACCCGGAGACTCGGGCGAGCAGCCCTCTTGCGCCTCCGCAGACGCGTACGCGTCCTTTTGATCTTGCTCCAGGTGGGGTTTACCGAGCCATCCCAGTCACCCGGGATGCTGGTGGTCTCTTACACCGCCGTTTCACCCTTACCTCCGTCTCGATGAGATGCGGACATCTCGTCGCCTAGTCAGAGGCGGTCTGTTTTCTGTGGCACTGTCCCGCGGGTCGCCCCGGGTGGGTGTTACCCACCACCCTGCTCTGTGGAGTCCGGACTTTCCTCGATGACGCCTGCGCGCCGCCGCGATCGCCTGACCGACTCGTCCGCTGCTAAGCCTAGTTAGTAACGCTAGGGGAGCGTGAGTACTTCCGCCCCCCGCTCGGTAACAGCGATGGTGTGCTCGAATTGCGTACACCGGCTGCCATCTGCCGTCAGTACGGTCCAGCCGTCGTCCCACATGTACCAATCACCGCTGCCGAGGGTGATCATCGGCTCGATGGTGAACGTCATGCCGGCCTTGATCGCGGTGTCATAGGCCGGCTCGTCGTAGTGCGGGATGACCAGCCCTGAATGGAAGGCAGTGTGTACGCCGTGTCCGGTGTAGTCACGGACCACCCCATAACCGAAGCGTTTGGCATAACTTTCGATCACGCGGCCAATGACGTTGACTTGCCGTCCCGGCTTCACCGCATTGATTGCCCGTCGCAACGCCTCGTGGGTCCGCTCGCTGAGCAGCCGGCTGGGCTCGTCGACCTCGCCACAGGAGAACGTCGCACAGGTATCCCCATGCACGCCGCCGATGTAGGCGGTGACGTCGATCTTGACGATGTCGCCATCTTCTAGCGGTCGGGCGTCGGGAATGGCGTGGCAGATCACCTCGTTCACCGAGGTGCAGCATGACTTGGGAAATCCGCGATAGCCAAGAGTCGATGGGTACGCGCTGTGGTCGATCAAGAACTCGTGCACCACCCGGTCAAGATCATCAGTTGTTACGCCAGGCCTGATGATGGCCGCGGCGGCATGCATGGCTTGGGCGGCGATACGGCCCGCGATGCGCATTCTTTCGATGGTCTCTACGGACTGGACGTCGTTGCCGGTGTAGGGCTCAGGTGCCGGCCGCCCGACGTAGGGCGGCCGCGGAATGCTGGCTGGCACTTCCCGTAGCGGTGAGACGGTCGCGGGCTGGATGGTCACTTCGAGATCCTACGAGAGTGCATTGAAATCGGAATCTGAGTCCTTGGAGTAACGTCGAACCTGACGTGAGGCCTGCCAAGGAGGGTGAGATGGCGCAGGGCGATTGGTGGTTTGACCTCAAGACCCACACGGTAGTACCGGACAACAACGACACGAAGATCACTGACCGGCTCGGTCCCTACAAGACTCGTGAGGAGGCCGAGCGCGCACTGGAACGCGTCGAGGAGCGCAATGAGGAATACGACAACGACCCGCGCTGGAACGACGATCTCTGATTGCATCCGGTAGTCAAAATTTCCGACCAATGCGGAGTTTTCGACCGCGGATCGGGAGTTTGATGGCAAGAATCCGACCAGTGCGGGCTTTTTGGATCACGTCAAGCTCGGTTGCGGCACCGATTCAGAGACGGGGAGGGTGTCGGCGCTCGTCAGGGTTGGTGTCGTAATTCGCACCTGTGAGGCGTTCGCTACGGGTCTGATCCACACCGGTACTCCGAGATTCAATGCCTTGGCTGTTGTTTCTGCACGCGTCAACGTCACAAGTACCGGCGGAGCGTCGTCTTCATCGGTCAGGTGGACGTCGAGTCGTACCTCAAAGCCGACCCGGTTGAAGCGCTCGATTCGCCCTGCGTAGGCACCCTCGAACGGATGGGTTTCGATCTCCAGATCGTGCGGGCGTACCAGATGGTTGTCGAGCGTGGTCACCGGGCCAAGGAAGCTCATCACGAACTCCGAATTCGGATGATCGTACAGCTCATCGGGAGATCCGACCTGCTCAATCCGGCCCTGGTTGATCACGACAATCCGATCGGCTACGTCCAAGGCCTCCTCCTGATCATGGGTGACGAAGACCGTCGTGACGTGGACTTCGTCGTGCAGCCGTCGCAGCCAGGCTCGCAGTTCCTTACGGACATTTGCGTCTAGAGCACCAAATGGCTCGTCGAGCAGCAGCACCGTCGGCTCGATGGCGAGGGCCCGAGCCAAAGCCATCCGCTGCCGTTGGCCGCCCGACAACTGAGCGGGTAGCCGGTCGGCGAATTGTGACAGGTGCACCAGCTCGAGAAGTTCTTGTACTCGGGCGTTGATTTCCTTGCGCGGCCGCTTCCGTACCTTCAGTCCGAAGGCCACGTTGCTCGCCACGGTGAGATGCCGGAATGCGGCGTAGTGTTGGAACACGAAGCCGACGTTGCGCTTCTGCGCCGGCAACCCTGTGGCGTCGACTCCTTCGATTTCGACCGATCCGGCATCGGCTACTTCGAGACCGGCGATGATGCGCAACAGCGTCGATTTGCCGCCACCACTGGGTCCGAGCAGCGCGGTCAGCTCGCCGGTTTTGATGTCGAGGTCGATGCCCTCGAGGGCGATGAAATCGCCGAACCGCTTCCCGACGCCTGTGATCTTGATGCTCATCGGGATCTTCCTCTACCAGGTCGGAGGCTGGTGATAATGATCAAGGCGATGACAGCGATGAGCGCCAAGATGAAGGCCGCTGCGTACGCGGTGATCGAATTAACCACGCCGAACTGCTGATATCGCTCCTCGACAAGCAGTGTCGCGGTTTGGGTCCGCATCGCAACGCCGCCGGAGACGATTTTGACCGCACCGAATTCACCCAGCGATCTGGCGAGGCTGAGCACCACACCGTAGAGCAGACCCCATCGAATGGCGGGTAGCGTGATGCGGCCGAAGGTCTGTAGAGCTGAGGCGCCCAGGCTGCGGGCGGCCTGCTCTTGCTCCGTTCCGATCTCCGTGAGCACCGGAACCACCTCCCGGATGACCAGTGGCAGGCTGACAAACGCGGTGGCCATGATTATCCCGGGCGGTGCATAGATGACCTGAAATCCCGCCTGCTCTATGCCTTCGCCAAGCCAGCCGGTCCGGCCGCTATAAACCAGCACAAGGGCGAGCCCTACAACGACCGGCGAGACGGATAGCGGCAGGTCCACCATGGCGTTGAGAGCGCGGCGTCCGGGAAACGTGTAACGCACCAGCAGCAACGAGATGCCGACGCCAAACATGGTGTTGATCACCACCGCCCAGAAGGCGGCCGAGAGGGTGAGCTGGAACGCGAAGATCACCTCTGGCTGCCGCAGCGCGTTGATCACGGGCGCCAATCCTCCGGCAAAGGTCTTGGCTGCGACCAAGGCGACTGGCCAGATCACGAGGAAGAACAGATATCCGATGACGATCAGTCGCAATGCCCAGCGCATCACGCGGTGACCGCTGGTTTCATGCATAGCGGGCCACCCTCCTTGAGATGAGATCAAGTGTGATGATCACTATCAGTGCCACGACGAGCAAGATCGATGCCACAGCTGCCGCCTCAGTGAGATGATCGCCTTCGACCGAGGACATGATGCGTACCGATGCCACCTCGGTGGAATAGGGCAAGTTCCCGGAGAGCAACACCAAAGACCCGTACTCGCTGATCGCACGGCAGAACGACAGCGCTGCTCCCGAGGCGATCGCCGGCGCCAGGCTGGGGAGGATGACGAGCCTGAATGTGGTGAATCGGCTGGCGCCCAGCGAGGCGGCCGCCTCCTCCACCTCTTGCTCAAGCTCGAGCAGGACCGGCTGCACGGTACGCACAATAAAGGGCAAGGTGACGAAGAGAAAGGCCAAGAAGACCGCTACGGGGGTGTTGGCCCAGTTGACGCCGAGCGGGCTCGATGGCCCGTACAGGCTCAGCAATACCAAACCGGCAACGATCGTCGGCAGGGCGAAAGGGATATCGATGACGACCTCAAGCAGCTGCTTACCGGCAAACTGGTCGCGTACCAGGACCCAGGCGATCGTGGTGCCCATCACGATATTGACCGCTGTGACCAGCACCGCCTGACCAACTGTGAGCTCGAGCGCCGCGAGCGTTTGAGGACTGCTTAGTGCTTCCCAGTACGCCGACCAGCCGCCCGCCGATGCCTGGACGAGTACAGCTGCCAGCGGGATAAGCACAAGCAGACTGAACCACGTCAATGCGATGCCGAGCCCAAGGCCGGATATCGGCGTAAGCGATGTTGCACTCTTCGCACGTGGCAGGCGGTGTCGATGATCTCTGGGACCACCGGTGGTGGCCGCGCCTGCTGGTGGAGTTAGTGCGGGCTGGACATCGATTGTCCCAACGCTGGGCGTCACTGTGACCTGCCAGTCGCCTTCTGGACCTCGGGCACCAATCCGCCCTCGTCGAAGAACTTCACATTCACCTTGTCCCAGCCACCAAGATCAGCAATAGTGAACAGGTTGGCTGGCATTGGGAACGGGTTGGCAGGATCGTTCGCTCCGGCCACCTCACCGATCGGTGTGTCGGCAATGACAGGTCGGAAACCCTTCTTCACGAATTCTTCCTGACCAGCTGGGCTTAGCACGAAATCCAGGTAGGCCTGTGCCTTGGGGTTGGCGTTCTTCAGCACCGCACCCGGATTTTCGATCTTGAGGGTGGCGTCGGGGAGGATGTAGTCGAAGTCCTCGCCCGACTGGCGGGCCAAGATGGCCTCGTTCTCATAAGAGATCAGCACATTGGCGGCGCCCTGCAGGAAGGTGTTGGTGGCATCGCGTCCGCTGCCCGGTAGTGCGACGACATTGTTGAAGAACTTGGTCAGATACGCCTTGGCTTCTTCCTCGGTACCGCCATTGGCGATCACATGCTGGTAGGCCGCCAGGATGTTCCACCGTGCCGAACCAGACGACGCCGGGTTGGGAGTAACGATCTTGACTCCCGGCTTGGTGAGGTCCGACCAATCGTTGATGCCGAGAGGATTACCCTTCTGCACCACGATGACGACCGCCGAGTCGGAGACAATGCCCTTCGTCGGTCCGGACTTCCAGTTCTCGTCGACCAGCCCTGCCTTAACGAGCCGAGTCACGTCACCCTCGAGGGAAAAGTTGACGTAGTCAGCCTCGAGGCCGTTTAGTACAGCCCTGCTTTGGTCACCTGAGGCTCCGTAGGACTCCTCCCAGGTAACGTCTTTGCCTTGTTCAGTTTCGGCGAATTTCTTCTGGATCGCGTTGTTCGCCTCTTTCGGTACCGCGTAGCCCACCAGGTGCAGCGTCGTCGTGGCGGTATCGCTCTGGGGCGTGGCAGCGCCGCCCACGCAGCCGGTGAGCAGGACCGCGGCGGCCGCGGCGATCACTGCCGCGACAGGGCGTACGCGCACAAGTTTGCGTATGGACATGATGGTCGCCTTTGCTAACGAGGAATAATCCTCTATCTCTACTGGACCGCTAGAGAATATAGAGATTCCATCTCCTGTTCCCCGTGCCTCACCATGTGAGACATTCCGTGTGGCGAACCATGCTGGCCCTCGGGGCCGGACAACCGCGGGCGCAGCGGCGACAGCCGCCAGGAATCGGTCTGAGTAGGATTGCGCGATAAAAACTCGGTCGGTGGCCGCGCCGTCAGCAAGGGGAGACGCTGGTGACAGTTTCTATCAAGAGTTGGTGGACATGACGCGCCGCCTGACGGTCGGCTGCGAGTTCGTTCACGAGTCGGAGGCCGACATTCATGCAGTATTCCAGGTGGAGCCACTGAGTGATCAGAAAGTCGACGTGATCGATGCCCGCTGGTCGCTCGATCCTGATGGACCGACCCACGCCTATTTAGATCTTTACGGCAACCCCTGCCGCCGTTTGACACTGCCGGCAGGGCGCTCGGTGATCAAGTACCACGCGAATGTGATCGCACCGGACGCTGTGGAGGATGCCGACGAAGAGGCCCCCGAACTTGCGCCGGACCAGGTGCCCGACGAGGCGTTGATCTACATTCTTCCCAGCCGCTTTTGCCTGCCTGATGTTCTCGGCGCCGAGGCCTGGGAACGCTTCGGCAACACTCCGCCTGGTTACCGTCGAGTGCAAGCGATCTGCGAGTACGTCCATGATCATCTCCAATTTCAGTACGGCGCGAGCACGCCCATGACGACTGCCGCCGATGTTCACACCAGTGGCTACGGCGTCTGCCGCGACTTCACCCACCTCGCAGTGTCGTTCTGCCGCGCACTCAACATTCCGGCGCGCTACGTCTTCGGCTACTTACCAGAGATAGATATTCCGCCTCGCGATCTGCCGATGGATTTCGCGGCATGGATGGAGGTCTACCTGGGTGATCGCTGGTGGACCTTCGATCCGCGCAACAACGAACGACGTAAGGGTCGGGTGCTGATTGGGCGAGGGCGGGATGCCAGTGATGTTGCCATGGCCACCACCTTCGGCGCACCGCTGCTGGAGTCCATGATCGTTATCTCGCATGAGGACGCTGAGAGCTAGCTGGCGCCGGACTCGGGATACCTCAACTCGCACGCAGCCCTCGGATGGTCCGGGCCAGCACGGCATCAAGTTGCGCATTCCCGATTGGGACTGCACCGAAGAAGAAACCCCAATCGGATCCATCGCGTACCACGATGAAGATCGTGTGATCGCCAGCGACCTTCAGATCGGGTCGATCAACGGTGATTTCACTGTCGATCAACCATCCGCTGTGACCGTTGATGCTGAGGCTCTCGCTGCGGATGTCGGTTCGCGTCGGCAAGTATGGACTGTACATGTTTCCGGTTATGAGACAGTGCACGAAGTTCTCGACCGTTTTCCGCGCATCGCCAGCAAAGCCATCCCCACTGCGCAGCTGACCGACTGCGAGCTGGGCAATCCAATCGGGATCCTGGCTTACGGACAGGGTTTGCTGGACGACGTCATAGGCGAAGCTAAAGCGCGGCTCCACGGCTGCCGGCTGAAATGTCGGCTGTTCCTCGAAGGAAAGATTGCCGCCGTACACGCGGCCGTCGATGGGATGCGAAGCGCGGCGATTGGGATTGCCCTTCGGGCAACGCACCGGTACCGCGGTTGCTGACGTCGACCTGGCAGAAGGAGTCGGCCGATGGCTCACCGTCGGTGTGGGCGTGGAAACAGTTAGCCCAGTGGCGGTTGGTCTAGGGGTCGGCTTCGCGACGACCTGTCGGAGGCTGCCGACATAGACAGACGCTGCAACGAGTGCACTGACAGCCAGCACCAGCACGCAAATGATCAACACCATTCGACGTCGTGGTCGCGGTGATTGATGCGGGTCATCGGTTGTAACAGTCGACCACTGTGAGCCGTCCCAGTAGCGATAACGCCCAGGCGCACCCGCGGGGTCGGGGTACCAGCCGGGCGGCCCTTCTGGCATATCTCATTACCTGAAGCGGACCGGATCTGACCGCCCCGAGATCAGGCAGCGGAGCGAAGTCACCTCAGCGGCCCTCACGCCATCCGTTGGTGATCGGCAATCGGCGGTCGCGGCCGAAGGCCTTGAAGCTGATCTTGGTGCCGGGCGGATACTGCCGTCGCTTGTACTCGGCAAGATCAACCATTCGGATGACTCGGTCGACGACCTGCGGATCGAAGCCCATCTTCACGATGTCTTCGTGACTGGCATCACCCTCAACGTAGTCGTCAAGAATGTCGTCGAGCAGGTCATACGGCGGCAGCGAGTCCGTGTCCCTCTGACCCGGTCTTAGTTCGGCGCTCGGCTCTTTGGTGATCGTGTTCTCCGGGATCGGCGGGGTCTCGCCCCGCTGCTCGGCTTGCTCGTTTCGCCACTGTGCCAGCTTCCAGACCCAGGTCTTTGGTACGTCCTTGATCGGCGCATAGCCCCCGACGGCATCGCCGTAGATGGTGCTGTAGCCGACAGCAAGCTCACTCTTGTTGCCGCAGGCCAGCACCATCGAGGGCGGATGTTGGTTGGACTCCGCCATCCAGATCACGGCGCGGATCCTTGCCTGCAGGTTCTCCGCGGCGAGGCCGTCTAGGTCGAGCGCCTGGTGAAACGCATCGACCGCGGGTGCGATCGGCACGGTCATGAAATGCAGGCCGGTGCGGGCAGCGAGCTCCGCGGCGTCGGCCTTGGAGTGTTCGGAGGAATAGGCACTGGGATTTGAGATGCCATAAACATGATCTGCGCCGAGCGCATCACATGCCAAGGCGGCAACCAGCGTTGAGTCGATGCCGCCAGAGAGCCCGAGATAGACCCGCTCGATTCCATTCTTATGGCAGTAGTCGCGCAGTCCCATGACCAATGCAAGATAGACCTCCGCCATCGCCTCGAGGGGCTTCGCAACCACTGGAGTGATCATCTCGGCCGGGGTGTCACCAGCATCGGAGATCTGATGGCGGAGGATGACCATTCCGCTCTGGCCGAACTCGGCCGGGACTGTGCCCTCGGCGATTTCTGGCTGTAACGGCGCCGTACCGGGTGCCAGATCAAGATCGGCAACGATGAGATCTTCGACGAATTGCAGCGCGCGCACGAAGATCGTGCCGTCAGAAGTCGCGATCATGGTGTCGCCGTCGAAGACCAGCTCATCTTGGCCGCCGACGAGGTTGACATAGGCGAGTGGACAGCCAGCCTCCTGCGCCCGCCGTCTCACCAAATCGCCGCGTACGTCATCCTTGTCCCGCTCGTACGGACTGGCGTTGATCACCGCCAACAGTCCGGCATTGGCTTCGGCAGTCGCAGCTACTGGTCCGCCGTCCTGCCAAAGATCTTCACAGATGGCGACCGCGACGTCGACGCCGCGGATGCGCAGCACGTGCAATTCGTTGCCCGGCTTGAAATAGCGGTATTCGTCGAAGACCCCGTAGTTCGGCAAGTGATGCTTCGTGTACGAGCACACCATCCGACCCTGATGCAGGACCCCGGCAACATTGAGTGGATGCCCGCCCTTGGGATGATCAGGCTCGTCGGTGCGGTCCAGATACCCGACCACCACCACAAGATCACCAAGCCCGGCGTCGAGCAGCCGAGTGGCCAGGCGATCGATCGACGTTCGCGACGCCTCGACGAAGCTGCGTCGTAGCGCGAGATCCTCGACCGGATAGCCGGTGAGCATCATCTCGGGGAACAGCACGAGATGAGCGCCTGCGTCGGCTGCTTGCTTCGACCAGTCCATTACAAGATCGGCATTTGCCGAGATGTCTCCGACGGTGGCGTTGACCTGGGCCATGGCGATGCGTAGATGAGGCACGTCATGAGACTACGACGGTGGGTGAGTGGCATGAGCTCGACCGTCGCACCGTACCGCTGGAGCGTCAGTGAGTTTCTACGTGCCTGGGAGGCGGGCGCCTTCGACCATCGGGTCGAGTTGATCGAGGGGCCGGTGGTCACCGGGCGCTGGCATGGCAGAACGGTGACCGAAGTCATAGCGCTACTTAAGCGATGGACAGGTGAGGTGACTATGACAACGCTGCCCAGCGGCAACTCACTTCCGGACCCTGACTGTTGCCTGCGCGAAGGTGCCACACCTATCGGCGCACTCGGCTCGAAGCTTGACCTCTGGGATGCGAAGGATGTCTTACTCGTCGTGGAGATATCTGATGACACTCTCTTTTCCGATCTGAACATCAAAGCAAAGATCTATGGCGCCGCTGGTTGGCCGGTCTATTGGGTCGTGACGCCGGAATCGATTTACAGCACTCCGAGCCTCATTCGGCCGGATACCGCTTCCGGCGCGAGTACCGCCGCTGCGGCTGCCCATCCGGCACGCCGGCACTGAGATTGCTGTTGACGAGGTGCTCGGTCCCGAGCCCGGGCCCTAGCCTCGTAACGCTGCCGTTACATCACGGACGGCAGACTGGGCCGCGTGGACAAGCAGACCGAGTTTGTATTGCGGGCGATCGAGGAACGTGATGTGCGATTCGTTCGGATGTGGTTCACCGACGTTCTTGGGTTTCTAAAGTCAGTGGCGGTCGCACCCGCGGAGCTCGAGGGGGCCTTTTCGGAAGGCATGGGATTCGACGGTTCTGCGATCGAAGGTTTTGCCAGGGTCTACGAGTCCGACATGCTCGCCTATCCCGACCCATCGACCTTCCAGGTACTGCCATGGCGCGACACGAGTCCGGCGACCGCTCGAATGTTCTGCGACATCACCATGCCGGATGGTTCGCCCTCGTACGCCGACCCCCGCTATGTACTGAAGCGGACCCTCAAGAAGGCCGCTGATCTTGGATTCACCTTCTACACCCATCCCGAGGTCGAGTTCTTCCTCTTCAAGGACCCGATGGAGCCTGGTAAGCCGCCGGTTCCGGTAGATCAGTCGGGCTACTTCGATCACACGCCGCAACGGTTAGGCAGTGACTTTCGCCGCAAGGCGATCACGATGCTGGAACAGATGGGAATCTCTGTCGAATATTCCCATCATGAGGGCGCCCCAGGCCAGCAGGAAATTGATCTTCGCTATGCCGACGCGCTCTCCACTGCGGACAATCTGATGACCTTCCGCGTCGTTGTGAAAGAAGTCGCCCTATCTCAGGGCATTCACGCGTCGTTCATGCCTAAGCCCTTTACCGAGCACCCGGGCTCTGCCATGCACACCCACATGTCGCTCTTCGAGGGTGACACGAATGCCTTTTATGACGCGAGCGCGGAGCATCACCTGTCAAAGATCGGGCGCTACTTCATCGCCGGTTTGCTGCGCCATGCCGCCGAGATCACCGCTGTAACCAACCAATGGACTAACTCCTATAAGCGCCTCGCAGGCGGTGGCGAGGCGCCGAGCTACATCTGTTGGGGCCGCAACAACCGATCCGCGCTGGTTCGGGTGCCCATGTACAAGCCGAACAAAGGATCATCAGCTCGGGTCGAGCTCCGTTCGATCGATTCGGCGGCAAATCCATACCTGGCCTTCGCGCTCGTTCTCGCGGCGGGGCTTGCGGGCATCGAGGGTGAGTATGAACTGCCGGAAGGTGCCGAGGACGATGTCTGGTCTCTCACGGAGCGGGAACGCCAGGCGCTCGGAATCTCACCGCTGCCACGCAATCTCGACGAGGCGATCCACACCATGGAGCGCTCCGATCTGGCTGCTGAAACGCTGGGCGAGCATGTTTTCGACTTCTTCCTTCGGAATAAGCGTGCTGAGTTCGAGGAGTACCGCCGACAGGTGACGCCGCTGGAACTCACGAAGCTCCTCCCCGTCCTCTGACAAGTTGCTCTCGCTGCCTTACCACGGTGCGGATAGGTGGGCGGATTCTGCCGCGACTACACGCGGCAAAACCCGCCCAACTGATTTCGCCCGGCCATCATGCGTTAGGAGAGGAGAGGGAGTACAAGAGACACGTCGGCCCGGACCTGAGTTGGCTCAATTTGGTTCCCCCGGCGGTAATGGATCCTGGGCATTGCACCTCGTCGGCACGGGCTGCTCGGTGGTGACTGTGTGGTCGCCAGTGTTGATACCGGCCTGGCGATGGCGGCGTGTTCCTCCTCTAGTTGTGGGATCCCTGAAAAGTTGACGCCAGTTGCGCCCAACACCGGCCCGACACGCCGCTCAGGCTCAAGGAATCGATGCAACACCTGAGTGGAGGTGTTGGTCGTGGGGCGGTTGGTTGCTCCGGAGGAGTTCTGGGTTCAGTTGTGGGCCGGCGTGAACGTGGTGGGTGCCTCGCGAGCGGT
>Ga0307416_100000755_pt1 | contig 16928 bp, 13 predicted proteins | sample DK1Cmetagenome_2_FD_203821 | JGI IMG/M metagenome (GOLD analysis project Ga0307416, IMG submission 203821) | Maize rhizosphere microbial communities from greenhouse at UC Davis, California, United States - DK15-C-3 | ecosystem: Host-associated > Plants > Roots > Rhizosphere > Soil | place...
ATATCAACCGAATCTAATCCAGCTATCAACCTCATTAAGCAAAAATTGAACAGCTATTCATAAGAATCTCAAAAACTTAACTTTTGCTGTAAAACAAAAGAGGGTGCCTTTTTGGACACCCTCTTTTGTTTAATATCACTGCAAAAATATCATGAATGCCGCTTTCGAAGTAATGGGAGAAGCTAAAACGGTTGATTACTGAGGCCAGGTTTTTGCAGTAAAATAACAAGCAAGAGAATTTACTAAGGAATTCAAATTAGAACTTTTAATTTGCGTCTAACGAAATATGTTCGTCATTGCGAGGCACGAAGCAATCTTAAAGCGCTCGCTACTAGCGATAGTTGTAAGATTGCTTCGTCGGCTGAAAAAGCCTTCTTCGCAATGACGATTTTTCTTTCCTTTTTCTGGAGAAACCATGATGAGCAGGCTATTTAACAGTAAATTCTTTTCACATCAACTCTCCTAACGCCTTATAATACCGCTCATAATTTTGAGGATCGGTATTCAGGAATAGAAAGGGCTCGATGAGTTCTAATTCCATTAGTAAAAATTCGCCATTAACAAAAGTACCATCAACCCGCGCATATAGGCAATCTTTAGCAAATAACGTTACATATTGCTGTGCTGTAGCAATCAGTTCTTCACCCGGTTTTTGCGGATGCACAGATCCGCCATGCGCAGGTTGCACCCTAAAATCGCCAGGTTTAGCCTGTTTGATTAACGAATGACTATATGTTCCATTAAAGAAAATGAAAGACCATTCGCCCTTTTCAAGAATCTCTGGCAGGAAAGGCTGAATGATAAAATCTTCATCCTGAATAAGGAGGTTTAGTTTTTGATTAATCTCTTTCACGTTATCCAAAGTTACCTTGAAGGTATTTTTTGCACCACCGCTCACACAAGGCTTCACAATTAATTTATTGGTGTAAAATTTTTCAAAGAAATGCTCAAGATTTACGCTTTCTTTATTCTGAGCAAAAGAACTAGGTGTAATTTTTAATCCGGCAGCCTCAATTTCCTGCAGATACTGTTTGTCTGCGTTCCATCGTACCACCTCAATAGGATTCAGCAATTTTACTTTTTTTGCTTCCAAATGATCAAGCCAACTGTAAAACTCTTCAATCAGGTCAAAATAATCCCATGGCGATTTTAAAATGGCAAGCGAATAATCTTCCCAGGCTACCTGTTGATCGTTCCAGATTACTTTTTCTATATTGAGTCCTTTTTCTTTTAGGAAATTTAAGAGTTTATCATCTTCGTTTTCAACTGTGGCGCTATCATAGGCTCCTTTATCCAGATAGGTTACTAATGCAATTTTCATGATGCTAAAACTAAGTTTTATCAACGGGGATTACAAATCAACGGTTCAAAGCGTCGCGATTACAATCGTGAAAAAACTTTTGAGATGGCCGTGATTACAAACCACGGCCCTGAGCGCTGAGGGCTTTCTCCTCAAAATTTTTAAAACAGACTTGCCTGGTTACTCGGAATTTTGAATAAAGTGTGGTCTAAAATAATATCCTTTACATTTAAGCCATTTAAGCGGCAGTGAAGTCTAAAATTATCCCTGATCATTTGCGAAATATTGCCGTCTCCACGCATCCGGTCGCCAAATCTGCTATCGTTAACATTCCCGCCATGGCAACTCTGAATCATGTGCCAAACTTTATCAAAACGGTCAGGAAAGTTTTTGCGCAGCCAATCTTCAAATATCTGCCCAATGGCTCCATTTAGTCTTACAACGGTATAACCAGCCTTTAACGCACCAGCGTTGGCTACGGCTTTTAGAATTTTCGGAATTTCATGGTCGCTTAAACCAGGAACAAGAGGGGCAACCATAACACCCATAGGAATTCCATCTTTGCTCAATTCTTCTACCACCTTTAACCGCTGTTTGGCAGTTGTAGTGCGGGGTTCCATTACCTGCCGTAAATCTTCGTTTAAGCTATTAATGGAAACATAAACCATGCAGAGATTCAGTTTCGCCATTTCCTGCAGAATATCCCGGTCGCGAAGAATAAGCGAATTTTTGGTAATCATACCGATTGGCTGTTTGTAGGCCAATGCAATTTCGAGCAACTGCCTGGTGAGTTTAAACTTTCTTTCGGCAGGTTGGTAGCAATCGGTATTGCCAGAAAGGGAAATGGTGGTGGCATCCCAACCTTTTTTCTCCAAGAACTTTTTAAATAATGCCGGAGCTTCTTTTTTAACAATTATTTTACGCTCAAACTCTATTCCTGCGCTATACCCCCAATATTGATGTGAGTTGCGGGCATAACAATAAGTACAGCCATGTTCGCAGCCCTGATAGGGATTTAAAGAATAAGCCATGCCTACATCGGGGCTGTCAACTTTGTTTACAATGGTTTTCGAATTTTCAAAAATAAAGGAGGTTTTACGATCGCTTTCTTCCCAATCATCTATTCCTTCATCATGTTCCTTTACATAAACATCCTTTAAAAATTTATTATGTGGATTAACTTGAGCACCTCGTCCTTTAAAATATTGTTTTTCTTCTTCGCCAATCATAGATTAAAATTACTAAAAATATTAGTAATTTTGACTTCTCAGATTAGCTACTTTTCAACATTTTTAGTTTAGATCAACCTCATTTCGCCCTCAGCCATCTCACATTACTTGATCTTAGGTAGCGGAACATAATCCATCGGAACCATATCGGCCACTTTTTCATAAGCCCAGAAACCTTCGTACAGCAGCGATCGGGAGTCGTAAATGCCGCCATTTTCATAGAAACGCACGCCTTCGCCGGTTAAATTGGCAACAGAAATTTCATTTTCGGGTACATCCAAAGGCCTGAAGATCCAAAATCCGGTGTTAGAATAAGCCAGAGATTCTTTTTCTTTGGTATATTGGATCAGCAATGCATCTGTATAACTAAGGTATTTTAAGTTCTGGTTAAAATAGTGCACCAACGTGTCGGTAAGCACCTCTGCTCTCGAAAATTTGTCAATGGTTCGGGGCATTTCTTTTTGTTTGGTCCAAAAGGCGAGCAGTGCGGTATCTATTTTACCTTTATTCTGCCTAATGCCCGTTTTCTCGGGTACGGCCTTAATCTTTTCTAAATTGGCATTAATTAAATATTCAGGATAGCGGTTAGGATTAGGCACTTTCACCATCTTGTTGATGATAAATCCTTCTTCCTTTGTTTTATTGGCATAAAGCGAACGGAAGAAATGTTGTGAGGAACCATAGTAGGCAACCTCCCTTGCGGCGATATACTTTTTCTTTTTAGCTGCAGATGCTTTTAATTCCTCAAAAAAAGGATGCCCGGAATAGTAAATAATGTGTGTTCTCGAATTATACTCAAAACGGTCGAGCATATATTTTAGCCGGTAACCTAAAGCTTTATTCTCTACAATCAGAAACTCGGTTGTAGAAACTGTTAAGGTACTTTTGGTTATGTCGAAATCTACATTTAGAACCTGCGGATTTAATATCTTACACTGTGAGGCGTTTGGGGTTTTACCGATAAAAAAATCTTTAAACTGGTTAATATATTTCTGACGGTTTGGATCGGCCCTAATTACAACTTCTTCCAGTTGCGCAACATTTTCTTTCAAAACCAGTTCTACCTGCACCGATTTATCGGAAATAATTACACTTTTAGAATAGGGGAGGTAACCAACCAGCTGAACGAGTAGGTCATAACTACCCGGTTTTAGGTTTGACAGTTTAAATCTTCCGTCGTTATCAGCCACTGTAGCAATTTTATATCCACTTAAATAGATACTTGCGCCGGGTAATCCATCTTTTTGATCCCTAACCAATCCACTAATCGAGAAGGTGTTTTGAGCAATGGCATTAGTACCCAGCATGATTAGCGTAAGGGCTACTAAAAGGCTTTTAATCATAGAGACGAATGTAACCAAAAGGCGTAATATTTATTAAAAACGCAAAAGATTTTTAACAAATTTAACATTTAACAGTGATCGTTATTCGGACTGAGAGAGATCGTCATTCCCAACTCGATTGGGAATCGTAATGCAAACGCTTTAAGATTCCCGCCTGCGCGAGAATGACGGCCGCGCTATTGGATTCCGCCAATGGTAGCGCAGTGAAGGATCTTTTGAAGAGAATTAATTAAAAGTAAAGCTCCTTTTCGGTTTGAAAACGAAAGGTCTGTTTTTTCATGGCTAGCGCAGTCCCGCCATCGCTTGTAGTCCTCGTTGTGCTACGCTTCACTGTGGGCTACCCGCTCTGTCGGGTTTATTTAACCAAGGTAGGTGCTGCGTGGTTCCAAAACCCTCAATAGTATTACTGGCCTTGCAAGCTAAACCCGACCAAAGTGAAAACCCACAGCCTGAAGCATGAGGGCGAGGATTTGTAACGAAGGGTGGGACTTTCTAAACCAAAAAAGCACTGTATTTGCTTTTCAAAAAAACAAAAAATGGCTTATGGTAGTTATCTCTCTGTACTAACGATATTTCTACTTTTTTTCCACTACATTAACGGGCGGCAAATAATCCATAGGTACACTATCTGCAATTTTTTCCCAGCCCCAGTAACCTGAATAAATCATCGAACGAGGGTTGTAAATAGATCCGTTTTCGTAAAAATATACCGGTACAACTTGTAAGGTGATGGTAGAAATCTGGTAATCTGGCATATCTAATGGCCTTGCTATGGACAGGCCGATCCGGTTGGCGTAAGAAGGATCTTCCCTTTCTTTGGTGTAAACAACATAAAGTTGATCAGTAAAATTGAAGCTTTTGATACTTTGATTCTTCATGTGTACCAATGTATCCTGCGTTACCGGAGCACGGCTTAAAATAGAAATCCCATTTGGAAGATTTTTCTTTTTTATCCAATAGCTCAAAGAATCTCCAAGCGTAAAAGTTAATGTGCGGTTTAAGCCATCCTGTGCTTTTGTTAAGCGTTTAATGTTGGCGTTAATCGTACTGTCGGAAGGTTTATCCGGATTTGGCATGCTAATCAGTTTATTAATAATAAACCCCTCTTCGGTGGCGCGGTGATGATAAATGGATCTGAAAAAGTGTTGTGAAGAACCTAAATAACTGGTAATCCGCTTTTGCTCCCAAATTTTCTTCCGGCGTGCTGATCCTTTTAAATCTTCGTAATACGGAAAACCTTCATAATAAATGATCCTGGTTTTGCTATCGTATTCAAAATTGTTCAGCAGGTACTTAATGCGGTATCCAAGCGCCTTGTTTTCAATAATCAGAAATTGGGTGGTTTTAACTGTAAGTTTATGTTCCTCTTTATCGTAATCGATAATCAGTACGTTGGGATTGATGAGTTTGCATTGTTCTGCATTGGGGGTAGTACCAATAAAATACCCCTTAAACATGGCAATGTAATGTTCTCTGTTCGGATCGGGTTTAATGGTTACTTCGGCCAATTGGGTTACACTTTCTTCGAGGATAAGATCCAGTTTTACGGCTTTATCAGCAATCACTACATTTTTGTTTAAAGCTTTATAGCCGATTAATTGTACTAAAATATCGTAGTTGCCAGGTTTTAGCGGTAGTGTGTACGTGCCATCATTGTTAGAAACTGTTGCAATTTTATAACCGCTTACATATACGCCAGCCCCTGGTAAAGCCTCACCACGTTTATCTTTTACCATGCCCGAAAGGATATAACTTTGTTGAGCAGAACAAAATTTATTAACGATTAATAATGAAAGTAGAAGTATAAAAGATTTCATTGATTAAATATAAACTAATTTATTAGTTTTTTAATGCTGATCAATTAACTTGAAAGGAATTTCTAGGGTAAAAGTTTGTTCTACGGTAAGGCCATTTAGTGCAGGGTTCCATTTTTTTGAGCTGTTAATAACCCTGATAACTTCTTCAGCACATCCATAACCTATATCTTGAAGCGTGACGAAATCCTTGTAGTTCCCTTTCACATCTATAATAAACTTGATAATCACTGAACCCTCAATATTCTTTATTACCGCTTTTTGAGGGTACTTGATATTGCCTTTAACAAACTCATAAAATTTTTTCAAGCCACCTGGATATTCTGCAGACTTGGGGTAGCCGAATGGATGAAATTCATAAATGGTGGTGTCCTTTCTCTTGATTATTAATTTTTCTTTCGAAGAAAGTCTTTTTGCAGTAATATTGAAGTCTGCTGGATCTTTATTTAATCTCATTAGATGAAATGGTTCCATTGTGAGCAATAAGAACCTGCTCCCGTTTACTTGTTTTTCAATAGCTGTGGTCGTAGATCTAACCCTAATCCAATCTGTGGGTTTTATTCCATTTAATTTAAATAAACCATTTCGATCGGTTATTGTCCTAATGTAATTAAAATCTTCATCATATGTCTCTGAAAATACTGTAGCATTTTTTACAGGCTCTCCTTTTTCATTTATAACTTTTCCATGAATATTAATTGTATCCATGCTAATAATTATACTATCACGACCCTTTTGTGCTTTTAGGCTTAATGAGGCAAGGAGCAGCAAATGGAATAAAATATATCTCTTCATACATTGAAGATGCGTTAGGATTCAATTTCCATAACTATGTCAAAAGCTCCCGTGCATTTTCCATGGCAGATGGTCCTGGGTTTTTTCCACTTAACATTTCAGCAATTATACCAATACGTTCTTCTTGTTTAAGTTTACGGATGCCTGTTGTGGTTTTTCCGTGGTCTTCATTTTTATGAACAAAGTAATGTGATATGCCTTTAGCCGCAATTTGTGGTAAGTGTGTAATCGAAATTACCTGCATGTTCTGTCCTAAATCGGCAATTACTTCTCCAACTTTTAAGGCGGTTTCACCAGAAATTCCGGTATCAATCTCGTCGAAAATAATGGTGGGCAACGAAGTATGTTTGGCTAATAAGGCTTTTATGGCCAACATCAATCGTGATAACTCACCACCAGATGCTACTTTATTTACCGGCGCAGGGTCCTGACCAGCATTGGCCGTAAAGAGGAGATTTATTTGATCTAAACCATCTTTATTCAATTCGTTCAACACTTTTTGGTCTAAAACCAATCGGGCATTTAGCATGCCCACTTTTTTCAAGGTAATGCCGGTTTGTTCTTCTACAATTTTAATTGCTTTCATACGGTTGGCACTTAATTGATCGGCCTGTTTATGCAGTTCTATTTTAAGCTGATCGATTTCTTTCTGCAGTTTTTCGATATGCTCATCAGAAGATAACAGCTTGTTCAGGTTTTCTTCCAACTGATTTTGAAATGCCAGCAATTCTGTATTATTGGCAAGCCTATGTTTTTGTTGCAGGGTATAAAACAGATCCAACCTTTGGTTTACAATTTCTAACCGATCGGCACTGTGTATAGTATTTCCCTCTATTGTAGAAACTTCATCGGTAATGTCTTTTATTTCAATAATCGACGAGCGTAAACGTTCGTACAGCACATTAATCGCAGGATCGAACTTTTCTATACTTTGAAGTTGTAACGAAGCTTCTTTTAATATCTGGAGGGCAGAAGGTTCACTTTCGTTAATTAAGCCCGATGCGGTAAGTAAAGCTCTTTTTATGGTTTCGGCATGTGTTAAGCGTTCTAACTCTTGTTCTAAATCTTCCTGTTCGCCTTCCTGTAATTTTGCCTGCTCGAGTTCGTTAAATAGGAATTGCTCATAATCTTGTTTGTTTCTTGCTTCGTCTGCCTCACTAACCAATTTCTTCAACAGGTTGGTATCTTGTCTTAATTTTTTAAATCCGCTGCGGTAATTAAACAATAGCGATTGGTGGTTAGCTAAGGAATCGACAATTAACAGTTGAAAATCGGCATCGTTAATCTCTTGGGTGGCATGCTGGGAGTGGATGTCGATCAGCTTTTCGCCAATTTGTTTAAGAATTGATAAATTAACCGGTGTATCGTTAATAAACGATCTGGTTTTACCATCTATCGATATCTCTCTACGCAGCATGCTTTCGTTCGAGAAATCTAAATCATTTTCTTCGAAAAGTTCTTTCAGGTTTTCATCTGCCAGTGCGAAACTTCCTTCAATAACACATTTTTTATCCTGGTTAAAAAAGTATTTGCTTTCTGCGCGCTGACCTAAAATTAACGACAATGCACCTAAAATAATGGATTTACCAGCGCCTGTTTCACCAGTTATAATATTTAAGCCTTTATCAAATTCGATATCGAGACTATCAATTAATGCGTAATTACGTATAGAAAGTTTTTGTAGCATAGCTAAGCAAAAATATTAAAATTTATTCAACAGGTGAATACAAAACAAAAACAGCGAAGAATAATACTTTGTTCAATGAAACAATTATATTAATTCTTTACTTCGCCCTTATTTAAGAACTTAAGTACGGTTTGATTAAAAAGATCTGCATTTTCATTTGGAACCATATGTGTTTCTTTTTTGAAAATAATTAATTGAGATTCGCTGATGTTGTCTGCTATAAGTTTGGTATGCTCTGCTTTAATTACATCTTTTTCTCCTGCTAGTATCAATGTTTTCGAGCTAATTTTATGCAGGTCATCGACTTTAATATTAGGTTCAGTTGATAACATATAAAGCAATCTGACAACTTGCTTCGATTCAGCGTCATCTTTTTGTTGAAGCATTTTTAAATCTTTTTTTAATTGATTCAGCGTGTTTTTTTCAACTGCATTTTCGGTTGGATTTAGATTTGCACCCATTACAACCAATTTATCAATATACTCAGGGTATTTAATTGCCATAATTAACCCTATATTTCCACCATCGCTCCAGCCTAATATATTTACCTTTTTTAGTTGAAGGGAATCTAGCAGAACTTTCATGTCGGCTGCAAAAATATCGTAACTTAGTTTATTGCTGTTATTGTCAATGCTCTTTCCCTGCGCGCGGGTATCAACTGCAATAACACGATAATGTTTTGCTAGTGCGGGTATCTGCTTAGTAAAATCTACAATGGATTGGCCATTTCCATGTAATAGCAATATCGGTTCGCCAGTTCCATAGGTTTCATAATAAATTTTTAGGCCATTAACATTGCAGTATTTTCCTATTGCCTTGTTACTGCCGTAATTGGTTTTCCAGGTGATTGCGGCTTTCGTTGTTTTAATTAACAATGCCTTGCCCTTAACTGCATCGTTTCTTTTTTGTATACTTATTGTGGTGCCCTCTGGTATTTTCGTGCTTGTTAAAAATCCTTTTAGCGGATTATCTATATTCCTTTCAAAATCTCCGTTTTTAATGGGGATGCTCACCCAGGTGTCACCTTCGGCTTTTACTTCAACTTTTAAGTTATCAGCGAAAAACTTTCCATTACCTAAAAAAGTTGCATATAGCCATAGCTCTTTAGCTTTTAAATTTATTTTATCGCAAATTTTTATTTGGTGCCATAAGGTATCTTCAGCTAAATCCTTTTTTGTGTTAAGCTCTCCAAGCCATTCATCTTTGTTAATAACCTGGCGGGCTTGGATAGTTATACTTTTCAGAGAATCTGTATCGGTAGATTTTAAATCTAATGTGTATCTAAATTCTTTACCAGCAAATTTTTCGATATTTAAGATTATTCCAAAATAGAATGGGCTTGAAATAACTTTAGATTGAGCAAAAGTAGAAAAATTAAAAATGGTTAGAATGACTAATAAGTTGATTAGAATAACACGCATTATGATATAATATTTAGATGAATGCTAAGGTACAATTTTAACTCATGTAAGAAATTTGTTAAACAAAAACAGCGAAGAATAATCTTCGCTGTTCATGATCTGTTTGGTTTATGTGTTGTTATTTTATCGAAATATTAATTGCATTATCGTTAGCAATTTTTAAGTTGGTTGCCTGAACATGACTTTTTAGCGCTATTTGATCGGCACTGATAAAATCAGATCTTTTATAGGTTACTACAGCATTTAATGTGTTCAGGCCTTTAACGGCGCCGGTAAAATCCTGATTATTGTATAACATAACTGCCGGAGTTACCTGTGAGCTTTTGTTACCACCTTCTACCTTTTCCTTTTTTTCTTTCTTCTCCATTTTCTCTTTCAGCTCTTTTACCTCGTTGTCGAATTTTTCTTTCAATTTCTTGTACTCCTCGGTTTGTCTCACATTACTGTTCGAGTTATCATTGTATTTAAAAATTATACCATCCGGAGAGCGTTGATAACCTTTGGCTTTAAATAGAGAATCGGCATGTAATCTGCTTAAACCAGATAATCTTGCAATATCTCCTGACTTTAAAGCATGCGCCCTGATATTCTCTATTTGTGCTCTAAATTCTGGCGTATTCATTTTAGCAGCCATATCTTCGCCCATTTTCCTCCATTTTGCCTGTGCTTCTGGCGAACCGAATTCTTTGTTCATATCTTCAGCCATTTTTTTCCATTTTGCCTGGGCTTCAGGAGAATTCATTTTCTTTTGCATTTCCTCGCCAAATTTTTTCCATTTGGCTTGTGCTTCTGGTGTGTTGTACTGTTTGGCAATATCTTCTCCGAATTTTTTCCATTTAGCCTGTGCCTCTGGTGAATTATATTGTTTGGCTATATCTTCACCGAATTTTTTCCATTTAGCTTGTGCTTCTGGTGAATTATACTCTTTATGTATTTTTGCAAGCAATAGCGAATCACTAAATTTAAAATTACTGTCGGTATGCAGTCTGTAGATATTTTTCCCTGCAAAAAGCTCATCCCTGTAAAAATCTTTTCTCAGGCTATCAGGCATTTCTTTTACCGAGTTATATTCGGTTTTTTTACCATCCGCATCAATGGTTACAATTTTAATTTTACGTTTTTTAGTGGTATCAGCGCAAACAATGGTTTTTACATCATGGTGGTCGATCACACTCAAAACCTCAATTTTAGGTGTTTTTTTATTTTCTTTTTTCTTTTCTGTTGGATTGATCCAGGCAATAGAAAACAAGCAGGCTACACCTAAAGTTAAGGCAGCCATTTGTTGTTTGGCGTTTAAATAATTTGTTTTCATGTTGGTTATTCTTTTTATGCGTTGATATAAATTCTGGGTCTTGCCTGTTGCTGCCAGTGCATAAGCCGGACTGTTTTTGTCTTTTAATAGTTCGAGTTTAAGTAGGGCATGGGCATAATTCAGTGGTTTTCCGGTAATTTTTAATACCAGATCATCACAGGCATGTTCGCGCTCAATGTGTATAAATCTACCTGCCATCCAAACAAATGGATTATAGAATAATAATGTTTCTATGGCTGTTTTAATCAGGTTCAATAAAAAGTCGTTTCTTCTGATGTGTGATAACTCATGGATTAATATCGCTTCTACCTGATCGTTGTCTAGTTGGTTTACCAGGGCCAATGGAAATAATACCACAGGTTTTAAATAACCGATAACCAAAGGCACATTGACAATTGAAGATAAATGGAACTGGATGACTTTATTGATTTTAAGGTGGGCTGTTACCTGTTCGAAAATGGACTTCCAGCTATCTGGAATGGCACTTAAACTTTCTTTCTTTAGTTTTGAAAGCTGACCATAACCTTTAATGATAACGAATAACTGAAGTAAAATCCCAATAGTGTAAAATACTACTACAACAGGGAAATACTGCTCTGCCTTGCTGCTAAAACTTGGCGGTAAGTTGTTAAAGTATTGATAAACCTGTATATTTTGTGCATTGATTGTAGGAGCCTGATTATTTACATTCAAAGTTAACTGATGAACGAAATTATAGCCAAAGCCAATAAACATTAAAATGATTGCTCCAAAAGCAAGGTTGTGCTTATGTTTTGCCGCCAGCTTCGGAATGCTAAGCATTACGATAAATAGAATACCATAAATAATGGCGCTTTGCCAAAGTGAGTTTAAAATACTCCAGCCAAATGCTTTGATGAACTGTTGTAATAAAGTTTCCATAACGGTGGTTTTAATTTTTTATACGGGGACAATCCGAAAATGTTAATGTCTAATTAGGGATCCAAACCCTACACCTTTCAACCTTCAACGCTAACCTTACTTTAGGCTATCTAAATACTTTTTTATTTCGTCAATTTCATCCGCACTTGCACTGTGGTTACCCAAAGCCTGCATCACCAATCTCGCTGCCGATCCGTTAAATACGTTATCGATCATTTTGTTTACCAATTGTTTTTCAGTTTTATCCTGACTAACAAGCGCTTTGTAGATATGCGTTTTTTGATTGGTATCTCTTTCTACCATTCCTTTCTCGTGCAGAATCTGCATCAGTTTTAAGGTAGTGGTATAACCAGAGTCTTTTTTATTCAATGCCTCATGAACTTCTCTTACCGTTGCATTCCCCTTTTGCCAAAGCACCTGGAGGATTTCCATTTCACCTTCTGTTGGTTTGATGTTATGATTAGTCATATGTTACAAGTTGTACGAATTATTTCGTATTCAAATGTACGAAGATATTCGTAAGATCAAAATATTTTAACAAATTTTTAACTTTTTGGTTAATTGTCGAAACTAGTTAACCGGTTAACTGTGATACAAGACGCATGGGAAGGTAGAATGTTGCATGCCTATTAGGCTTTAGAAAGGAAAATCCCCACTATGAAAAACTGACTTAGGTTATTAAACCTGATTGATGTGGATATCGGCCTGTGTTTAACGCCTGCAGGCGTATGAACGAAAGCAGGACTGCCTTTAATTGAAATGCTGAGATTGCTTTTCTAAAACTAATCGCCACAATAGAGAAACTATATAATGGTTAATTGTTTGAGCTGGTTAATTGGTTAACTGTGCTATAAGACGCATGAACAGGTAACATATGCATCTGTATTAGGCTTTAGAAAGGAAAACCCCCACTATGAAAAACTAACTGAAGTTATTAAACCTGATTGATGTGGATACCGGCCCGTGTTTAAGGCCTGCAGGCGTATGAACGAAAGCAGGGCTGGCTTTAATTGAAATGCTGAGATTGCTTTTCTGAAAATTAAACACTATAATAATAGAAACTGCTCAATCGAATAGTCCGAGGTCGGTAATCCGGAGTCCGAAGTAGTTTGGCCGACTTAATAATCAATTGCTAAGCTATAAGCCATGAACTGTCTAACTATTGACAAATGAACTAATTTTTCTTTAGCCCTTCGTATTTTCCAATATTCGCCGGATCGATTTCTGCTAACATATTGTAAGCTTTCATGCGTTCCTGGCCGTTTAGTTTAGAAAGTACATTGGTGACTTCTTCGGCTTTTGATGCGAAATAAACATTCGGGAAAATGGAACCCAGTTTCTGCTTATCCATTTGTTGAAGAGCAGGTAGGGCAGCAACAATCTGTGTTAAACCCTTATCATTATCGGTTAGCTGATCCAGGCCACTTAAATGGTAGCTATAGATGAAATTACGCAGCTCGCTAAAAATAGGGTTCAAAACGTTTTCATTAAACCAAAAACGATTGCGTAAACCATCAGCTGCTCTCCAGCCGGTATTGCCCGAAGCTTGCGCCAGATTAATGATGTTCTGTGCTTTTTTATAAAACGGAGTTCCGCCCATTTTGCTAAAACTATCTTTATCCATTCCGATGATGGTATAAGCATAGTAGGTGAGGAGGGCACTGATATTGGAAATATAATTCTGATCTGAAAAGTCGATTGTAGCGCCATCGTTGAAATTAAAATCGAAATTCTTATCACTCATATTTAACAAAGTGCTATTGTAAGAGCTATTAAAAACCGGCCGGCTGCTTTGAATCTGTGCTTCGGCAATATATCCGGAACCACCATCCCATGCATTGATGGTGATGACAAAACTACATTCAATCCGTTCCTGAGGCTTATAACTTTCGTTGCTGAACTTGTTATTGTTTAAAAAATCGCGGATTGTTTTTTGCAAAGCATCTAAAGTTGGCTTACTGATGTTTGAGACCTGGGGCGCCAGCAAAGTTATCCTTGCATTTAACTCCTGCGCATGCAGTTTCCCGAAGCCAACCAACAACAATATCCAAACAATCTTTTTTATCATTTTGCAATTTTTAAAATGGCCGAACAAATATCTTTAGCAACAGCTGTTTTCGATTTCATTTCAAATACAGTACGTTCTAAAGCTTTGTTAAAAATAGTAATTTTATTGGTATCTGATTTAAAACCTGCACCCTGATCATTTAAAGAATTTAAAACCACCAGATCTAGGTTTTTCTTTTCTAGTTTGCCTTTGGCGTAATTCTCTTCATCATTGGTTTCTAAAGCAAAACCGACCAAAATCTGGTGCGCTTTTTTTGCTGTACCTAAAGAAGCGAGTATATCAGTTGTTTTTTCCAGTTCCAAAACCAGGCCGCTATCCTGCTTTTTGATTTTTTCTGTGGCAACCAGTTTGGGGCGATAATCTGCCACAGCTGCACACATAACAGTAATATCGGTTTCAGGGAATACCGATGAACAGGCATCGAACATTTCCTGGGCACTCACTACATCGATTCTTTTTAAGGTTTGATTAGATTTTTGTGCAGTTGGTCCGGTAATTAATGTAACATCAGCTCCAAGGCTGGCCAGTTCATCAGCCAGCGCGAAACCCATTTTGCCTGATGAGTGATTGCCAATAAAACGCACTGGATCAATCGCCTCATATGTCGGACCAGCAGTAACCATCACCTTTTTGCCAAATAAAGGCATCAATATTTTAATGGCATCGTTTAGAAAGGAAACAATTTCTTCAGGTTCTGCCATTCGGCCCTCGCCCCAAAGTCCGCTGGCTAGTTCGCCATTGGCAGGTGCAATAACCGTGTTGCCAAAACTAATAATCTTTTCGATATTAGTTTGTGTAGTTTCATGCTTCCACATATCAAGATCCATAGCCGGGGCTACATAAACCGGACATTTGGCCGAAAGATAAACAGCCGTTAATAAATTATCGCAGATACCTGTTGCCAGTTTGGCCAGCGTATTGGCACTTATTGGAGCAATGACAATGAGATCGGCCCATAAGCCTAACTCAACATGGTTACTCCATACGCCAGTTTCTTCTTCGAAGTATTGGGTATAAACAGGGTTTTTAGAAAGCGTAGCAAGGGTAAGTGGTGTAATGAAATTAGCACCATCAGGAGTAAGAATAACCTTTACGTTTGCACCAGCTTTTACAAGCAGCCGAACTAAAAAAGCCGACTTATATGCTGCGATGCTACCGCAAACGCCAAGGATTATATTTTTATTTTTTAGCATAGTGCGCAGAGTACATAAGGCATGGAGCATAGAGCGTAGTGCTAAACGCTTTGCCCTAAACACTATGCGCTACGCCATTTACTTTTGTTCTTTAGCAGGATTTCTGTGATAAATTTTCTCGTTCAAAAATTCATCAATAGCAACCAAAACAGGTTTCGGCATGCGCTCGTAGTGCTTGCTGATTTCAATCTGCTCACGGTTTTCGAAAATTTCTTCTAAATTATCGTTGCTTGAAGCAAATTCTGCCAATTTACCGTGTAACTCCTCTTTAACGTTGTTCGAAATCTGATTTGCTCTTTTAGCAATTACCACTAAAGATTCGTATAAGTTATCTGTAGTTTTATCTAAATCGTGTACGTTTCTGGTTACTGTAGTATTTGGTACAGCAGGTTTGTTAGTATTCATGTATTACTTGTTTTTAATATTCGTGTTATCAGCATTTGTTGGTTTTGTAGAAACGGTATCCTTTAATTTACCAGTTCTGATCAACATCTGCTTGTATTTTTCCTGATCGGCTGCATATAATGCCAATTCTTGTTTTGTAGCTACAATACCAGCCTCTACATCTTCCTTAAGTAGCTTTGCATCTTTAGTGTATTTACTGTCAGGATGGTTTTCAGTAAACTCAGTATATAAAGCAAGTGCTTCATTATAACGGTCTTCCTGGCGGATGATATAACTGTTTTTTGCGTATAAATATTGCGCTTTAATCATCAAGAAATCCATTTCCTCAGCATATTTAATATCTGGGTAATCTCTTTGTGCATTTTTTAAAGCAATAACAGCAGCTCTGTAGTTATCTACGTTGCTAGGCCCAGTGGTTAAGTACATTTTGGCATTTTCAAATGCTTTATCCTCTAACTTGCCCCTTAGTGTAGCAATATATTTTCCGGCAGCTGCAGCACGGTCGCTGGTAGGGTATAAGTTGATGAATAATTGTAGGGCATCAATAGCTTTATAGGTATTTTCCTGATCTAAAGAGAAATTCGGCGATTCTAAATAGAAACAATAAGCTCCCATGTATCTCGCTTCTTCTGCATTTTTACTTGCTGGGTAGGTATCTGCAAAGCTTTTAAACTGGTATCTTGCAGTTGTGTAATCACTTAATCTATATAAAGTATAAGCATAATAATAGTTCAGATCCTCAGCTTCTGCACGGCCACGATATTTTTGAGAAAGATCCTCAAAAAGCACCAATGCTTTACTGTAATCGCGTTTATTATACAAACGAAGCGCCTCTTGGTATTTTTTTGCAACGTCATTACTCGCTCTCAATTTCTCGAAACGACTTTTACAACCCGCAATACCCAGAGCGGCAACAAATACTAAAATAATTAAGTGTTTAACTTTAAACATTCTGCAAAGATAATTAATAATACGATAACATCAATAAAAACAATTGGCCGCTAAGCTATGCAAAGCAATTCAGTACAATATAACAGTTAACAATTTTTAACATATATATCATATAGCCTAATTTATCTGTTAGTGTTTTTATTCCTATACTATTACTATATAGGTATGATTTCAGTAAATAACTTCCGAAGTCTAAAAGGCATAGGTGTTGGAAAACTTTGGAAGTCTATGCAGGGCACACAAGTTTTTCCTATACTATATATATAGGAGTGCTTTTGTTTTTTAGCAAAGCAGTGTTGGTGCTACTATGAAGGTTTGTTCCCGCCATACGCTGTAGTCCCGGTAGAAAAACCGGGGGCTGCCGCTGCTATCGGGTTTATTCTGCAGGGTCTTCCAAAGTTTTAAAGGGCTGGGCGCAGGGAAAACCCGGGAAGTTTCGGGCAATGGGCGCTTCATATTTTAAACCTATCAGGTTTTAAAAACCTGATAGGTTTGTTGGGGCAGGTGCCC
>Ga0307416_100000756_pt1 | contig 16924 bp, 14 predicted proteins | sample DK1Cmetagenome_2_FD_203821 | JGI IMG/M metagenome (GOLD analysis project Ga0307416, IMG submission 203821) | Maize rhizosphere microbial communities from greenhouse at UC Davis, California, United States - DK15-C-3 | ecosystem: Host-associated > Plants > Roots > Rhizosphere > Soil | place...
GCAGCGCCGGCGGTGCTCGCCCCCACCTTCGCGGAGCAACCACCATGATCCGGGTCACCGCATTCCGCTGGGTGCCGCCGTTCGCGCAGGGCCTGGTGCGCGACCTGCGCGTCCGCTGGGCGCTCGAGGAGGCGGGCTTGCCGTACGAAGAGCACCTGATCGGCCCGGACGACCAGAAGAGCGACCGCTACCGCGCGCTGCAGCCGTTCGGCCAAGTGCCGGTCCTCGAGGAGGACGACGCGGTGATGTTCGAATCGGGCGCGATCGTCCTCCACGTCGCCGAGCGCTCGCCGGCGCTGATGCCCGACGGCGGCCACGAACGCGAGCGCGTCCGCACCTGGATGTTCGCCGCGCTCAACTCGGTCGAGCCGCCGATCATGATGCTCAACTTCATGGACCTGCAGCCGGGCGGCGTGCCCGAAGGCGCGAAGGCGCTGCGCGAAACGGTCGCCGGCTGGATCGGCATGCGTCTCGACCATCTGACCAAGTTCCTCGGCGAGCGCGAGCACCTCGTCGCCGACCGCTTCACCGCCGCCGACCTGCTGATGACGACGGTGCTGCGCATCCTGCGCAACACGGACCTCGTGGCGCAGCGGCCGACCCTGGATGCCTACCAGCGGCGCGGCGAGGCTCGGCCCGCGTTCCAGACGGCGCTCGCCGCGCAGCTGGCCGCGTTCGCAGCGCACGCGCCGCCGCCTGCGAAGTCCTAGCGAGTCTCCGCCGTTTCTCCACGAACCTGTTCAGATCTGAGCCGGCCCTGGCGACGGCGCTCGGAGCAGGAATGGGAAATGCCACGCGCGTTCCGTGGAACCCGAGGACCCTGCGATCAAGGAGGCACGCCGCCTCCGCCAGCATGCGGAGCACCTGAGGCAGATGCTCGGGTCGACCATGCACGGTCTGATCGACGACAAAGCGGCTGCTCAGCGGGTGACGAAAGCGGTTGCGGACACTCTCGCCGACATCCACCGCCACGACGGCGACTCCTCGCACCCGCCGGCCGATATCTCCTAGCCGTTGCGGCGCCTGCGAGCTGCGTCCGCAAGAAACGCCCGAACCAGCTCGGGCGAGTCGCCGACGAGCGCGATGGCTTCGGCCAGTTCGACTTCCGTACAGCCAAGACGGGTGCACCACTCGCGGATCTCTGCGTATAGCGCGATCGAGATTGAGACGCTGGAATCGACGGTCGGATCGCCTTGCATGTCCCGCTCCTCCGGTATTGAAGGTTTACGAACCTGCGGCCCCCGCCTCCACAAGCGCGGTGCGGTCGAGAGAATGCCCCCGGGCGGAGGGGTGATCAAGTCAGACGGCAGGCACTGCTTTTGCCGGAAAAGAGTGAGACGCGTTTGGCCGTCCCAAGGAGCAGAGATGCCTGAGCAAACCAAACGCGGACGTCCAGGCGAAGCCGCGGTGAAGAAGGGCTGACGCTCTTCTGCTTTCCTACGGCATGGGTGCTTTTACGTCTTCGGGGGGGGGGAAGTCAATGACGGGCTTCCGCACCTGGCCGAGTCGGTAGCAGTCCTCTCCGCACACCTGCGGCGGAGCGATGTCGGCGCCGAGAGGGCACGCGACGAGATTCGACATGCTGCGGCGTGTCTCGCGGCCGGGATGGCCGGGCCGGGTCTCAGGAGCTTGGCTGCACGGCTCGAGAAGGCGACCGGCTGCACGATCGATGAGTTGGCCGTCTGCGCGGAGCAGTGGCGCGACTAGCGTCGGCCGGATGCACCCCGACGCGCGGGATCATCGGCGCCGCTGCGCCGGGCAGCAGTCAGCCCCGGTCACATGCTCTCGGCGTACAGCTCGCGGCCGATCAGCATGCGGCGGATCTCGCTGGTGCCGGCACCGATCTCGTACAGCTTGGCGTCGCGCCAGAGGCGGCCGGCCGGGTACTCGTTGGTGTAGCCGACCCCGCCGAGCGCCTGGATCGCCTCGCCCGCCATCCAGGTCGCCTTCTCGGCCGAGTAGAGGATCGCGCCGGCGGCGTCCTTGCGAAGCGTCCGCGAATGGTCGCCGCGGTCGCACGCCTTGCCGACCGCGTAGACGTAGGCGCGCGACGCCGACCAGGTCGAGTACATGTCGGCGATCTTGCCCTGCATGAGCTGGAACTCGCCGATCGACTGGCCGAACTGCTTCCTCTCGTGCACGAACGGCAGGACGACGTCCATGCACGCCGCCATGATGCCGAGCGGGCCGCCCGAGAGCACCGCGCGCTCGTAGTCGAGGCCGCTCATCAGCACCTTGACGCCGCCGCCTTCGGCGCCGAGCACGTTCTCGGCCGGCACCTCGCAGTCCTCGAAGAAGATCGGCCAGGTGTTCGAGCCGCGCATGCCGAGCTTGTCGAGCTTCGCGCCGAACGACAGCCCCTTCATCCCCTTCTCGATGATGAATGCGGTGATGCCGCTCGGCCCGGCGTGGAGGTCGGTCTTGGCGTAGACGATCAGCGTGTCGGCGTCGCCGCCGTTGGTGATCCACATCTTCGAGCCGTTGAGGACGTAGCGATCGCCACGCAGATCGGCACGCAATTTCATGCTGACGACGTCCGACCCCGCGTTCGGCTCGCTCATCGCGAGCGCGCCGACGTGCTCGCCGGAGACGAGCTTGGGCAGGTACTTCCGCTTCTGCGCTTCGCTGCCGTTCCTGTGCAGCTGGTTGACGGCGAGGTTCGAGTGCGCGCCGTACGACAGGCCGACCGAGGCCGACGCGCGCGAGACCTCCTCCATGGCGACGATGTGGGCGAGATAGCCGAGTTCGCTGCCGCCGTACTCCTCGTTGACGGTCATGCCGTGCAGGCCGAGCGCGCCGAGCTTCTTCCAGAGATCGGCGGGGAAGACGTTGTCGCGGTCGATCGCGGCGGCGCGCGGCGCGATCTCGTCGTCGGCGAACTGCTGCACCGTATCGCGCAGCATGTCGATCGTCTCGCCAAGGTCGAATGCCAGGCCGGGAAGGTGGGGCATCGGAGTCTCCGGTGGGTGCGCCTGCCCAAGCTTAACGGCGGACGCGCGGTCGCCCGCGCGCCGTGCCGCATGGACGAGCGGCCCCCGATCACCGCGCGGCCGGGGCTACCGTCCGCTCCAGCACTGCCACGCCATGCCTTCACGCCCGTCGCTCAGCCCGCTCTTCTGGAAGCTGGTGGCGATCGTCTTCGTCGTCTTGGGCGCGATCGGCGCGTTCCTGCCGATCGTCCCGACGGTCCCGTTCCTGATCGTCGCTGCAGCCGCTGCCAGCCGCGGCTGGCCCTGGCTCGACGACAAGCTGACCTCGCACCGGCGCTACGGGCCGATCATCGTGCGCTGGCGCGAGCGCGGCGCGATCCCGAGATCGGCGAAGCTGTTCGCCATCGCCGGGATGCTCGCCGGCAGCACCGTCCTCTGGCTCGTGCCGGTTCCGCCCTGGTTGCGGGTCACCGTGCTGTCGGTGATGGTCTGCGTCGGCCTCTGGATCTGGACGCGTCCCGAACGATGACGGCGGGCACGGCACGACTCAGGCGGTCACGCCGTGGCCCTCGGCGGCCGCGATCGCCCGGTGCTGCAGGTCGGGCGCAGGCGGCAGGCCGGTGACCTGCAGGATCTCGTCCTGATCGAGCGTCTCGCGATCGAGCAGCGCGGCGACGAGCGCGTCGAGCCGGTGCCGGTGCTCCTGCAGGAGCGCCTTCGCCTGCTCGTGGCACTCGCGGATGATCCGCTGCACTTCCGCATCGATGAGCTCGGCGGTGCGCTCGCCGAACGGTTTCTCGCCGCTGCCGGGCAGCGTCTGCCCTTCGAGAAACGGGTTCTCCGGCGGCGCGAGCTGGACCATGCCGAGCTTGTCGCTCATGCCCCAGCGCGTCACCATGTTGCGGGCCAGCTGCGTTGCCTGCTGGATGTCGTTCTCGGCGCCGGTCGTCCGGGTGCCGTAGACGATCTCCTCGGCGGCGCGGCCGCCGAGCATGCCGACGATGCGCGCGCGCAGGTATGCCTCCGGATAGTTGTAGCGGTCGGTCTGCGGCCGCTGGTAGGTGACGCCGAGGGCGCGGCCGCGCGGCACGATGGTCACCCGCTGCACCGGGTCGGCGCCCGGGACGACGAGGCCGAGGATGGCGTGGCCGCTCTCGTGGGTGGCGATCCGCTCGCGGTCGTCGTGGCTGAGCAGCAGCGGCCGCTCCGGGCCGAGGACGATCTTCTCGAGCGCGTCGAGAAAGTCCTTCTGGCCGACGTCGCTCTTCTCGCGCCGCGCCGCGAGCAGCGCCGCCTCGTTGACGAGGTTCTTCAGGTCGGCGCCCGAAAGCCCCGGCGTGATGCCCGCGATCTCGTCGAGGCTGGCGTCGGCCGCGAGCGGCACGTTGCGCGTGTGGACCTTGAGGATCGCCTCGCGGCCGGCCTTGTCGGGCAGGTTGACGAAGACGCGGCGGTCGAAGCGCCCCGGGCGCAGCAGGGCGCGGTCGAGGACGTCGGGCTGGTTCGTCGCCGCCAGCACGATCACGCCCTCGCGTCCCGAGAAGCCGTCCATCTCCGTGAGGATCTGGTTCAGCGTCTGCTCTTGCTCGCTCGAGCCGCCGATCGCGATCGGCCCGCGGGCCCGCCCGATCGAGTCGATCTCGTCGATGAAGATGATCGCCGGCGCGTTCTCGCGCGCCTGCTTGAAGAGGTCGCGGACGCGCGCCGCGCCGACGCCGACGATCATCTCGACGAACTCGGCCGCGCTCATCGAGAAGAACGGCACGCCGGCCTCGCCGGCGACCGCCTTCGCGAGCAGCGTCTTGCCGGTGCCCGGCGCGCCGATCAGCAGCACGCCCTTCGGCGCCGAGCCGCCGAGCCGCGTGTACTTCTCGGGCGCCTTCAGGAAGTCGACGATCTCGACCAGCTCGTTCTCGGCCTCGTCGATGCCGGCGACGTCCTTGAACGTCACCTTCGGGCCTTCCTCCTGGTCGTAGCGCCGTGCCCTGCTCTTCCCGATGCCGAGCAGACCGCCGCCGAGCCCGCCCGCTCCGCCCATCTGCTGCGCGCGGCGGTACATCCAGACGTAGAAGGCGATCAAGAGCAGCGCCGGGCCGAAGCCGTAGAGCAGCGTCGCCAGACCACTGCCCTGGATCGGCACGGCGCGGATCTCGACCTTGTGGTCGACGAGGAAGGTCTCGAGGCCGGGCCCGACGAAGGTCGGCAGCGTCGTCGTGAACGACGTCGCCGAGCGCGGCTCGGCCGCCGCCGACAGCATTCCGCGCGGCGGCGCCGATGCCGCGGCGCTCGCCGCCGGCGGCCAAGTGACCGCCGACTTGAAGCGACCTTCGATGCCTGCCCCCTGGCTGTAGATCGCCTGCACATTGCCCTTGGCGACCTCCTCCTTGAAGGTCGTGTAGGGAATCGTCACGGCAGCGTCTTCGCCCGGAAAGAGCGTCCGCATCAGCAGGTAGTTGACGACCAGGAGCGCGAGGAAGGTCCACCAGACGCGGCGCGGCGGGACGTTGAGGTTCGGCCTGCCGCCGGACCTGTCGGCGGCCGGCGGGAGGCCGGAACCGGCGCGCGGCGGCCAGGTCGGCGTTGCTTGCTTCATGCGCCTTCGTGCGGTGGTGGTGCGCAGGCGCGGGCGCGCCCCGGTCGAGACCTCTCGGTCCCGGCAAACGGCACACCCGGCTCGGGCTTTCAGCGCGTGGCATCCGGCATCGTGGGGATGCCGGCATCGGCCGGGTCCTGCGACGATCGCCATCGCGCGCCCCCTCGCTCGCGGCGCGCCCGTCATCGCCTCGTCAACGAACCGCGGGACACCATGCCATGCGCAGCACGAACTCGGAGCACGGCCTCACCGTCCTCGCCGTCGGCGGCAACCACGTCGTCCTGCTCGGCTGGGACCTCGCCAAGGAGGCGATCGTCGGCGGCGGCATCCTCGGCTTCGCGATCCGGCGGACGCGCCACGAGGACGGCGACAAGCGCTGGCTGAAGGGCCTGAAGACCTTCGCCGCGACCTTGCCGAATCCGGCGCCCGGCGTTCCGGTGTCGAGCTACCGCCACCCGTTCCAGACCTTCCAGTGGGCCGACTATTCGGCCGAGCCGGGCAAGACCTACACGTACCGCGTCGTCCCGGTGAGCGGGACGCCGGCGGCGCTCGTCCACGGCCCGGCGGTCGAGGTCACGGTCACGACCGAGCGCGTCGACCTCGGCACCCACGCCGTCTTCTTCAACCGGGGCGCCGTCGGCTCGCAGGAGTACGCGCGGCGCTTCCAGAACCTGCAGCCGCCCGAGGTCGGCCCGGCGGCCTACGACTGGCTGTCGCGCGGGCTCGTCGAGGGGCTCGAGTCGTTCATCGGCCAGGCCGGCGCCGGCGACGCGCTGCTCGGCGCCTTCTTCGAGTTCAAGAACACGCGCATCTACGCCGCGCTGCTGGCGGCGCGCGCGCGCGGCGCGACGGTCGCGATCCTCTACGACGGCGACAGCCAGCGCGCCGCCAACGAGGCGGCGATGGCGGGCCGCGGCCTCGACGGCATGGTCAAGCCGCGGACGCGCTCGGGCGGCTTCGCGCACAACAAGTTCCTCGTCCTCAGCCGCGGCGGCCAGGCGAGCGAGGTCTGGACCGGCTCGACGAACCTGAGCGAGAACGGCATCTACGGGCACTCGAACAACGCCCACTGGGTCCGCGACGGCGCGGTCGCCGAGCAGTACGCGCGCTACTGGCGGATCCTCAACGACGACCGGACGAAGAAGCCGACCGCGCTCGCCGACGAGGCTTTGTCGCCGCTGGCCGCGCCGGGCGCAGCGGCCGAGATCGAGACGGTCTTCTCGCCGCGCCGCTCGCTCGACGCGCTCGACGCCTACGCACAGGTCGCCGGCGGCGCCTCGCGCGCGCTCTTCATGACCTTTGCGTTCGGCATGAACGATCGCTTCGTGCCGTCGTTCGACCGCACCGACGACGTCGTCCGCTTCGCCCTGATGGAGAAGAAGGGCAACGGCGCGACGTTCGCCGAGCAGGCCGCGGTGATCGACCGCATCCGCAGGCGCCCGAACGTCACCGTCGCGGTCGGCCACCACGTCGAGATCAACCGCTTCGACCGCTGGCTCGCCGAGCTCGACAGGATCGTCGACGAGGCGCACGTCATGTACGTCCACACCAAGTACATGCTCGTCGATCCCCTCGGCGAGCAACCGGTGGTCGTCGTCGGCTCGGCCAACTTCTCCGCCGCCTCGACGCTCGACAACGACGAGAACATGCTCGTGATCCGCGGCAACGCCGCAGTGGCCGACATCTACCTCGGCGAATTCATGCGCCTGTTCAGCCACTACGCGTTTCGCGAGTCGCTGACCTTCAAGGGCGCGACGACGCCGGCGCCGGCGCTGCTCCGCAAGTACCTGGTCGACTCGCCGCGCTGGGTCGAGGGCGAGCGGCACGGCGAAGGCTACTTCGACGCCGGCTCGGACCGGGCGCTCCGCCGCCGCTACTTCTCCGGCCAATGAGCCGCGTCCGTCGCCGCCGTTCGCGCACGCCGTTTGCCGGCTTCGGTGACGAACGACCCGGAGGCTCCGTGGCCCAAGACACACCCCCGAGCGCGGCGAGCCGCGACGACATCCGCCGCCTCGCCGACGAGCTCGACGCGACCCCCGAGCAGATCGAAGAGGCGATCGCCGCCGTCGGCCCGCGCCCGGCCGACATCGAGATGCACCTGAAGGGCTCGCGCAGCACGACCAACAGCGATCGCGTCCGCGACGCCGGCGGCTGACGCGCTCAGCTGCGTTTCTGCGCGCCGTCGCCGCCCACGAGAAGCGGCCGCAGCGCCAGGAGGCCGAGCAACGGCCCCGGCGCGAGCAGCCAGACGGCGGGCGTTCCCCAGGCGACGACCGCGTGCGAGAGAACGACGATGCTCGCCACCGTGATCGCGAAGCCGATGCCGTTCTGCGCCACCAGCGCGCTGCCGAGCCACTGCGGCGGCGCGTGCTCGGCCGACATCGCCGAGAACTGCGGCGAATCGGCGACGACGCACAAGCCCCAGAACACGATCGCCGTCAGGCGCAGGCCGAGCATCGTCTCCGGAATCAGCGGGTAGGCGATGCACATCGCCCCCGAGCCGGCGAGCGCCAGCGCGGCGACGCGCGCGCTGCCGATGCGCCGGCTCCACTGGCCGCCGCCGATGCAGCCGATCGCGCCGACGCCGATGACGGCGAAGCTCAGCAACGCGACCGACGGTGCCGCGCTCGCGCCGGCGCGGCGCGCGAGCTCGGCGACGAGCGGCGCGCACAGCCACGGGACGACGCTCCAGAAGGCGTACAGCTCCCACATGTGGCCGAAGTAGCCGAACGCCGAGGCGCGAAACCCCGGCACCGCGAACGCGGCGCGAACGCCGCGCACGCCGGCACCGGCGCCGCCGCCGCCGCGCGCCGGCGGCGCGCCGTGCGGCCCGTCGCCGAGCGCGTGGACGACGAGCGCGCCGACGATCGCGAGCGCCGACGACGCGAGCACGACCGCCTGCCACGGCCACGCCGCGTCGCTGGCGCGGATGCCGTGCGGCATCGCGGTGCCGAGCGTCAGCATGCCGACCAGCCAGCCGAGCGCCGCCGCCGGACGCGCGCCGACCCACTGGACGATCATCTTCATGCCGAGCGGGTAGATGCCGGCCAAGCTCAGGCCGACGACGAAGCGCAGCGCCCATGCCGTCGTGAAGTCGACGCCGGGCGCGACGAGCGCGGCGTTCGCGGTCGCACCGACGATGCAGCTCGTCGTGAAGATGCGGCTGGCGGCGAAGCGGTCGGCCGTGCCGGTGGCGGCGAAACCGAAGGTGCCGGCGATGAAGCCGAGCTGGGTCGCCGCGATCAGCCAGCCGAATCCTGCCGTGCCGATCGCGAGCCGCGCCATGAGGCCCTCGGCGGCGCCGCTCGGGCTGAACCAGAGCGAGGTGCCGAGCCACTGCGCGACGACGACGAGCGCGAGCGCCGAACGGATCCGGCCGAGCGCGAGCGGCGCGGGATCGGTGGTCGACGCCATCGCCGCCCTCAGGCGGCGCGCTCGAGCGCCTGCGCCAGATCGTCGATCAGGTCGTCGGCGTGCTCGAGGCCGACCGAGACGCGCAGCAACCCCCGCGGCGTGCGGCTCTCGGGACCTTCGATCGAGGCGCGGTGCTCGATCAGGCTCTCGACGCCGCCGAGGCTGGTCGCGCGGGTGAAGATCTCGACCGCGCCGGCGACGGCCATCGCCGCGTCCTTGCCGCCTCGCACCTCGAACGACAGCATGCCGCCGAAATCGCGCATCTGGCGGCGCGCCAGCGCGTGGAACGGGCTGCCCTCGAGGCCCGGATAGTGGACCGCCGACACCTGCGGATGATCGTGCAGGAAGCCGGCGACCCGGCGCGCGTTGGCGCAGTGCGCCTGCATGCGCGCCGGCAGCGTCGGCAAGCTGCGCATGACGAGCCAGCAGTCGAACGGCGACGGCACGGCACCGCCGTAGAGCTGCGCCGTCCGGATCGCGGCGAACGCGGCGTCGTCGTCGCGCGCGACGACGGCGCCGCCGAGAACGTCGCTCCTGCCGCCGAGGTATTTGGTCGTCGCGTGCATGACGAGGTCGCAGCCGAGCTCGAGCGGCCGTTGCAGTGCCGGCGACGCGAAGGTGTTGTCGGCGACGGCCCGCGCACCGGCGCGGCGGGCGATCCCCGCGGTCGCCTCGATGTCGACGCATTGCAGGAGCGGATTGGACGGCGTCTCGATCCAGACGATGCGCGTCGACGCCTGCATCGCGCCGGCGATCGCATCGAGGCTCGTCATGTCGACGAAGCTCGCCTGCACGCCCCACTTCGCGAACAGGTGCTTGAGCACGTTGGCGGTGCCGTGGTAGATATCGTTCGGCGCGACGACGTGGTCGCCCGGCCCGAGGCCCTGCAAGATCGCCGTGACGGCGGCGAGCCCCGACGAGAACGCCGCGCACGCGGCACCGCCTTCGAGCGCTGCGAGCGCCGCCTCGAGGGCGTCGCGGTTCGGGTTGTGGTTGCGCGAGTAGATCCAGCCGTGCGGATACGAGCCGTCCGCCTCGCGCTCGAACGTCGTCGAGAGATGGATCGGCGGCGTCACGGCGCCGGTCGCCGGGTCGACGCCGTGGCCGGCGTGGACCGCGATCGTCTCGAAGCGTCGCTTGCTGAGATCTTTCATGTCGTATTCCGTTTCTCACGCGGTCGCGGGCGGCGGCTGGCCAATTTCCTCCATGTCCCCCGGTCTCGGGTCCTCCGACCCTTGACCTCCTCCTTTACTTCCGGAAATCGGCCAGCCGCCACCTGCGCCCGAACCGAGGTGCACGGCCGGACGCGCGGCCCGATCCCATGCAACCGGACCGCGAGCGCAAGCCGAGTCTATGCCGCGGCACGCGTATCCTTGCCGCGCCACGGCCGGGAATACATCGATGAGCGTCGACGACAAGCGCGGCGCAACCCGCGAGCACCACCCTTCGAAACCCTCGCGCAAGACCGTCGCGCCTGCGGGCAGGGGTGCAGCAAGGCAGAAGCGCAGTGCAGCCGCGGCGCCGTTCGGCGTGCAGATTCCCGCCGGCAAGGACGCCGTGCTTGCGATCGGCGACCGCCAGGTCCGCCTGACCAACCTCGACAAGCCCTTCTGGTCCGAGCTCGGCCTCGCCAAGCGCGACCTGCTGCAGTACTACGCCGACGTCGCCCACGTGCTGCTGCCGCACGTCGCCGATCGCGCGATGGTGATGAAGCGCTATCCCGACGGCGCGAGCGGCGAGCCGTTCTTCATGAAGCGCGCGCCGACGCCGCGCCCCGACTGGATCGAGACCTGCGCGATCGCGCATGCGTCGGGCAACGTGATCGACTTCCCGATGATCCAGGACTTGGCATCCCTGCTCTGGGTCGTCAACCTCGGCTGCATCGACCTGAATCCCTGGTACGCGCGCTGCGACGACGTCGACCGGCCCGACTATCTGCACTTCGACCTCGATCCCGTGCCCGGGGCGAGCTACGCGAACGTGGTCCAGACCGCGCAGTTCGTCCGCGCCGGGCTGCAAGGCCTCGGCATGGCGCCGATCGTGAAGACGACCGGCTCGAAGGGGCTGCACGTCTACGTCGCGATCGTGCACGGGCCGACGCAGAAGGACGTCTGGCGTTTCGCCAAGCGCTTCGCGCTCGACATCGCGGCGCTGCGGCCCGACGTGATCACCGCCGAGTACAAGGTCGCCAAGCGGCCCGCCGGCCGCGTCCTCGTCGACTACAACCAGAACGCGTGGGGCAGGACGCTGGCGTCGGCGTACTCGCCGCGACCGCGACCGCTCGCGACCGTCTCCGCGCCGGTCGCCTGGGACGAGCTCGAGCGCGGCGCGCGGATCGAGGACTTCGACCTGCGCAACATGCCGGCCCGCGTCGCCGCGGTCGGCGACCTGTGGGCGCCGCTTCTCGCCGACGCCGGCCGCTTCGACCTCGCGCCGCTGCTGAAGTCGATCCGTTGACGTCGTCGGCTCGAGGCTAGCCGGCGACCACCGCGGCGTCGGCGAGCAGCCGGTTCAAGGTCGTGAGCAGCGCGTCCAGCTCGACCGGCTTGACGAGATGCTCGTCGAAGCCCGAGTCGAGCGCGCGCTTGCGGTCGGGTCCGCGGCCGTAGCCCGTCAGCGCGACCAGGGCGATCGCCCGCGTGCGCGGGTCGTTGCGCAAGGCGACAGCGAGCTCGTAGCCGTTCATCTTCGGCAGGCCGATGTCGAGCACGGCGGCCTGCGGAACGAATTCGTCGAGCAGGCCGAGCGCCTCCTCGCCGTCGCTCGCGGTGCAGACCTCGTTGCCCTCCAGGCGCAGGATCAGAGCGAGCGACTGCGCGGCGTCCTCGTTGTCGTCGACGATCAGGATGCGCGCATGGTGCGCGTGCGCTGCCGGCCGAGCCGGCGCCGCCGGTTGCGCGGCAGCGCCGCCGTCGAGGACCGGCAGCGTCAGCGAGAAGCGCGCGCCGCGGCCGGGGCCGGCGCTGTCGGCGCTGATCTCGCCGCCGTGCAGCTCGACCAGGTTCTTGGCGATCGCCAGGCCGAGGCCGAGCCCGCCGCTCGCGCGTTGCAGCGCCTGCTCGCCCTGGACGAAGCGATCGAAGACGCGCGGCAGCAGCTCGGCGGGGATCCCCGCGCCCTCGTCGACGACCGCGAGCTGCGCGCGATCGTCGCGACGCGCGAGCTCGACGACGATGCGCTGCTCGGGCGCCGAGAACTTGGCCGCGTTGCTGAGCAGGTTGCAGACGACCTGGGTCAGCCGCACCGGATCGCCGCTCACCCACAGCGGCGCGTCGGCGCCGCGGACCTCGGGCGGGCGGCTGCGCCCCTGCAGCGCCGGTTGGGTGAGCTCGAGGGCGCGCGCGACCACGTCGCAAAGGTCGACGCGCTGGTGGCGCAGCTCGATCTTGCCCGAGGCGATGCGCGAGACGTCGAGCAGGTCGTCGACCATGCGCGAGAGGTGGGCGACCTGGCGCTCGACGACCTGCCGCTCGCGGTCGCCCGCGCCGTCGCGGCGCGACATGAGCTCGAGCGAGGTGACGATCGGCGCCAGGGGGTTGCGCAGCTCGTGGCCGAGCATGGCGAGGAACTCGTCCTTCGCCCGGTTCGCGACCTCGGCTTCGCGGAGCGCGTCGCGCGACTCGCCGAACAGCCGCACGTTGTCGAGCGCGAGCGCGGCGCGCTGCGCGAGCTCGACGACCAGCGCGCCGTCCTCTTCGCCGAAGCGGCGACCCGACTCCGCCTGCAGCGCGCACATCGCCCCGATCGTGCGGCCGCGCGCGACGAGCGGGACGACGCACGCCGCGACCAGGTGGAAGTCGCGCACGAAACCGCGGAAGGTGGGATCGTCGAAGCGCTCGACATCGCCCGGCTCCAGGTTGATGAGCAGCGTCTCGCCGGTCGCCACCGCCCACGCGAACGAGCCCGGAGATTCCGGCGTCGAGACGTGGCTGCTCACGAACTCGAGCATCGCCGCCTCGCGCTGCGGGTCGACGTGGCGGGTGAGCTTCCTCTGCAGCACGCCGTCCTTGTCGAGCAGGTCGATGCGGCAGATGTCGGCGATGCTCGGCACGATCACCGAGCCGATCGCGGCGAGCGTCGTCTGCTCCTCGAGCGAGCGCGACAGCAGCGCGCCGGCGCTGACGAGCTGCTGCAGGCGCGCCTGCGCCTTCTCGGCGCCGGCGCGCGCCTCGCGCTCGGCGTCGAGCAGCAGCTCGCGCTCGGCCTCGTTCTGCGTGCGCAGCGCGGCGGCGGCGACGAGCGCGTCGGAGACCGCCTCGATCTCGATCAGGTCGGCGCCGGCGCCGCGCACCGGCTCGCCGCGGCCGAGCGCCAGCGCCGCGTCGCGCAGCCGGGCGATCGGGCTCGCGATGCCGCGGGAGACGCGCCACGCGGCGATGCCGCCGATGCCGAGCGAAAGCAGGATGCCGCCACCGTAGGCGAGCGCCGAATCGAGCATCGCGCTCGACTGCACCGTCGCCGGGACGCCGAGCGCGACGGTCCAGCGCGTCGAGCGGACGCGCGCCACTGCCGTGTGGACAAGGTCGCCCTCGATCGTCGAGGTCGGGCCGACCGCTTCCTCGCGATCGCCGCGGTTCATCAGGGCCAGCAGCGTCGGCGCCGGCGGCGCGCCGAGATAGCGTGCGTGCTCGCGCGAACGCGCGACGCGGACGTTCCTGTTGTCGAAGACGGAGACGATCCAGTCCTCCGGCACCCGCTGCTGGTTGATGACGCGCAGGATCGACTCGGGCCGGACGATCGCCGACAGCACGTAGCGGACCTCGCCTGCGTACAGGATCGGCACGCGCACCGGAATCGCGAAGTTGCCGAGCGGCCCGCGGGTCAGCGCGCCGACGACCGGCAGACCGCTGCGGACGACCTCGGCGAGACTCTCCGTCTCGACGATCGCCGGTGCCGGCGCGCCGAACTCGCGCGCCGTGTTGAACAGCGGCTTGCCGTCGGCCGTCGCGAACAGGATCGCGCGCCACTCCGGCCGCGCTGCGAGGACGCGGCGGGCGAAGCGATGCGCCGCAGCGAGATCGACCTCCGACGAGCCGATCGGGTCGGTGAGCGCGAGCGACTGCAGCGCCGAGACGGTCAGCCGCAGCTCGGTGTCGACCGCGGTCGCGAGCGCGCGCGCGAGGTCGAGCGACGCCTGCTCGGCCTGCCGGCGCTGCTGCTCGAACAACGCCTGCAGCGCGATCCCCGACATCAGCGCGAGCGGCAGGATCGCGACCGCCGCGAGGAGAACGAGGCGGCGCGGCAGCGGGACGGGCTTCATCGTGTCGGCGAACCTCGCCAGGCGATCAGGCGCGGCCGAGGCGAAGGCCCGCGTCGAGCAGCAGCACCTCGCCGGTCGTCTTGGCGGCCGACGCGCCCAGGAACCACGCCGCCTCGGCGACGTCCTCGGGCGCGATCACCGCGTCGAGCGCGGCTCGCGCGCGATAGCCCTGCACGGTCTGCGCATAGCGCTCGGCGCCGAGCCCGGTCTGCAGCCACGGCGTCTCGACCAGCCCGGGCGCGATCGCGTTGACGCGGAGCTGCGGCCCGAGCGCCCGCGCGAGGCCGACGGTGAGGGCATTGAGCGCGCCCTTGCTGGCCATGTAGGCGAGCGACGAGCCGGTCCCCATCATCGAGGCGATCGACGAGATGTTGACGATCGCCGCGCCGACATTGCGCCGGAGCAGCGGCTGCAAGGCGCGGACCATCTGGTAGGCGCCGATCACGTTGACGGCGTAGATGCGCTGGAAGTCGTCGGCGTCGAGACCGTCGAGGTCGCGCGCCGCGACGAACTTTGTCGTGCCGGCGTTGTTGACGAGGACGTCGGCGCGCCCGAGTGCCCGCTCGACCTCCCCGGCCAGGCGCCGGCAGTCGCCGTCGACGGCGATGTCGGCGCGCACGACCAGCGCTTCGGCACCGAGCGCGCGGCACTCGGCCGCGACCGCCTCCGCGGGCGCCTCGTCGCGCGAGAAGTTGACGACGACGTTCCAGCCACGCTGGGCGTACAGACGCACCGTCGCCGCGCCGATGCCCGACGACGATCCCGTGACGACGCACACCTTCCGGTCCTTGGCCACCACGTTCCCTTCGTTGCGCCGCGACCGGCGCGTCGCTGCATTGTCGCCGCGGCCTCCGCCTCCGCCGAGCGCTGCCCGCAGGCCCGGCGCGGCGGCCCGCGCCGAGCGCCGCGAAGCTTCTCAGGCGGCGCCGCTGCCGCGGCGTGCCTCGGCGAGCTGCTTCCTGCGCACCTCGCCCTGACGGGCGAACATCCAGCCCGGGTACTCCGCCGGCAGCCGGCTCGCGTCGTCGAGGCGCGCGAGCTCGTCGGCGCCGAGCTCGACCGCGACCGCGCCGATGTTGTCGGCGAGCTGCTCGGGCTTCTTGGCGCCGATGATGACGCTCGTCACCGCCGGCTGGTGCAGCAGCCAGGCGAGCGCGATCTGCGCCACCGAGACGCCGCGCCCGCCGGCGATCTCGCGCATGACGTCGATGCAGTCGAAGGCGCGCTCCTTGTCGAGCGGCGGGAAGTCGAATGCGGTGCGCCGGCTGCCGGCCTCGCCGTGCTGCTCGCGTCCGTACTTGCCGCTCAGGAAGCCGCCGGCCAGCGGGCTCCAGACGAGCAGCCCGAGGCCTTCGCTGCGCAGCATCGGCACCAGCTCGCGCTCGAGGTCGCGGCCGGCGATCGTGTAGTACGCCTGCAGGCTCTCGAACCGCGCCAGGCCGCGCCGCTCGGCGATGCCGAGCGCCTTCGTGACCTGCCACGCCGCCCAGTTGGAGATGCCGACGTAGCGGACGTGGCCCTGCTCGACCAGCGTGTCGAGCGCGCGCACGGTCTCCTCGATCGGCGTCGCCGGATCGAAGCCGTGGATCTGGTAGAGGTCGACGTGATCGAGCTGCAGGCGCCGCAGGCTCTCCTTCAGCGCGGCGACGATGTGGCTGCGCGTCGCGCCGCGCATGTTCGCGCCGGAGCCGGTCTCGCCGAACACCTTGGTCGCGACGACGACGCTCTCGCGCGGCACCTTGAGGTTCCGCAGCGCCTGGCCGGTGATCTCCTCCGAGCGGCCGCCGGCGTAGACGTCGGCGCTGTCGATGAAGTTGATGCCGGCGTCGATCGCGCCGCCGACGATGCGCTCGGCGTCGTCCTGCTGGAGGCGGCCGATCCGGCCCCAGAGGCCGTCGTCGCCGCCGCCGAAGGTCATCGTGCCGAGGCAGAGCTCGGAGACGAACAGGCCGGTGCGGCCGAGCGGGTTGAGTCTCATCGCGATCTCCTCGTCGAAGGCAGCCGTCAACGCGCGCCGAACGACGCGTTCTCGAACAGGTCCTTGTACTGGCGCGGCTGCGAGCGCCAGTACTGGTGCGGCGCGACCACGCGCGCGCCGAGCTTGGCCGCGGCGTGCCACGGCCAGCGCGGGTCGTAGAGCATCGCGCGGGCGAGCGAGACGGCGTCGGCCTCGCCGTTGGCGAGGATCGCCTCGGCTTGCTCGGGCTCGGTGATGAGGCCGACGGCGATCGTCGGCAGGCCGACCTCGGCCTTGACGCGCGCCGCGAACGGCACCTGGTAGCCGGGCCCGAGCTGGATCGCCTGCTGCGGCGAGACGCCGCCGCTCGAGACGTGGATCGCGGCGCAACCCCGCGCTTTCAAGGCCTGCGACAGCGCGACCGTGCCGTCGATGTCCCAGCCGCCCGGCACCCAGTCGGTTGCCGAGATGCGCGCCCAGACGGGCTTGTCGGCCGGGAACGCAGCGCGCACGACGTCGAAGATCTCGAGCGGAAAGCGCATCCGGTTTTCGAGGCTGCCGCCGTAGTCGTCGCTCCGATGGTTGGCGATCGGCGACAGGAACTGGTGCAGCAGATAGCCGTGCGCGGCATGGATCTCGAGGCCGTCGATGCCGAGCCGGGCGGCGCGCCGCGCGGCCGCGGCGAAGTCGTCGCGCACCTTGCGCAGGCCGCCGGCATCGAGCGCGCGCGGGGCCTGCTCGCCCTTCGCGTGCGGCACCGCCGACGGCGC
>Ga0307416_100000757_pt1 | contig 16912 bp, 12 predicted proteins | sample DK1Cmetagenome_2_FD_203821 | JGI IMG/M metagenome (GOLD analysis project Ga0307416, IMG submission 203821) | Maize rhizosphere microbial communities from greenhouse at UC Davis, California, United States - DK15-C-3 | ecosystem: Host-associated > Plants > Roots > Rhizosphere > Soil | place...
ACGTGCCCCGTCGCCGCTACCCCAGCTTCTTCCTGCGCCGGCTGCGCGGCCTGGCCTGGCTGGCCCTGCTCGGCGGGGGGCTGCTGGCGGCCAGCCTGGCCGCCGGGTTCGCCCACGCCGCCGGGGGCGCGTGGTCGGGGATCGCCGGGGCGGTCGCCGCGGCGGTGGTGAACACCTGTCTGTTCCTGATCGGCTTCCGGGTGCTGACGGTCAGGAACGTCTCCCTGCGCTCGCTGCTGCCGGGGGCGGTGCTGGCCGCCCTGGCCTGGGCCCTGCTGCAGTGGCTGGGCGGCTGGTACGTCAACCGCCAGCTCACCCACGCCACCAACACCTACGGCACCTTCGCCCTGGTCATCGGGCTGCTGTCCTGGCTCTACCTGGCCGCCACCGTCACAATGTACGCCGCCGAGCTCAACGCCGTCCTGGCCCGCCGCCTCTGGCCCCGCAGCCTCGCCCCGCCACCCCTCGGCGCCGCCGACGAGCAGGTCCTGGAGGACCTGGCCAAGCAGGAGGAACGCCGCCCCGAGCAACGGGTCGAGGTCAGCTTCGACGCCGATCGGGAGCCGCCGGCTCAGAGTGGGTAGTCGGCGACCCGCTCCTGGGCGACCTCGCCGCCGACCTCGGCGGTGCCGTCGGGGCCGGGGCGGGCCAGCAGCAGGGAGCCGACGCCCTGGCGGATGGTCACCGGCCGGCCCAGCCGGCTGACCAGGCGGACGGCGGCCGCCCCGGTGGCCTCGTCCTCGGCGATCCCGAAGGCGGGGGCGAACACCCGGGCCCGGACCCGCCCGGCGGCCTCGTCCTCCCAGGCCCAGCAGTCGACGAACCCCAGCCCGTCGGGCGCCTCCTCCAGGGCGTCGACCTGGCCGGGGTCGGCGAGCTGGCGGAAGCTCATCCGCGGGGCCCACTCGGCCCGGCCCCGGATCCAGGTCACGCCGTCGCCGTCGGTGAAGGTGGGGACCTCCCCGGCCGGCGGGCGCAGCACCGCCACCGCCGTCCGCTCCCGGGCCAGCAGCCAGCTCGTCCCGACCAGCGGGTGGCCGGCGAAGGGCAGCTCGGCCGCCGGGGTGAAGATCCGCACCAACCCGGCGGCGGCGTCGTCGACGAACACCGTCTCGCTGAACCCGAGATCGGCCGCGACCTCCTGGCGCCGCCCCTCGGGCACGGCCGGGCCGTCCAGGAACACCCCGAGCGGGTTCCCGCCGGTGCCCTCCGGGGCCACGAATACCCGCAGCACGTGCAGCTCGGCCATGGCACCAAGGCTATCGTGCTGGACCGACCCGTGGGATCGTGCCAGGGTTGTCGGGTTGGCGGGAGGAGGTGCGGATGGGCGGGTTCGTGTCACGGGGGTTCAAGCGGCGGCGTCCGGACGACGCCGGGCAGGCCAGGCGGCTGCCGCCGGGCCAGTACGCCGAACCCGGGTTCCCGGTGCTGACCGCCGGGCCGACCCCGCGGGTCGAGCTGGCCGATTGGCGGCTCAAGGTCGAGGGGCTGGTGGCCAGGCCCCGGGAGTGGACCTGGGAGGAGGTCCAGGCCCTGCCCGGGTCGGGCTTCGAAGGCGACATCCACTGCGTGACCCGCTGGAGCAAGCTCGGGACCAGCTTCGCCGGGGTCTCGGTGGACACGCTCCTGGAGGCGGTCGAGCCCCGGCCCGAGGCCAGCCACGTGATCGCCTTCTGCTACGGCGGCTACAGCACCAACCTCCCCCTCGAGGACCTGCGGGGCGGCAAGGCCTGGGTGGTGTGGGAGCACGAGGGCGAGCCCCTGCCGGCCGAGCACGGCGGCCCGGCCCGGCTGCTCGTGCCCCATCTGTACCTGTGGAAGAGCGCCAAGTGGGTCAACGGCCTGCGCCTGCTCGACCACGACGCCCCCGGCTTCTGGGAGAGCCTCGGCTACCACAACCACGGCGACCCTTGGCGGGAGGAGCGCTATTGGGGCGACTGAGCTGGCGGCTGGCCGAGGTCGCCGAGGTCCGGAACGAGACTCCCCGGGTGGTCAGCATCACCCTGGAGGTCCCGGGCTGGGACGGGCACCTGGCCGGCCAGCACGTCGACGTCCGCCTGACCGCCGAGGACGGCTACCAGGCCGAGCGGGCGTACTCGATCGCCTCGACGCCCGACGGTGAGCGGGTCGAGCTGACCGTGGAGCGCCTCGAGGACGGCGAGGTCTCCCCGTACCTGGCCGGCGAGCTCCGCAAGGGCGACCAGCTGGAGCTGCGCGGACCGGTCGGCGGCTACTTCGTCTGGGAGCCGGACCGGGGCGGGCCGCTGCTGCTGGTCGCCGGCGGGTCCGGGGTGGTGCCGCTGATGGCCATGCTGCGCCGGCGGGCCGCCGCCGGCAGCCAGGTCCCGGCCCGGCTGCTGTACTCCTCCAGGACCCTGGAGGACGTCATCTACCGCGAGGAGCTCGACCGCCTGGCCGGGGCCGCCGACGGGCTGACCGTGACCCACGTCCTGACCAGGGCCCAGCCGCCCGGCTGGACCGGCTACGCCCGACGGATCGACGCGGTCATGCTGGAGGAGGTGGGCTGGCGGCCCGGGGAGCGGCCGCTGGGCTATGTGTGCGGGCCGACCCGGCTGGTCGAGGTGGTCGCCGGCCACCTGGTCGCCCTCGGCCACGACCCGGCCCGGGTCAGGACCGAACGCTTCGGACCCACGGGGGTGCCCTGACATGGACGAGCACGACCTCCGGCTGGACGGCAACGCCCTGGCCGGGATGCTGACCGAGGTGTTCGACTTCGAGATGACCGTCGAGCGGGGCGGCTGCGCCGGCTGCGGGGCCGTCAACCAGCTCGGGGCCATGCTGGTGTACGCCCACGGCATGGGCGCGGTCGCCTGCTGCCCGGGCTGCGGCCAGCACCTGCTGCGCATCGCCCGGGGCGAGGGCCGCTGGTGGCTCGACCTGCGCGGGCTGGCCTGGCTGCAGCTGGACGAGCGGGCCCGGATGGCGGGCTAGATGGCCCTGCGGTTCGGGGTCCTCGGCACCGGCTACTGGGCCCGGGAGGCGCACGCCACCGCCCTGGACGCCCACCCGGGCACCGAGCTGGTCGCCGTCTGGGGCCGCGACCCGGCCAAGACCGGGGCGTTCGCGGAACGCTTCGGCATCCAGGGCCACAACGACCTCGACCGCCTCCTGGCCGAGGTCGACGCCGTGGCCATCGCCGTCCCCCCCGACGTCCAGGCCGAACTGGCCGTGGCAGCGGCCGCCGCCGGCCGCCACCTGCTGCTCGACAAGCCCGTGGCCCTGTCGGTGGACGCCGCCGACCGGGTCGCCGCCGCCGCCGCCGAGCACGGCGTGGCCACCATGGTCTTCGTCACCCTGCGGTTCCTGCCCGAGGTGGCCGCCTGGATGGACCAGGTCACCGCGGCCGTCGGCTGGCACGGCGGCGACGGCGCCTGGCTGGGCACGGCCCTCCAGCCGGGCAGCCCGTTCGCCGGCTCCGCGTGGCGGCACCGCAAGGGCGCCCTTTGGGACCTCGGCCCCCACATGCTGTCGCTGGTCCTGCCGGTCCTGGGGCCGGTGGAGGGCGTCGCCGCCGGGACCGGCCATGGCGACACCGTCCACCTGGTCCTGCACCACCAGGGCGGCGCCGCCAGCACCCTGGCCCTCAGCCAGACCGTCCCCCCGCCCGCCGAGGGGATCGACCTTCGCCTGTGGGGCCCCGAGGGCCGCGCCGCGGTCCCCGGGTTCCGGCTCGACCACCTGACCGCCCTGGACGCGGCCATCGGCCAGTTCACCGAACTGGTCGCCGCCGGGGCGACCGAGCATCCCTGCGACGTCCGCCTGGGCCGCGACAGCGTGGCCGTGCTCGAGGCGGCCGAGCGGTTCCTGGCCGCAGCCCCCGACGCCCGCGCCGTCGCCGTTCGCTGAGCCGCCGGGATCACTCCCCGGTGGGGAGCTCCTCGTGGCCGCCGAACTCCTTGCGCATGGCCGACAGGAGCTTGTCGGCGAAGTCGGACTCGCCGCGGGAGGCGAACCGCTCGTACAGGGCGGTGGTGAGCACGTGGGCGGGCACCCCGGTCTCGACCGCCGCCGCCACCGTCCAGCGGCCCTCACCCGAGTCCGACACCCGGCCCGAGAAGCCCTCCGCCGCCGGGTCCTGGCCCAGGGCGTGGGCGGTCAGGTCGAGCAGCCAGGAGCCGATCACGCTGCCCCGGCGCCACAGCTCGGCGATGGCGGCCACGTCCAGGTCGTAGCGGTAGAACTCGGGGTCCCGCAGGGGCGTCGCCTCGGCGCTGGCCTCCTCCATGTGCTTGCCCAGGTTGGCGTGGTGGAGGATGTTCAGGCCCTCGGCGTAGGCGGCCATGATCCCGTACTCGATGCCGTTGTGGACCATCTTGACGAAGTGCCCGGCCCCGGCGGGCCCGCAGTGGTAGTAGCCGAGCTCCTCGGGCGACGGGTCGCCCTCGCGGCCCGGGGTCCGCGCGGCCCCCTCCAGTCCCGGGGCCAGGGCCCGGAACAGCGGGTCGAGACGGGCCACGACCTCGGCCTCGCCCCCGATCATCAGGCAGTAGCCGCGCTCCAGCCCGTATACCCCGCCGCTGGTGCCGACGTCCAGGTAGTGCAGGCCCCGGGCGCCGAGCGCCCCGGCCCGGCGGACGTCGTCGCGGTAGTAGGAGTTGCCGCCGTCGATGACGGTGTCGCCGGCGTCCATCAGGCCGGCCAGCTCGTCCACGACCTTGCCGGCGACCCCGGCCGGGACCATCACCCAGGCCGCCCGGGGCGGCTCCAGCTTGGCCACCAGGTCGGCCAGGGAGCTGGCGCCGGCCGCGCCCTCGCCGGCCAGCTGCTCCACGGTGGCCTGGTTGTGGTCGTAGACCACGCACTGGTGACCGGCGCGCTCGAGCCGGCGGACCAGGTTGGCGCCCATCCGGCCGAGGCCGATCATGCCAAGCTGCATGCGATGCTCCTTACGGTTCAGATGCCGGCGCGAGGATGCTACGCGCCCCGAGGCGGGAAAGCGGTGCCATGGCGGACGACTTCGACGTGATCGTGATCGGTGCCGGCCCTCCCGGGGAGGTGGCCGCCGGCCGCTGCGCGGACGGCGGCCTCGCCGTCGCCCTGGTCGAGCGGGAGCTGGTCGGGGGCGAGTGCTCCTACTGGGCCTGCGTCCCCTCCAAGACCCTGATCCGGCCAGGCGACGTGCTGGCCGCCGCCCGCCGGGTCCCGGGGGCGGCCGAGGCCGTCACCGGCCAGCTCGACGCGGCCGCCGCCTTCGCCCAGCGCGACTACATGACCTCGAACTGGAACGACCAGGGGGCGCTCGGCTGGGTCGAGGACGAGGGGATCGAGCTGGTCCGGGGCAGCGGCCGCCTGGACGGGCAGCGGCGGGTCGCCGTGGACCTGCCCGAGGGAGGGAGCCGGACCCTGACCGCCCGGCGGGCGGTGATCCTGGCCACCGGCAGCGCCCCGGTGATCCCGCCCGTGCCCGGGCTGGCCGAGGCCCGGCCCTGGGACAACCGCGGCGCCACCGGCGCCCGTGAGGTCCCCGAGCGCCTCATCGTGCTCGGCGGCGGCCCGGTCGGCTGCGAGCTCGCCCAGGCGTTCCGGCGCCTCGGCAGCCGCGAGGTCAGCGTGGTGGTGCGGGGCGGGCGCCTCCTGGCCCGCGAGGAGCCGTTCGCCTCGGCCGAGGTCCGCGACGCCTTCGAGGCGGAGGGGATCGCCGTCCGCACCGGCACCGAGGTCGCCTCGGTCCGCCGCGACCAGGCCGGCGGGCCGGCCACGGTGACCCTCGGCGACGGGGCCGGCGACCTGGAGGCCGACCAGCTGCTGGTGGCGACCGGCCGCCGGCCCCGGACCGGCGAGGTCGGCCTGGACACCATCGGCCTGGAGGGCGGCGGCCCGGTCAAGGTCGACCGGCGCCTGGCCGTCGAGGGGGTGGAGGGCGGCTGGCTGTACGCGGTGGGGGACTGCAACGGGCTCGCCGCCTTCACCCACATGGGCAAGTACCAGGGGCGGGTGGCCGGCGACGCCATCCTCGGCCGCGAGATCGCCGACGTGGCCGACCACGGGGTGATCCCCCGGGTCACCTTCACCGATCCCCAGGTGTGCGCCGTCGGGCCGACCGAGGCCGAGGCCCGCCGGGCCGGGGTCGACGTCAGGGTGGTCACCACGCCCACCGGCGGGGTGGCCGGCGCCTACACCCTTGGCAACGGGGTCAGCGGCACCTGCCAGCTGGTCGTCGACCAGGCCCGCCGGGTGGTGGTCGGGGCCACCTTCACCGGCCCCGGGGTCCAGGAGCTGCTCCACTCGGCTACGGTGGCCGTGGCCGGCGAGGTCCCGCTGGAGCGGCTGTGGCACGCGGTGCCGTCGTTCCCGACGGTCAGCGAGGTCTGGCTGCGGCTGTTGGAGACCTACGGCCTCTGAGAAGGAGATCGACAGATGCACGCCCGACCCGCCGCCCGCGTCGCCGTCGCCGCCGTGGCTGCCGCCGTCCTCGCCGGCTGCACCCTCACCCGGGAGCCCCAGGCCCGCTCGGCCCCGGCCCCGGTGACCGCGGCCCCGGCCGGCAACAGCAGCGCCAAGGCGGCCTCGGCCGGCGACATCCCCGCGGTCGTCCGCAAGGTCGAGCCGTCGGTGGTGACCATCTCCCACGACCAGGGGACCGGCAGCGGGGTCGTCTGGTCCAAGGACGGGGTCGTGGTCACCAACGCCCACGTGGTCGGGGACGTCCGCGACGTCGAGCTCGCCTTCTTCGACGGCCAGCGGGCCGACGGCCGGGTCCGGGCCATCGACCCCGACACCGACCTGGCCGTGGTCGACGTCGACCGCAAGGACCTGGAGCCGGCCACCTTCCAGGAGGAGCTGCCGGCCATGGGCGAGCTGGCCGTGGCCATGGGCAGCCCCCTCGGGTTCCAGAACACCGTCACCGCCGGGATCATCTCCGGCCTCCACCGGGAGATCCCCGGCTCGGCCCAGCAGGGCATCCGCTCGCTGGTCGACCTGATCCAGACCGACGCCGCCATCTCGCCCGGCAACTCCGGCGGGGCGCTGGTCAACGGCCGCGGCCAGGTGGTCGGCATCAACGTGGCCTACATCCCGCCCGAGCAGGGGGCGGTCGCCATCGGCTTCGCCATCCCCGGCGCCACCGCCGTCGACGTGGTCGGCCAGCTGCTCAAGACCGGCCGGGCCACCCACTCCTACCTGGGCGTCCAGCCCGACCAGGTCACCGGCGAGATCGCCGCCCAGCTGGGCCTGGACCAGGCGAGGGGCGTGGTCGTGCTGAACGTGGTCGAAGGCGGACCGGCCGCCCGGGCCGGCCTGCGGCCCGGGGACGTGATCGTCCGCATGGACTCCGCGGCCGTCGACACCGTGGAGGACCTGTTCGGCGAGCTCCGCCAGCGCAAGCCCTCCTCCCAGGTCCGGATCACCTTCATCCGCGACGGCCGCGAGCAGCAGGCCACCGTCACCCTGGCCGACCGCCCGACGCCCTAGCCGGAGGGACTCAGTACCAGCCGTTGGCCTGCCAGAAGGCCCTGGCCTTCTCGGCCTGCCGTAGCGGTCGCGGACATAGGACCGGAACGCCCACATCTGCCGGCCGCAGTCGGTGGTGGCGTAGGCCTGGCCCAGGTAGAGGATGCGGTTGCCGAGCAGGAGCTGGCCGAGGCCGAAGGCCGTGGAGGCGGGGTTGTCGGCGGTCGGGTAGCCGCTGGACTCCTTCATGATGATCCAGCGCTCGGCGGGCGAGGTGCCCGACAGGTCGCAGGGCGGCCCCGGCCCCAGGATCGAGCCCCGGCCGCCGCCGGCGGCCCGCCGGCGGGCCAGCTCCTCCTGGCGGATCAGGCTCCGCAGCTCGGCCGACCGGCGGCGCAGGGCGCCGGCGGCCCCGGCGAGTCGGGCCACCCTGGCGTCCAGCTTGTCCTTGGCCTGCTTGCGCAGGGCCCGGACCCGCTCGATCTCGGCGAGCTCGCCGCGGACCCTGGCCTCGGCCGCGGAACGGGCCCGCTCGGCCTTGACCATCCCCAGGTGGAGCTGGACGGCCCGCTTGCGGGCCACCTCCAGCCGCTTCAGGGTGTCCTGGTCGGCGCTGATCACGTAGCTGAGGGTGACCGCCCGCTCGATCAGGTCCCGCAGGTCGCCGGCCTCGACGAGCATCGCCAGGCCGGTCACCCGGCCGGTCATGTAGGCCCCGCGGACCTGCTCGGCCAGCCGCCCCTCCTGTCGGTCCTCCTCGTCGGTGGCCGCCTCCAGGGCGGCCATGGCCTCGGTCCGCCGCTGCCGGGCCCGGTCCAGCTCGGCCGTGGCCGTGGCCAGGCGGACCCGGGAGCGGGCCACCGCCCGGTCGGCGGCGGCCAGGGCCTGGGCCACCGCCCCGGCGTCGGCCCGGGCGTCCCGCAGCACGGTCTCGACCTCGCCCAGCCGCTCCCGGGTCCGGGTCAGCTCGTCCCGACTCACCGGGGCACCCCCTTGGAAGAGCTGCCCGATCCACCGGGACACCCCTTCGGGGTTCCCCGGACCCCTCCAGCCGGACCCCTCCGGCCGGTCGTCGGCGACCACCGGGTGGGGGAGCAGCAGCAGCGCCGCCACCGCGGCCACCAGTCCGACCATCCGCGATCGTCCAGACATGATCAAACCATTTCTTCAGCTCGACAGGATTTTCCGAGTTACTGTATCGCGCGGCCCCCGCGCCCCGGTAACCGGGCCGCGCCTTCATACCTCGTCCCCGCGGCCGGCCGACTGAAGCCGCGGTGAAACCGGGCTGAATCCGGCCGGGCGCATCCTCGGCACGGCCGTGGCCACCAGGGCCACCGTGACGAGACGAGGGACCATGACCAGCACCCGAACCCGGCCGGCGATCCGGGCGACCGGGCTGCGCAAGTCGTTCGGCGACAAGGCGGTGCTCGACGGCATCGACCTGGAGGTCGCCGAAGGGACGATCTTCGCGCTGCTCGGCCCCAACGGCGCCGGCAAGACCACCACCGTCCACATCCTGTCCACCCTGATCGGCGCCGACGGCGGCGAGGTCCAGGTCGCGGGCCACGACCTGGCCCGGGAGCCGGACGCCGTCCGGGCCGCGATCGGCGTCACCGGCCAGCTCACCGCCGTCGACAACCTGCTCACCGGCGAGGAGAACCTGCTCCTGATGGCCGGCCTGCACCACCTGGGCCGGGAGGAGGGCCGGCGGCGGGCGGCCGGGCTGCTGGACCGCTTCGACCTGGCCGAGGCCGGGGCCACGCCGGCCGCGACCTACTCCGGCGGCATGCGGCGGCGCCTCGACCTGGCCATGGGCCTGATCGGCGAGCCCCGCATCCTGTTCCTGGACGAGCCGACCACCGGCCTCGACCCCCGCAGCCGCCGCACCATGTGGCAGATCATCCGCGACCTGGCCACCGGCGGGGTCACCGTCTTGCTGACCACCCAGTACCTGGAGGAGGCGGACGAGCTCGCCGGCCAGATCGCCCTGCTGGACCAGGGCCGGCTGGTCGCCGAGGGCACCGCCGAGGAGCTCAAGCGGCGCATCCCCGGCTGCCACATCCGCCTGCAGTTCGCCTACCCCGACGATCTCGCGGCGGCCGCCCGCGCCCTCGGGGACGCGACCCGCGACGACGAGGCCCTCACCCTGCAGGTGCCCAGCGACGGCGACGTCAAGTCGCTGCGGGCCCTGCTCGACCGGCTCGGCGACGCCTCCATCGAGGTCGCCGGCCTGTCGATCCACACCCCCGACCTGGACGACGTCTTCCTGACCCTCACCGGCCAGCCCGACAAGGACAAGGAGCCCGCCCGATGAGCACCCTCACCTACGCCGTGGCCGACTCGGCCACCATGCTGGGCCGCCAGGTGCGGCACATGCTGCGGTACCTCTCCATGACGCTGATGCTGGTCGGCATGCCGATCGTCCTGCTGCTGCTGTTCGTCTATGTGTTCGGCGGCACCCTTGGCGCCGGGCTCGGCGGCCCGGGCGGCGGCCGCGAGCAGTACCTCGAGTACGTCCTGCCCGGGATCCTGCTGATCGCCGTGGCCCTCGGGGCCACCGGGACCGCGATCTCGGTGGCCATGGACATGACCGAGGGCATCATCGCCCGCTTCCGGACCATGGCCATCTTCCGCCCCGCGGTGCTGACCGGGCACGTCCTCGGCAGCATGCTCCAGACCATGCTCAGCCTGGCCGTGGTCACCGCGGTGGCCGTGGTCATCGGCTTCCGGGCCGGCGCCACCCCGGTCGAGTGGCTCGCGACCGTCGGCGTCCTGGCCGCGATCACCTTCGCCTTCACCTGGCTGTGCGTCGCCTTCGGCATGGCCGCCAAGAACGTGGAGGCGGCCAGCAACCTGCCCCAGCCGCTGGTGTTCCTGCCCTTCCTGGGCAGCGGCTTCGTCCCCACCGACTCGATGCCCGCCGGGCTGCGCTGGTTCGCCGAATACCAGCCGTTCACGCCCATGATGGACACCGTGCGGGGGCTGCTGCTGGGCACCGCGATCGGGAGCAGCGGCGTCGTCGCCCTCGCCTGGTGCGCGGCCATCACCCTGGCCAGCTACCTGTGGGCCAGGAAGCTGTACAACCGCGACCCCATCCGGTAGCCCGGCGGTCAGTCGCCCTCCCGCGCCGCCACGGCGTCCAGGGCGGCGGCCCGCAGGTCCTCGTGACCCAGGCCGGCGTACGACGACACCGCCTCGTCATACGCCGGCCGGTCGGCGTCGGTGGCCGCCTGGCGGGCGCGGGCCGAGGACATGGTCGGCTGGAAGTTGCGCGGGAACCGGAAGCGCTCGGCCAGGGCGATCATCCGCGCCCCCGACCTGGTGGCCCGCCCGTCCCCGGTCCGGTCGCCCCGGTCGAGGTCCACCATGGCCAGCGCCAGCAGCAGCTCGCCGGCGACGGGCAGCTCCATGAGGTAGGGCGGTGGGTTCTCGGCCGGGTTCGCGAGCATCGTCGACAGCCGGTCGGGCAGCGTGCCGGTGAGCTCCTCGACCAGGTCGAGCCGGCCGTGCTGGGCATGGGCGATCACCGTGACCGCGGTGGACTCCAGGATCCACGTCTCCTGGTTCGGCTCGTCGTCGAAGCCGAAGATCGGGCCCTCGGCGTTGACCAGCAGGTCGACCGCTCGCCGCCACAGGCGCAGGCCGGTCTCGATCTCGCCCCGGGCGAGCAGGATCTCGGCTCGGATCCCGAAGCCGTAGGTGAGCGTGCCCACCGGCTCGTCGGCCCGGGACTCCGTCTGCTCCAGCCAGTGCTCCGCCTCGTCGACGGCACCCATCTGCAGGTTGGCCAGCACCAGCCACGACCGGACGCCGTCCAGGTCCGACCGTGCCCCGAGCCGCTCCAGCACCGGCAGCACCGCCGTCAGGTGGCGCCGCGCCTCGTCACCCCGCTCCAGCTGCAGGCAGAGCTCGCTGATGCGGCTGTGGCCGACCGCCTCGAGGTAGGGGAACCTGCAGTGCCCGAAGGCTTCCAGCGTCCGCCGGGCGGCCCGCAGGGCGCGCTCAAGGTCGCCCTCGTTCTCCCGGTAGTAGCTGACGATGCCGTTGGCGGCCCCGGCCACCAGCGGCTCGTCGCTGTCGCAGAGCTCGTACAGGGCCGAGCGGCTCTCGGGCGCGGTGCCCAGCACGACCGCGATGGCGCGGGTCAGGGTGTCCGGCGGCGCCGGCGGCAGCCGGCGCAGGGCGACCAGCGAGCGCGCCGGGCGGGGCCCCTGGAGGAGGAAGACGTAGCTGGTCCAGGTGGCCAGGGCCGTCCGGGTGACCTCGACCAGCTCGGGCCCGGGACGGAAATGCGACAGGAGCCGGTCGGTCTCGGCGGCCAGCGCCATCAGGCGCGCGTAGCTGGAGTCGACGGTCCACAGGCTGCCGAGCACGGCCGAGGCCGCCGCCACGGCGCCGCCGTCCGCCCTGGCCAGCCCGTAGCGGATGGCCTGGACGAGGTTGTCCTGCTCGGCCCGGATCCGCTCCAGGGGCGCGTAGGGGTCGGACCCGAACGGGGCGTCGTGGTGCGCGATCCCGAAGTCGCGCGTCCAGGCCAGGAACCCGTCGACCGCCCGGTCGGTCGCTCCGGCGGCCTCGCGCTGGGCGGTGCTGAACTCCCGCACCGTCTCCAGCATCCGGAACCGCGCCCCCGCCGGGGTGTCCGCGACCTGGAGCAGCGACTGGTCGACCAGCTCCTCCAGGACCGGTGCGACCTCCGAAGCGTCGTCATGGCCGAGGACCCTGGCCGCGGCGTCGGCGGTGAACCCGGCGGGGAAGATCGACAGCGCCCGCATGGCCGCCTGCCCGGCCGGCTGGAGGAGGTTCCAGCTCCAGTCGACCACGGCCTGGAGGGTCTGGTGCCGCTCGGGCGCGTCGCGGGCGCCGCCACGCAGCAGGCCGAAGCGGTCCTCCAGGCGGCGGGCGATCTCGGCCGCCGACAGCACCCGGACCCGCGCCGCCGCCAGCTCCACCGCCAGCGGCAGCCCGTCCAGGTGGCGGCAGACCTCCTCGACCACCTCGGCCGGCAGGTCGGCGCCGGGACGGGCCGCCCGGGCCCGCTGGGTGAACAGCGCCACGCTGGTGGGCAGGCTCAGCTGGGGGAGCAGGTACACCGATTCCGAGGACAGCCCCAGCGGCGCCCGGCTGGTCGTGAGCACGCGCAGATCCCGGGTCATCGACACCAGGGCACCCACCAGCTTGGCGGCGCCACCCAGGACATGCTCGCAGTTGTCCAGGACCAGCAGGGCGGGGCCCGGGCCGAGCGCGGCCGCGATGCCGCCGAGCGGGCCGGTGGGGGCGACGGGCTGGCCGGCCGGGGTGCGACGGGACTCGCCGGCGCCGACGACCGCCGCCACCTCGCCGGCGACGTCGTCGCCGGCGGCGACCCCGGCGAGGGCGACGAAGTACACGGTCCGCTGCTCGGCGTGGCGGCCCACCACCTGGGCGAGGCGGGTCTTGCCGAGGCCGCCCGGGCCGACGATGGAGACGACCCGGGAGGAGCGCAGCAGGCCCGTCACCGCGGCCACGTCGTCGTCGCGGCCGAGCAGGGGGTTGGGCTCATGGGGCACGCCCTGGCGGACGGCCGGGGCGGCGCCCTCCAGCAGCTGCCGCTGCACGGCCTGGAGGGCGGGGCCGGGGTCGGTGCCGAGCTCGTCGCGCAGCTCGCGCCGGTAGGCCTCGTACCGGGCCAGGGCGGCCGACGGTCCCGCGGTGGCCGCCTCGCCCCGCAGCAGCTCGGCCAGCACCTCCTCGTCCCGCGGGCGCCCGCCGGCCAGGCCGGCCAGCGGCGCCGCCGCCTCGGCGTGGCGGCCCAGCCGGGCCAGGGCCAGGGCGCGGGCCCGGACCAGGGACCGGTAGGCCGTCGCCCGCTCGGCCCGCAGCGCCGCCACCGGGTCGTCCAGCCCGGCGTCGCCGTCCGGGGCCCCCTCCCACAGGGCCAGGCCGGTCTCGGCCTGGGCCAGGGCGGCGGCGTGGTCGCCGGCCTGGGCGTGGCGGGCGGCCGCGGCCGCGCTGCGCAGGACGGCCCCGGTGTCGACCTGGTCCTCGGCGAGGGCGAGGCGGTAGCCGGTGGGGGTGCTGGCGATGACCTCGGCACCGAGCTGGGCCCGGGCCCGGGAGACCAGCACCTGCAGCGCCTTGGCCGGGTGCTCGGGCGGCGCGTCCGGCCAGATCCCCTCGACCAGCCGGCCGCTGCTGCAGCCCGTCCGCAGATCGCCGGCGAGCAGCGCGAGCAGGCTGCGCAGCCGGGGGCTGGTGATCTCCTGGCCGCGGTACGCCACCCGCGGCAGCAGGGTCAGCGCGATGGTCACCCGACCAGCTTAACCAGCCGGCCGGCGCCGGTGGCGGCGATCCCGGGCCGGCCACAGAATGAGGACCTGGACGACCAGCTCATCGGCCGGGAGCGCGAGTGGGCGCTGTTGCGGTCGTGCGCGGCCGACGCCCTCGCCGGTCGGGGGTCGCTGGTCCTGCTCGCCGGCGAGGCCGGGGTGGGCAAGACCACCCTGGCCCGGCGGGTCCTGGCCGGCTCCGGCCTGGAGGTGCTCGAGGGCTTCGGGGTCCAGGGGGGCGCCGCCGCGTTCGGTCCCATCGTGGAGGTGCTGCGGTCGCACCTGCGCTCGGCGGGCGGCGGCCGGCTGCTCGAGGGGCCGCTGGCCGCCCACCTGGCGCTGCTCCTCCCCGAGCTCGGCCCGGCCGCCCCCGAGGGCGACCGCGCGACCCTGTTCGAGGCCGTCCGCCTGGCCCTGGCGGCGATCGCCGCCCGGCACCCGGCGGCCCTGTTCCTGGACGACCTGCAGTGGGCCGACGACGCGACCCTGGAGCTGCTGGGTGCGCTGGCCCGGTCGGTGGACACCCAGCCGCTGCTGATCCTTGGGGCGTTCCGCAGCGACGAGCTGCCGAGGGGCCATTCGATCCGGCGGACGCGCAGTGAGCTGCGCCGCGCCGGCCACCTGCGGCAGGTCACGGTCGAGCCGCTCGGGGCCGTGGCCACCGCCATCCTGCTGGAACGGGCCCTGGGGACGGCCGCACCCTCCCTGCAGCGCGCCGTGTTCGACCGCACCGACGGCGTCCCCTTCTTCGTGAACGAGCTCGCGTCGGCGCTGGCGTCCAGCGGCCGGCTCCAGCCGGGCCCGTCCGGGGTGGAGCTGCTGGAGGGAGCGGACGTCCCGCTCCCCGACAGCGTGCGGGACGCCGTGCTGCTGCGGGCGGCCGGCCTGTCCGACGACGCCCGGGCGGCGGTGACGGCGGCGACGGTCGTGGGGCTGACCTTCGACCCCGACCTGGTGACCGCCGTCGCCGGGCTGAAGGAATGGCCCGACGAGCTGCTCCGCCGCGGCCTCGTGGCCGAGGCCGCCGGCGGGCGCATGGCGTCCCGGCACGCCCTGGTCCGCGACGCCTTCTACGGGGAGGTCCCCTGGACGCGCCGGGGGCCCTGCACCGGGCCGTGGCCGAGCGGCTGCAGGCCGGCCACGCCGCCCCGGTGGTGGTCGCCGAGCACTGGGCGCTCGGCCGGCGACCCGATCAGGCCCGGGCGTCGCTGCTGGCGGCGGCCGAGGCGTTCGGGGCCGTGCACGCCTACCGCGATGCGGCCCGGACCACCCGCCGGGCGCTGGCGCTGTGGCCGGAGGAGGGCGACGAGCGGGCCCGCCTCGACGCGCTCGAGCGCCTCGCCGGCCTCTCCGAGCTGGCCGGGGACCTGGGCGAGGCCATCACGACCTGGCGCGAGGTCGCCGACGGGCGCCGCCATGAGGGCGACCTGGCCCGCCTCGGCGGCGCCCACCGCCGGCTGGCCGCCGCCCTCGAGCTCCAGGGCCGATGGCAGGAGGCGCTGGCCAGCCGGGAGCTCGGCGCCGCCGCCTTCACCGCCGCCGGGCTGGCGGCGCACGCCGCCGCCGAGCGGCTCGCCTCGGCGGCCCATCTCCGGTCGGCCGGGAGCTTCCGGGCGGCGCTGCACCTCCTGGAGACCGCCGGGCAGCAGGCGCGCGCGGACGGCCGGGTCGACCTGCAGGCACGGATCCTCGGCCTGGAGGGCAACGTCCGGGCGAGGATGGGCCAGGGCCACGACGCGGTGGAGCTGGCCAGGGCCGGCCTGACCATGGCCCTGGAGCATGGTTTCACCGGCCCGGCGGCCGAGATCTACCAGCGGCTGGCCGACGCGTTCGAGCACGGCGGCGACTACCCCGCCGCCAAGGACACCTACGACGAGGCGTTCAGCTTCTGCGCCGCCAACGCGCTCGAGCCCACCGCCCAGCTCTGCCTGGCCTGCCTGACCGCCGCCCTGCGGCAGTCGGGCGACTGGGACCGCGCGGTCACGCTCTGCCGGCAGGTGATGGCCTCCTCCGAGGCGACCTTCCACGCCCGGGCCGTGGCCACCGGCATCCTGGGCTCGATCCTCGGTCTCCGTGGCCAGACCAGGCGGGCCCGGCCGCTGCTGCTGGAGTCGCTCACCCTGGCCCGCCGGATCGAGCTGGCGGCGATGGAGATCCTGGCCACCTGGGGGCTGGCCATCGTGGACCAGGCCGAGGGTGCGACCAGGTCGGCGGCCGGGCACTGCTGGTCGATCGTCGAGCGCTGGCGGCAGACCGAGGACCGCCACTACGCGGTCGCGGCGCTCCGCTGGGCGGCGAGCTTCTTCGCCGAGTCGGGGGAGGGCGCCGGGGTGCGGACCTGCACGGCGGCGCTGGCCCGGATCGCCACCGACGCCGGCCAGGCCGAGGCGATGTCGGCGCTGTCGCATGCCCTGGGCGAGACGGCCCTGCTGGACGGCAGTGCCGAGCAGGTGGCCGGCCAGTTCGCGCGGGCGCTGGCCCTGCTGCAGGGCGTCGACGCGCCCTTCGACCGGGCGGAGTCGGCGCGCCGCGCCGGGGCGGCCCTGGCCGCCGCCGGCCGGCGCGAGGAGGCGGTGGAGCAGCTCGTCGCCGCCCACCGCACGGCGCGGCGGCTGGGCGAGGCCGCTGCTGGAGCGGGTGAGCGACAGCCTCGCCGCGCTCGGCGAGCGGGCCGACCGGCGCCGGGGCCGGCGAGCCGCCGCCCAGCGAGCCGACAGCGGCCTCACCCGCCGCGAGGTCGAGGTCGTCCGCCTGGTCGCCATGGGCCACACCAACCGCGAGATCGCCCGCGAGCTGTTCCTCAGCCCGCGCACGGTGGAGATGCACGTCGGCAGCATCCTGCTGAAGCTCGACTGCCGCTCCCGGGCCGAGGCGACCCGCCGCGCCGGCGAGCTCGGCCTCCTGGCCCCGCCCGCCTCGGCCGGCTCGATAACCCCGTAGATCCACGCATGTTCGGCCCCTCGCCGGTCCGTAGCGTCTGCCTCGTCGAGGTTCACCCACAAGAGGAGGCACTCATGGCGGGAAAGGCCGTCGTCAGCCTGACCACCGGGCTGGAGGACCCCGAGCGGGTCACCGTCGCGTTCCTGGTCGCCGTCGGCGCGGCCGAGCAGGGCCGCCCGACCCTGATGTTCCTGACCAAGGAGGCGGCGCGCCTGGCGCTGTGGGGCGTGGCCACCGGGGTCGCCTGCGAGGGC
>Ga0307416_100000758_pt1 | contig 16898 bp, 17 predicted proteins | sample DK1Cmetagenome_2_FD_203821 | JGI IMG/M metagenome (GOLD analysis project Ga0307416, IMG submission 203821) | Maize rhizosphere microbial communities from greenhouse at UC Davis, California, United States - DK15-C-3 | ecosystem: Host-associated > Plants > Roots > Rhizosphere > Soil | place...
GCACAATATAGGTATTTGCGCTAGGGGTGCAAATCGGGCAGCACTGGTGGTCGGGTTTGCGTATGGCAGGATGTTTCTGACGGGGAAGTCGATGGTCAGGGAAGAGAGAGAGAGAGAGAGAGAGAGAGAGAGAGAGAGAGAGAGAGCGGCAGACGTTTTCAGATACTACTAACCGTAGTAGGCACGAAACATGGCTGGGCAGGTCGATCTAGATCAGAGTTTCACGTGGAACGCTTGTCACTCCTCAGGGGGTTTCACGTGAAACTAGCGTTTCCCTTCGTCGGCTCCGAAGGATTGCACCGAGCAGGTTCTGGATGTCAGACGGGGAGACCCCGGGGACTCGGCTCGCTTGACCCAGCGTGCCTGGACGCACTCTGCTGAGCTTTTCACGCGCCTCGAACGAAATCCCGTTCACCTCGTCGTAGTTCATGTCTGTGGGAATTGAGCAGCCTTCCATCTGAGCAACTCGGCGCGCGGACGCACGCTCTTTGGCAAGATAGCCGGCGTACTTGAGTTCGAGATCAGCCCAGTCTGCGGCCGAGTGAAATTGTCCCAGGCTAGCTGCACTCAATAGGCGGTGGAGCGGCACCTCCGGCCTCTTAGCCAGGTCTGCGATCTTGGTGGGCTCTCCAATGGGCCGCGACGAAAGCTCCTCGACCACAGGGTTCGCGAGCTCAGGGTGAATGGAAACCGATTCCGCAAGCTCCAGAACGTGCTCCTCCAGTTCGAGCCGCCGAGCGGCCGATCCAAGCTCCTCGCCCGTGAGGGTCTCCAAGGCCTGGGATATGGGGAGCATCCTTCGAAGTGCATTGTCCTGACGTAGCAGAAGCCGGTACTCAGAGCGCGAGGTAAAGAGCCTGTAAGGCTCGTCGACCCCCCTGTGCACAAGGTCGTCCACCAGTACTCCGATGAAGCTCGTGCCACGGTCCATCACCACTGACTCGAGGCTCCGCGAGTGCGCAGCCGCATTGATCCCGGCGATCACCCCCTGAGCCGCGGCTTCTTCGTAGCCGGTGGTACCGTTGATCTGGCCGGCGAGAAACAGCCCGGAGACAGCTTTGACCTCGAGTGTGGGCTTGAGTTGGGTCGGCGGGAAATAGTCGTACTCGATGGCATATCCGGCCCGGGTCATTTTCACTTGCTCTAGGCCTGCTACGGTCCTGAGAAATTCCAGCTGGACCGGTGGTGGCAAGGAGGTCGAGAGTCCATTGACGTACATCTCGGACGTATCCAGTCCCTCAGGTTCCAGAAAAACCTGGTGCCGTTCGACAGCAGGAAACTTCACAATCTTGTCCTCGATTGACGGACAATAGCGCGGGCCCCGACTGGCGATCGCACCCCCATAGAGTGCTGAGCGGGTCAGGTGGCGCTGAACGATTTCTTTGAGTTCGATCCCGGTGTGAGTGAGATAACAGGGGCGCTGCTCCGGTCGCAGGGCCTGTTCGTAAAAAGAAAAGTAGTAAGCAGTGTCATCGCCGTCCTGGCGCTGCATTCGTCCCAGGTCCAGCGTGCGACCGTCCACTCTCGGTGGTGTCCCAGTCTTAAACCGTTTGACTGTAAGTCCAAGTTCTCCCATGGCTTGGGCCATTTCGACGGATGCCGGATCGCCGGCACGCCCAGCACCTACAGGCGCATCGAGACCCTGGTGGATCCGGCCCCGGAGAAACGTGCCTGTGGTGATAACCACCGAGCCAGCGGTGACTTTCTGTCCATCCAGTGTCTCGACACCATTAACTCGGCCATTGGCCACTAGGAGTCTTGCAACGGTACCCTGGCGCAGATCCAGCAGTTTCTGCCGCTCAAGAAGGCTCTTCACGGCGATGCGATATAGTCCGCGATCGCATTGGGCACGAGGAGACCAGACCGCCGGCCCCTTGGACCGATTCAACATTCGAAACTGGATACAGGCGCGATCCGTCGCGCGACCCATGATTCCCCCCAGGGCGTCCACCTCGCGCACGACCGTGCCTTTGGCAATCCCACCCACTGCTGGGTTGCACGAGAGCTGTCCGATGGTGTCGAGATTCTGGGTCAACAGGAGGGTGCGTGCACCGCGGCGAGCGGCAAGAACGGCGGCCTCCGCTCCGGCGTGGCCCCCACCAATTACGATGACGTCGTAGCTGAGCATGCGGTCGCTATCAGCGACGGAGGACCGGTTCCCAACTCCCGAGTTGGGTAATCCGCACTACCTGATCGGAGGCTATGGCCAAGTGCCGGTGCTCGCTGCGGACCCCGAACTTCGCGCTGCGCTGAACGAACTCCGCCTGGCTTTGGCCCGAGTCGGCACTGTGCACCCCCGCGTCCAGGAGGTGCACCCCATGCTGATCTTCGCGATCGTAGCGCCCGACGTAAGTCAAAGGCCCACGGGTCTCGACTACGACCGTCATCCCGTGCAACTCATCATGGCCCGGGTGGAAGACGTGTCCTGACATGGCTGCTACACCGCTGCGCCGCAGAACTTATCGAAGGCCGCGGTGAGTTCGGCCGCGATAGCGTGGGGCGACCGGCCCTCGATCTGGTGCCGGTGAACGAAGTGCACAACTTCGCCGTCCCGGAATAGCGCCATGGACGGGCTGCTCGGCTGGTAGTCAGAAAAATACTGGCGGGCACGGGCTACAGCCTCGAGATCTTGTCCGGCGAACACCGTGACCACCTGCTGCGGGACTACCGGATGGTTGAGGGCCAGTGCCAGAGCCGGGCGCGCGTTGCCGGCAGCGCAGCCGCAGACCGAGTTCACGAAGACCAGCATGGACCCCCGCTGGTCACCGAGCGCGGTATCGACCTCGGCAGCAGTGGTGAGCTCTCTGGCACCCATGCGGGTCATCTCGGCCCGCATCGGGGCTACTAAGGCAGGATTGTACGGCATCGATATTCCTCGTTGTACGTTCGTCAGGCCTGCAAGACAAGCATGGTGTTGGGGTTATTCGGTGGAGACGATCGCTTCCGGCTGATCCAGCGCAGCCCGGAGAGCGTGCCAGGACAGGCTGGCGCACTTCACCCGAAGCGGAAACTCGGCGACGCCGGCAAATGCGGCGAGCTTGCCGAGCTCCGGCACTTCTCCAGGCTCGAGGGCGCCGGTGACCAGACGACGGAAGCGCTCGACGAGATCCTCGGCTTGAGACCGCGACTTGCCTTTGACCGCTACGGTCATGAGCGACGCCGATGCTCGAGAGATCGCGCAGCCCGACCCCTGAAAGGCGGCGTCCTCGATCACATCGCCCTCCATGCGGAGCCACAGGGTGAGCTTGTCTCCGCAGAGCGGGTTGTGCCCTTCCGCCTTACGATTGGCGTCCTCCATACTCCGGTAGTTACGAGGGGTGCGGTTGTGGTCCAGGATGAGATCCTGATACAAGCTCGCGAGGCTCCCCATCATTGGAACATCCTTTTGACGGTTCTGAGCGTCTCCGCCAGTGTCTCGATTTCACGCTTCGTGTTATAGAAGGCGAATGAGGCCCGTGCCGTGGCCGGGATGCCGAAATGCTGCATGGTGGGCTGGGCGCAATGATGGCCCGCCCGAATGGCGACACCGGCACAGTCCAGAATCGTCCCGACATCATGAGGGTGCACACCGTCCATTACAAAGGAGAGCACACTGGCCTTGTCCCGGGCCGTCCCGATGAGCCGGCAGCCTTCGATACGGGTGAGCAAGTCGGTGGCGTAGTCGAGCAGCTGCTGTTCCCACGCCGCGATGGCGCTCAAACCAACGCCACTCACATAGTCGACCGCCGCACCGAGCCCCAGCGCCTGAGCAATCATGGGAGTGCCTGCTTCAAACTTTGCCGGAAGCGGCGCCCAGGTGGAACGCTCCAGGGTGACTGTTGCGATCATCCCGCCGCCACCCTGATGAGGTGGCATCCGCTCGAGTAGAGACTCCCGGCCGTAGAGTACTCCGACTCCCGTTGGCCCATAGAGCTTGTGCCCAGAGAACGCCAGGAAATCGCAGTCCAGGTCCTGCACATCGACACCAAGGTGCGGAGCCGATTGGGCAGCGTCCACCAGCACCGGCACTTCTCGCTCTCGGGCCCAGCTGGTGATCTGTTTGATCGGATTGATCGTTCCCAGCGCATTCGACAGGTGGACCAGGGCGATCAGTCGAGTGCGGTCGCTCAGCAGCTCCTGAAACGCATCCAGATCCAGCTCTCCGGTACTGCTCAAAGGAGCAGCCCGTAATACCGCCCCGGTCTGCTCACAGAGCAGTTGCCACGGGACGATATTGGAGTGGTGCTCCATTCTGGAGATCAGTATTTCATCACCAGCCTTCAGGAACGAACGGCCAAAGCTCTGCGCAACCAGGTTGATACTGTCGGTGGTCCCCCGCGTGAAGACCACCTCGTGCGGCGCGCGTGCGTTGATGAAGCGCGCCACTTTTTCCCGCGCCAGGTCATAGGCAGCGCTGGCCTGTCCGCTGAGATAGTGAACCCCACGGTGAATGTTGGCATTCTCGTGGCTGTAAAACCGACTCACTGCATCGATGACGACCTGTGGCTTCTGGGCTGTGGCGGCATTGTCGAGGTACACGAGTGGATGCCCGTGAACGCGCTGCTGCAACACGGGGAAGTCCTGCCTGATCCGATCGGTATCCAGCTGTTCTGGTCGCTCGGACCCCAGATCCGCGTGGACGACTGCCGGTGCTGGCGCGAGAGTCCCGCTCATGCTGTTCCCAGTCGCTCCCGCAGCAGCCGTTCCAGCTCCTGGCGGACTGGATCCAGACTGACCTCGGCCATCACCTCCGCTGCAAAAGCATAGGTGAGCAGCCGCTGCGCCTCCGACGCAGGGATACCGCGGCTTCGGGCGTAGAACAGGGCGATATCGTCCAGTTGGCCGACGGTGGCGCCGTGGGTGCACTTGACGTCATCGGCAAAGATCTCGAGCTGAGGCTTGGTGTCGACCTTGGCCGTATCGCTCAGCAGCAGATTGCGATTGGTTTGTTTGGCGTCAGTCTTCTGGGCCTCGGGCTTCACGAACACCTTCCCATTGAATACCGCCCGGGAGCGTCCATCGAGCACGCCCTTGTAGACTTCCCAGCTCCGGCAGTTCGGGTGATCGTGAAAAATGGCCGTGTGATTATCCACCACCTGCTCGCCCCGGGTGAGATACAGGCCGTAGAGCAGCGTCTCGACGTTCTGGTCATTCAGTCGGGCATGCAGATTATGGCGGGCCAGAGCGCCGCCCATCGCCATCGAGAAGGAGCGATAATGGCTATCTCGCTGCTGGTCCACATGGGTGAAGCCAATGTGATACGCCTGCTCACTCTCCCGTTGAATCCTGGTGTGTTCCAACCAGGCGTTTGCGCCCAAGGAAACTTCGGTCACGGGATTGTTCCAATAAGTACTGACTGGAGCAACCGTGACGTAGCTCTCCACCACTGCTGCCCTGGCGCCCCGCTCCACCACAACAAGGTTTCTGGGATGCATGACGCTGCCGGTTGCTTCGGCGGTTGAAACAAACAACAGGTGAATGGGTTGCGTCACCTCGGCGTGGGCGGCGACGTGGAGATAGCCGCCATCACGGAACATGGCCAGGTTTAATGCGGAGAAAGGACCGGCCTCGATGGTCGCATGGCGCGCCAGGTGCTTGGGAACCACAGGGTCACCGGCCCGGACTGCGTCACCAAGGCTGCCGACCCGGACACCAGGCAACGACGAGACCGAACCGAGATCGTCTCGGTAGATCCCGTTCACGAAGACCAAGGTATTCCAGTCCGGGTGCCCGAACTCGTACGGAGTGAGCAGGTGCCGCGTGATCCGACCAGGTCGAGAGGCAGACTGCCAGGACGTCTGGGTAATGGGGCCAAGCGGAGTGAACCGCCACTCCTCATCCCGTGAGCTTGGGAATCCAGTTGCAGTAAAACGCTCCATAGCTTCCCGGCGCATGCGCTCCAACCACTCGGGCACCTCCGCGGTGCCGGTTGCGGTATGGGCCTCGAACTCCTGCAGAAAAGTCTGACTCACGAAGTTATGACCTCTGGCTCCAGCCACTCATAGCCTCGCTCCTCCAGCTCGAAGGCGAGCTCCTTGCCACCCGACTTGACGATCCGACCTGACGAGAGCACGTGTACTCGATCGGGAACGATGTAGTTCAACAATCGCTGGTAGTGGGTGACCAGAACAGTTGCATTCTCCGGACGGCGCAGCGCGTTGACCCCGTTGGCGACGATCCGCAGCGCATCGATGTCCAGTCCGGAATCGGTCTCGTCCAGAACGGCCAGCCGAGGCTCCAGAACGGCCATCTGAAGAATTTCGTTCCGCTTCTTTTCGCCGCCCGAGAAGCCGGAGTTCACCGCGCGACTCATGATGTCCGAATCCCACTCCACGACCTTGAGCTTCTCCTCGAGCAAATCGAGGAAGTCCATGGAATCGACTTCCTCCAAGCCACGGGCCTTCCGGATCTCGTTATAGGCCGCACGCAGAAAGTATGCGTTACTCACGCCGGGAATCTCGACCGGATATTGGAAAGCCAGGAATACACCGGCTTGGGCGCGCTCCTCCGGTTCCATGTCGAGAAGATCCTGACCCTGGTAGAGGATTTGACCGGCGGTAACCTGGTACGCCGGATGGCCGGCGATGACCTGAGCGAGGGTACTCTTACCGGAGCCGTTTGGTCCCATGACCGCGTGGACCTCGCCAGCCTGCACCGTTAGGTCGATGCCGCGCAGAATTTCCTTCTCGCCGGCACTGGCGCGGAGGCCCCTCACCTCGAGTAGCGGTTGCGTCATTTAGCCCACACTCCCTTCCAGGCTGACGCCCAGGAGCTTCTGGGCCTCAACAGCGAACTCCATGGGAAGCTCCTTGAAGACCTCTTTGCAGAAACCGTTGACGATCATCGAAATGGCGTTTTCGGTATTGAGCCCGCGCTGCTTCAGATAGAAGATCTGATCTTCCCCGATCTTCGACGTCGAGGCCTCGTGCTCCACGGCCGCGGTGGCGTTCTGGACATCGATATAGGGGAAGGTGTGCGCCCCACAGCGATTCCCGATCAGCATGGAGTCGCACTGGGTGTAGTTCCTGGCGCCCGCGGCGCGGGGAAGCACTTTGACCAGGCCTCGGTAACTGTTCTGTCCCTGGCCCGCCGAGATGCCCTTCGACACAATGGTGCTTCGGGTGTTCTTTCCCATATGGATCATCTTGGTGCCGGTGTCTGCCTGCTGTTTCCCATTCACCACGGCCACCGAGTAGAACTCCCCGACGGAGTTATCGCCCTGCAGGATGACGCTGGGATATTTCCAGGTGATAGCTGAGCCAGTCTCCACCTGAGTCCACGAAATCTTGGAATTGGCGCCCGCGCACTTTCCACGCTTGGTCACAAAGTTGTAGATGCCGCCCCGGCCTTCCTCGTCACCGGCGTACCAGTTCTGCACGGTGGAGTACTTGATCGCGGCCCCCTCCAGCGCCACCAGCTCGACTACCGCGGCGTGGAGCTGATTCTCGTCACGACGGGGAGCCGTGCAGCCCTCGAGATAGCTGACCGATGCGCCCTCTTCGGCAATGATGAGTGTGCGCTCGAACTGGCCGGTCTCGGCCGCGTTGATCCGGAAGTACGTGGACAGTTCCATGGGACAGCGCACGCCCCGAGGCACGAACACGAAGGACCCGTCACTGAACACGGCTGCGTTCAGCGCGGCGAAGAAGTTGTCGCTGGCCGGCACCACCGAGCCAAGGTACTGCCGTACCAGGTCGGGATGCTCACGGACGGCTTCTCCAAACGAGCAAAAGATGATGCCCGACTCGGCCAGCTTGGCTTTATAGGTGGTGCCCACCGAGACGCTGTCGAAAATGGCGTCGACGGCAACGCCCGCCAGCAGCTTTTGCTCGGAGAGCGGGATCCCGAGCTTCTGGTACGTCTCGAGCAGCTTAGGGTCTACGTCATCAATGCTGCCCAGCGGGGTTTTGGTTTTGGGAGCGGCGTAGTACCGCAGGGCCTGATAATCCACCGGGTTATACCTGATGTTCGGCCAGTTATGCGGCTCGGCCATCTTGACCCACCCGCGGAACGCCTTCAGCCGCCAATCGAGCAGCCACTCAGGCTCGCCCTTCTTGGCGGAGATCAGCCGAACGATGTCTTCGTTCAGGCCCCGTGGAGCGACATCGGATTCGATATCGGTTACGAATCCGTATTTGTACTCCTTGTTGACCAGTGTCTCCACTGACGAGCTCATGTGTTCTCCTCCACGGGAGCCGGGGCTAACCGCACCCGATACTCACACGCAGTGCATCCATTGAGAATGTGCCGCTCACGAGTGACCTCGGCATTTAACACGGCACTCAGAAATCTGGCCTCTGCTGCGCAAATCTCCGGGAACTGCTGGGCGACCGCCTGGACGGCACAGTTGTGCTCGATCAGTGTTCCCGGCCCGGCTTCCGCCATGTAGCCCTGGTCAGCGAGGAGCTTTGCCACCGCATCGAGCCGCTGGTCCGGGGCGGTATCGGCAAGCTCCTGTTGGACCCGCTCTGCCAGCGAGGTGAATTGCGATTCCAGGAAGGCCACTGCCTGGGCGCGTCCCTGCACCCTCACCAGATCGTTGAGCAGTCCGACCAGAAGTGCCTCATACCTTCGGGGGAATTGTCCTTCTCCGGCCTCGGTCAGGCGGTAGGCAAATCGAGGAGCCCCCACGCCGCGGCGCTCCCGCTGGTAATTCACTAGTTCCTGTTCCTCAAGGTCCTTGAGGTGATGACGTACCGCGTTCAGCGACACCCCCAGCCTGGACGCAAGCTCTTTGGTGGTAAGTGGCTGAGACCTTTTGAGCTGGACCAGAATAGACCCGCGTACCCCCCGATAGCCCAAAGGGAGCCTCCCAGCGGATTTTTCAGGAAGTACAGCGCCCATAGCGGCAATCATAAGTAAAAAAGTCGGGATTGTCAATTCACACAAATATTTTGATCTTATTCATAGATCGAGACATTACAACGTCTTGGCTTACCAGCCTCCACTGGGTACACAGGATTCGTGATTCGACTACGAAAGTAGTTGCATGTATGACTACTCTCCAGGCTGGCTCGCTTCGGCTACAGGCTACATATTGAAGCCCTATACGGCCTCCGGAGTGCAATACCGATGACCATCCACCGCATTCGTCTACTGGGCGATCCCGTGCTTCGCACCCGGTGTGAGACCATCACCCGACCCCAGTCTACCGCTGTCCGAGTAATTCTGGACGACATGCGGGAGACCCTGCGGGACTGGCAGTCCAGATTCGCGGGTGGGCGAGGCATCGCCGCACCGCAGATCGGCGCACCGGTCCGGATGGTCTACGTCGAGATGGGGCAGCCCTGGCCATTGATCAATCCGGAAATCATCGATATCGGGAACGAGGATTTCGAGGTCTGGGACGACTGCTTTTCCTTTCCCAACCTGCTGGTCCGGGTGTCGAGGGCGTACCGAATCAGGGTGCGATACCAGGATCTCAAGGGAGAATGGATCGAGATCGATCTCGAGGGAGATCGGGCGGAGCTACTGCAGCACGAGATTGACCATCTCGATGGGGTACTTGCGGTGGACCGTGCACACGGTCTGGATCCTTTCTGTCTGCGCGAGGAGTGGCATCGGCAACACGGAATTCGGGGGCGCTATGGGCCACCGGAGCCACGAACGGCCAGCTACGCCACTCAGCTGTAAGCATCTGGTACCGGCGCTACTCAGAACCACCGGCCAATCCGGACGAAAAACGCTCCGCGATCTTCGTCGGCGAGGCCATACTCGAATCGGACCGGCCCCACAGGAGTATCCGCACCCAAGCCGAACCGGGCACCGGCAACCCAGCCGCTCTCGCCTATAAGCGGGCCACCGACGCCGGAGCGGCCTGCCGCAATTTCCAGCCGTGCCACCAATGGCCCCTTCAGGGTGTACGTCAGGAGCACATCCAGCATTAACTCCCGATCTCCTCTCCTCTCGCCGATATGCAGACCGGGGAAGCCGTCGTAACCACCCAGCGGAAAGCCGAGTTGCGGGGGGAGCTGGTCGCCCCAACCCAATCGAAAGCTGGGCCGCATCCGCACGGGACCAAACGAACTGTGGAGCTCACCCCGAAGCTCGACCCGGCGATACAGACCGGTCCACCACAACGACGCATGAGCCAGCCGCACTCCCGAGTGGTCTTCCTTGGACAACCGGAACGATTCCCCTAGAGTCGAGCGGTCACGCGCAGGTTCATGCCAGGCATGGCCCACCAGCCCGACGGCGGCTTGCCAGCCTCGACTGAAGTCACGCTCCAATCCGACAAAGCCAATCGCTTCACGCGTCTCGGCGGGATCGAGTTCGTCCCCATCGGACTCGAACCGGCGGACTGACTCATCCGCGAGCTGAACGGTGAGGGTGGGGGTCATCAGTTGCCGGCCCAGCTGATAGTTCCGTCGAAGCCCGAACGAAAGCTCCTTCCGAAACTCGCCCAGGAACACGGCAGTGCTCCCCTCGAGCGCCAGATTGAGCATGCGGCGGTCAACCGCGCCCAGCCACATGCGGCCGCCGAGCTCACTGTCGTAGGCCAACCCAAGACCGGCTACCCGCCGGGCAGCGCGCTGTACCGATACATGAAAGGAGACCGTATCATCCGATCCCCGGGGCCCGAGCCACACCGCGTCATAAGCCTCGGCCCGAGACAGGTGGCGAACACGACCGCGCAGGAGGGGCAGATCGAGGGAGTCATCGATACTCAGTCCCAGTAAGCGCTCGAGAGCAAGCCGCTCAGAGTCGTTGCGGCTCCTGATCTCGTAGCCGGTGATCCGCCGAGGCAACAGTCTGACCGGGGGCGGCGTGACCCGGGGCAGACAGGCGGCCCGGCTGAGTGTGCTGTCTGCCGCAGCTGCGCCCCTGTGGATGAGCGCGTCCACGTTTGGTGGAGAGAAGTTGAGGCTGGTGAAGCCTTCCACCGCCGGTCGGACGAGCACGTCCCCTGACTGGAGCGTATCCTGGGGCTGCTGAAAGAGAAAGCCGAGCAGACGATCGGCCAGGACAATCGGCGAATAGAGATCTAGAGAGTCGGCCAGGCGCTCGGTTGCGTCGGAAACAATGATCCGTTCTGCACCGGCAACCCGCGCCACAGAGAGCGGGATATTGGCGGCCAGGCCGCCGTCGGCAAGGAGGCGTCCATCCAGAGACTCGGGTGAGAAGATCAGCGGGATGGCAAAGCTGGCCCGGACGGCGCGAGCCAAGTCGCCCGACCGTAAAACGACCACCGAGCGATCAGCCAGGTCGGTTGCGACGGCGCGGAATGGGATCGGCAGCGAATCGAAGTTCCCTCGAGCCAGAAGGTTTCCCCGAAGCATGGCGTCGTTCACCAGCGCATTCACCTCACGCTGGGCCACTGACGCGCTCTGAAGGTTGAATCGACGGGCTCCCTGCTCCCACACGAGCAGAGGCTGGAGGGGCCCCAGTGAGTGCGGTGCACGCGGCTGATAGGTGCGAAATAGATCCGAGATGGGCAGGGAGCGAGCCAGGGAGTCGATCTCACGACCGGTGTAGCCGCTGGCGTACATGCCCCCAATGACGGCGCCCATGCTGCTACCCACTACCAAGTCTGGTCGGATACCCAGGCTATCGAGCACCCGAAGGACTCCGATGTGAGCCAGGCCTTTGGCGCCACCGCCGGAGAGAACCAGCGCGGTTCGGCTTGGATTGCAGGCTTGGGCATGCACCGGCCATGCAGCAAGACACAGGGCGCAGAGTAGAATCAGCGCGTGCATTGGTCAACAAAGTAAAGGAGCTTCAAGCCCCTTGCGCCGCTAAACCAGCTTTCGTATACCTTTTCCGATGTCGTGGCTACACGGCATTCCTATTCGGGAGCTGCAGGATGACCTATGTGATCGTCGAAACGTGCATCGGGGTAAAAGACCGAGCCTGCGTAGACGTGTGTCCGGTGGACTGCATTTACGAGGGGGAAGATCAGCTCTACATCCATCCTGATGAGTGCATCGACTGCGGAGCCTGCGAGCCGGAATGTCCGGTGACTGCAATCTTTCCGGAAGAGGACGTGCCACCGCAGTCCACGTCGTATATCGAGAAGAACAAAGAAGTCTTCAACAGCGACACCCCGCCCGGGCGACCCAAGCGGTAGCAAAGAAAGGAGCCCCGGGATCGTACTGCTTGGCCGCGACCCCGGAGCCGGATGGAGGAAGGACATCTGCACGGCAGCTCATTCGTGGTGAAAGCCGCCACTGGATAGAACGCGCAGCTCGCTCCAAAGGTTTCATCCCAGAGACTCGAGAAACTCCCGCAATAACTTCGTTACCACTTCGGGCCGTTCAACCGGCGGGAAATGGCCTGCGCCCGGAACAGTTGCGAATCGTGCCCCGGGAATTGCCTGTGCCATTGCTCGGGCCTGGTCCGGAGGGGTGAGCGTATCGGCCTCGCCGACGAGCACCAGCGTGGGAAGATTGCCTAGCGTTGGAAGCTGGGACTCGCTGCTGGGCCGGTCGCGCATTGCCGCCAATGCGCCGACGATCCCGGCCACGGGCGTCTTTACGATGGTTTGTCGGACCCGTTCCACGACTTCAGGCTGGTCGGTAAACGTGGATGGTGCCAACACTTTCGGGAGCATGGCCTGGGCTATTGCCTCGGCTCCGCCCTCTCGTGCGCTGGCCGCAGCAGCATCCCGGGCGCGGCGACCCTCGGCTGAGTCCGCCTCGGCCCGCGTGTCCATGAGAACCAGCCCGCGAACCCGCGAGCGCCAATGCCGGAGAAACTCGAAGGCGACATACCCGCCCATCGACAGCCCGCAGAGTACCACTTCATCGATATCCAAGGTATCCAGCAGGGCGGCAAGATCAGCGGCGTAGATGTTCATGCCGTAGCCAAGGTCCGGGGCGTCGGACTGACCTAACCCGCGGAGGTCCGGCGCAATCCGCTGATAGCCCTCGATGTTCTCGAGCTGGTGTCGCCACATGTTGTGATCCAAGGGATAGCCGTGCACGAACAGCAGGGCCGGCCCCTCTCCCCGCACTTCTACCGCGAGATTAACGCCGTGCACCATCAGGCGTTGGGCCTCTCCTGCGGACGCCCGCCTGGGTTGCATGTAGGTGGTGAATTCGGGTGGTACCGGCACCGGGCGACCCTCGCCGTTGATACAGACGAATACGAATTCGGCGCTTGCGATCAGGGTGTCATCCCGAACTCGCCGAGCAGTCTGCCGCATGGTAAAGCTGGTACGCCCATGGTGCGTCAGCGCCTGTTGAAAGCGCAGCACATCCCCGGGAAATGCGGCGGCGCGATAATCGATCACCGTCTTCCGCAGGGCAGGCCAGGCGCCGGCCCGGGTGAACACGTCCATCCCCGGGCCCCGGTGCAGTATCTCCCAACGCGCCCGCTCGAAGAGGCTCAGAAAGGATGCCTGGTTCAAGTGCCCGAAGGCATCGCACTCGTCTGGGTAGACGACTAGATCGATCTCGGGCAGGGACATGGGTCTAAGATAAGGACGGGAGGATTGGAGCGACGGGAGGACGGGAGGCACGACGGCCCTTGCGGTGATATGTTCGAGATGATCCCAGCCTGAGCAATCTTCACAATCTCCTGACCCATGAAACCACCGACTGATTACATCCGTCACGCCGCCCGGCTCGCTCGAAAACTCCACATGGATAGCGCGATGGGTGGCACGCCGCAGCCCGATGCGGAATTCTTCAAGGCGCTCTCGAAGGCATTCGATGAAATTGCCGCAGGCCTGGAGATGGTGGCTCGACCAGACTGAGGGCCCGTTGCGCTTCAGTCAGCCTGAGAGCAACCTTCCGGCGTGAATGTCCACGCAGGACACCATTATGAGGCTGACCAGGTCCGCCTGATTCAGAGCCAAGCCGAGCTGGATCGCTTGCTCGAGCGACTCAAGCACGAGCCTCTCCTTGCGGTGGATACTGAAGCGGCCAGCTTCCACCGGTTTCTGGATCGGGTTTACCTCCTACAGCTCTCCTCCCGGGAAGAAACCGCGATCGTCGATCCGCTCGCAGTGGCGAACCTCGATCCGCTAGGGGAGGTTCTGGCCGACCCAGAGGTCGAGATCGTCTTCCATGACGCCGATTACGATCTGCGACTGCTGGGACACGAGTATGGGTTCCGGGGTACGAACCTCTTCGACACCCGGATTGCCGCACAGCTCCTGAACGAGCCGGGCGTAGGCCTGGCAGCGTTGCTGGAAAAACACTTGGGTGTCCGTCTGGACAAGCGGTATCAGCGGGCCGACTGGTCGGCTCGACCACTCACCCGCGAGATGTTGGAGTACGCCGCTGCTGACACCCGGCATCTTCCTGCGCTCCGGGACATCCTTCGAGCCCACCTCCAGCAACGCGGCAGGCTGGACTGGGCGGAGGAGGAGTTTGCGCTGTTGAGTGCTGCTCCCCGCCTGCCCACCGAGCCGGACGAGCCCGGGTATCTCCGGCTCAAGGGGGCCAAGGCGCTGCACGGAAGAGGGTTGGCGGTACTACGGGAGCTCTACCAGTGGAGGGAAGACGAGGCTCGGCGGACAGACAAGGCAGCGTTTCGGATCCTGAATAATGAGCCGTTGCTCCTCATGGCCAAGTCGCCACCTCGGGACATGAATGATTTGAAGACAATTCGGGGAATCAGCCCTGATCAGGCGGAGCGCCGCGGGCGAGATATTCTCGCGGCCGTGCGACGTGGCTTGGCGGTACCCGAAGGTGAGCTGCCGCGCTTAGAGCGTCCGCGGCGTCCGCCCCCAGACCCGGCATTCGATGCCAGGCTGGAGCGACTGAAAACGGCTCGGAACGCGTTGGCAGCGCACTACGACCTGGCACCGGGAGTGCTCTGTCCCAACGGCATACTGGAGGCTATTGCGCGTATGCATCCGACTACCCTGGAGCAGATGTCCGGGATCCGGGGCATGCGTCGCTGGCAGGTGCGGGAGTTTGGGAGTGGCTTGCTGACGGCATTGGAGCAGCCGGCCGCCTGAGAGGAGTCGGCTCAGGTAGGTACGCTCGAGCTCAAAATCCTAGAAAGGTTCGTACCCGAGGGTCCATCTTTTCTGGTGTCCAGTAGGGCTCCCACACCAGCTCCACCTCGACCGACCGCACGCCCTCCATATCAGCAACCACGCGTTTCACGTCGGCGATAATTTCGGCCCCGGCCGGACAGCCAGGGGACGTGAGCGTCATCTGCACCCGGACATCCCCCGCCTCGTCGATCTCGATGTCGTAAACCAGGCCAATATCGATGATGTTGAGGTTGAGCTCCGGATCCTTTACCGCCCGGATGGCTTTTCGGATGGCGTCGACGGTTGGCATGCCTGAAACATAACAGCAGGCTTCAGCACTGGGCCACGAGCTCCTGCTGGCAGGCATGTGGCACCAGACGAACAGCGGCGTCCGACAGTGTCACCCGTACGTCCCGCAGCCGGTGCAGCGAATCCCTCACTCTGGGATCGAAGGTTCGGTTCGTCAAAAACACCAGAAAGAGGTCGCGAGTTGGATCGATCAGCAACTCGGTACCGGTAAACCCGGTGTGGCCATACGCCGCGTCGCTGATCAGGGTCCCAAACAGGCTTGGTTCGGCGAGATTCAGCTCGGGAGTGTCCCATCCGAGCAGCCGTGGACCGCTGTTCGGCCCCCGGGTCAGGAATCGCCGGATGGTCCGGGAGCTCACCCACTGACCGTTCGGGCCCGAGCCACTGCGCAGCCATACCTGGGCGTATCGGGCCAGGTCCATACCGGTCGAAAAGATCCCGGCGTGCCCTGCGACGCCGCCCATCATGGCGGCATTAGGGTCATTTACCTGTCCCTGCACCGGCTGCCCTCGCCAGAGCGCGCTGGGCATGGTGCGGCGTTTTACCGCCGGAGAGGGATGATATGTGGTCTGCTCCAGCTGCAACGGCTCGAATACCTCGGCCGCAACAAACCGATCCAGCGGCATGCCGGATACAGCCTCTACCAGCAGACCGAGAAACATAGCATTCAAGTCACTATAAACCGGTAGCTCACCCGGCTTGCGCGTCAGGGGCTCAGCGTACAGGAGATCGATGGCTTGGATCCGGGAACGCGCCCGCTTGAAAAAGGGCGCGTAACTCCGAAGACCGCTGGTATGGTCGAGCAGCATCCGGACAGTGACCTGATCTTTCAAGCCTCCGGCAAACCGCGGCAAGTACCGCCGAAGCGGAGCATCGAGATCGACTCGCCCGGCATCCACCAGCCGCATGACCGCACTCGTGGTTCCTACCACCTTTGTAATCGACGCTATGTCCCAGAACGTGGAGTCCGGCGCCGGAACCGGCGATCTGCGACTCCAGGTAAAGTGCCCGTACCCCCGGGCGTACAGGATGGAATCCTTCCGGCCGACGACAACTACCGCCCCAGGGTAGATGCCACGCTCAATGCCTTGCTCTACCGCGCGATCGATCTCGTCGAACGACTGGGCCACGGCCGGATTACTGCCGGCACCGAGCAGCGCTGCCGCGAGGAGGACCGAGCGGGGCTTCACGGCGCTCGACCGGTATCTCGAACCGGACCAGGAGGAAGCTGATAGAGAACCTGAACTGTTCGACGATCGCGGTCTGAGAGGACTCCGGTTTGCGTTGCGGGAAACATGACGTCGCTGGAATCGGGAGAATGAGGGAGTCCGATCGCATGCCCAACCTCATGCACGGCAACCGTCAACAAGGCTGGGTCAGGGAGGGATATTCCGGTGTTGGTCCGGAGCGCCAACAGGATGGCCGCCTTGCGAACTCGACCGGCCTGATCCCAGGTCAGGTCGGTCTGACCGGCCCGATCAAAGTCGAAGTGGTCGATCCAGTGCACCACGATCTCCGCCGCGAGCGTGTCGGCCGTGGCAGTAAAGAGCACCCCGGCTCCAGCACCTTCCCATGTGTCGAGGGCTTCCCGCACATACCCCAACAAACGCGGGTGGTACCCCGGAGGCCCGCCTTCCACGACTGCCACCTTTAAAGGCGCGCCATTCCGGTCCGGCCAGCG
>Ga0307416_100000759_pt1 | contig 16896 bp, 13 predicted proteins | sample DK1Cmetagenome_2_FD_203821 | JGI IMG/M metagenome (GOLD analysis project Ga0307416, IMG submission 203821) | Maize rhizosphere microbial communities from greenhouse at UC Davis, California, United States - DK15-C-3 | ecosystem: Host-associated > Plants > Roots > Rhizosphere > Soil | place...
GCGGGGGCCAGACCGGTCACGCCGCGTGGGATACGTCACGGTGGGTACGTCGTCCCACGTATGTCCGAATCGTGGTCGCGCTGGTAACGTCAGCGCGTGTCTCACCCGGAACGCCAAGATCTCTCCATCATGACCACTGCTTCTGTCGAGGCCGCCGGCACCGCGGACGCACCACGCGCGCGCGGCGTCCTTGCCAAGCTCGGGCTGCACCGGCCCGAGCTCCGGGCCTGGGCGATGTACGACTGGGCGAACTCCGCGATGGTCTGCGTCATCGCCACCGCCGTCTTCCCCATCTACTTCGTGCGGGTGGCGGGCGCCAACCTCGCGCCGTCGGCGGCGACGCAGAGCTACGCCAACGCGACCACCCTCGGCCTGGTGATCATCGCGATCCTGTCGCCGATCCTCGGCACGGTGGCCGACTACGTCGCCATCAAGAAGCGCCTCCTCGGCACGTTCATGGGAATCGGCGTCGCCGCGGTCTCCTGCATGTACTTCATTCAGCGGGGAGACCTGCTGCTGGCGTCCGTGCTCTTCATCCTCGCCAATATCGGCGCGAACGGGAGCTTCGTCTTCTACGAGGCGCTTCTGCCGCACGTCGCCCGCGAGGACGAGATGGACCGCGTCTCCACGGCCGGCTACGCGATCGGCTACATCGGCGGCGGGCTGCTCCTCGCGCTGAACCTCGCGTGGATCCTCAAGCCCGGGGCGTTCGGCCTCCCGTCGGGGCCGGGCCTGACGCCCGAACAGGAGACGCTCCCGTCGCGCCTGGCGTTCCTCTCCGTCGCCGTCTGGTGGCTGCTGTTCTCCATTCCACTGTTCCGGCGCGTGCCCGAGCCGCCCGTGCGCCTGGAGAGCGACGAGGAGCGCGGGCGCAACCCGACGGCCGTCGCGCTCGAGCGCCTTCGCGAGACCTTCCGCGAGCTGCGCGGCTACCGGCAGGCGTTCCTGATGCTACTCGCGTTCCTGATCTACAACGACGGGATCGGCACCATCATCCGCATGGCGACGGCGTACGGGACGGAGTTGGGCATCGGCCAGGACAAGCTGATTCAGGCGATCGTGCTCGTCCAATTCGTCGGCGTGCCGTTCGCCTTCCTCTTCGGCACGCTCGCGGGCAAGATCGGGGCGAAGCGCTCGATCTTCCTCGGCCTGGTCGCGTACACCGGGATCAGCGTGCTCGGTTACTACATGCGCTCGGCGCGCGACTTCCTGCTGCTCGCCGTGCTCGTGGGGATGGTGCAGGGGGGCACGCAGGCGCTCAGCCGGTCGTTGTTCGCGAGCATGATCCCGCGCCACAAGTCGGGCGAGTTCTTCGGCTTCTGGGGCGTGTTCGAGAAGTTCGCCGGCATCTTCGGCCCGCTGATCTTCTCGGCCACGCTGGCCGTGAGCGGATCGAGCCGGAACGCGATTCTCTCGGTGATCGCCTTCTTCGCCGTGGGCGGCGTGCTGCTCTACATGGTGAACGTCGAGGAAGGACAGCGGGCTGCCCGCGCGGCGGAGGCGGCGCTGGTCGGGGATCGCTAATGCTGTACCGCGCGTTGCGGTGGGTGGCGAGCATCGCGCTCCGGTGGTTCTACCGCCGGATCGACGTGATCGGGGTGGAGCGGGTTCCGGCCAGCGCGCCACTCCTCATCGCCGCGAACCACCCGAACCAGCTCCTCGACGCGCTGCTCGTCGGGTACGCGCTGCGCCGCCCGGTGACCTTCACGGGGAAGGCGATCCTGCTCGACAACCCGTTCGTCGGGGCGGTCATGCGACGCCTGCCGTTCGTGCCGCTTCGCCGCGCGAGCGACGAGCGGAAGCGCGCCGCCGGAGAAGCCGCGAGGAACGGCGGCGCGCCGCCCGACCCCGCGCGCAACACGGACGCGTTCCGCCAGATCATCGACGTGCTCGCGGCGGGGGGAGCGGTGCTCGTCTTCCCCGAGGGCATCAGCCACAACCAGCCGCAGCTCGCGCCGATCAAGACCGGGATCGCGCGGATGGCTTTGCAGGCGCGCGACGAGCGTGGCATCCGCGACGTGCACATCCTGCCCGTGGGTCTGACCTTCGAGCGCAAGGAAGTGCCGCGCACGCGCGTGCTCGTGGAGATCGGCGAGCCGCTGGCCGTGGACCGGTGGACGGCGGCGGCGGCGCCGACCGAGGCGCTCACGCGCGAGGTGAGTGAGCGGCTGCACGCGGTGACGCTCAACTTCCCGACGCGCGAGGCCGCCGACCGGGTGCGCCGCGTCGCCGAGGTGCTCACGGGCGTCTTCGCGGACGTGCGGCCGCTCGGCGAGGGCGACGGCTCGCTCGCCGAGCAGGTGGAGGTCACGCGCCGCGTCGAGAGCGCCCGGCAGCGACTGGCCGACCTGCCGGCGGCCGAGTCGGTGCGCGTGACACGGTTCCAGCAGCGACTGGACGAGTTCACGCGGGAGTTGAACGAGCGCGGCGTCGAGGTGCGGGATCTCGACATTCCGCTCGGCTGGCTGCCGGCAGCTCGCTTCCTCCTCCGGGAGGGCGTGATCGCCGCGGCGGCCGGTCCACTGGCGCTCTGGGGGCGCGTCAACCACTGGCTGCCACTTCGACTGGCGCGGGGGCTGGCCGCTCGCTCGAGCCGCTCGCCGGAGGACCCGGCGATGCACACCGTGGTGATCGGGCTCGCCAGCGTTCTGCTCTTCTACGCGGTGCAGACCACCGTGGTTGGCGTGATGGCCGGCCCGTGGTGGGCGCTCGCCTACCTCGCCTCGCTCGTCCCGTCCGCCGACTGGGACTTCCGGTACCAGGACCGCCGCCGGCGGGCCGTGCGCCGCATGCGGACGTTCCTTCGGCTTCGCCGCGCGCCCGCCGTGTGCGCGCGTCTCGCGCAGGACGCGGCGTGGCTCCGGGAGGAGGCCACCTCGCTGGAGCGTCTCACCACCGAGCGCACTCCCAGCCCGCCGGCCGCGGCGCCTACCAGCGCGCCCGTCTGAGCCCGTCTGAGCCCGTCCGACGCGCCGTGCGTGCGGCACGCGCGTGCGAGCACCGACGGCGCGCGACGTGTTAGGCGTTAGGCGAGGACTGCTGGGGCGGGGGTGGCACGCCGAGGGACTCCCCCGCCGGCGCGCACCCGCGCGCCGGCGGGACGGCGCCGCCTCAACGACCCGGCGGCGGCAGCCACGGTCCGCCGAGGTCCCAGTGCCAGGCCTCGCGGCGCACTCCGGTGCGGGGGTCTTTCAGCGACTTGTATTGGAGTCGTGCGGCGGGGATTCCCACGGCGCGGCCGTAGGCGAGCAGCCGCTCGCGATCGGTCGAGACCAGGTGCGCCATCGGCTCCCCCCGCCAGACGTGCCGGTGCAGCCACAGCCCGCCGTCCATGGCGTAGATCATTCCATCGCGCCGGCGGGCGAACTCGCGGAACGGCGCGCCCGACCCCGCCGGCGCCCCCGTCACTCGAGGGCGCACCGGACGGAGGGCCGGCTCACTTGCAGCCGATGACGCCCTCTCTCTCCGCCGCGGGGTCCGGGGGCGCGGCGTCGCCCACGTAGAGGGCGCACACGAGCGGGTAGGCGGCCGGGTGCGTCGCCACCGCGGACCAGCCGCCGGCGGTCTTGGCCAGGCTGACGAGCGTGACCCCATTCGAGGGGGTGTACTTCAGCTGCGAGACGTTGTCCGTGTACTCGCTGTTGTCGTAGTAGTACGCCTCCTCGGCCGTCACCAGGTTGCGGAGGTCGCTCCTGATGGTCGCGGAGTTGGCCTTCCCCTTCGTGTCCCTGAGCCGTGGGACCGCGATCGCGACAATGATGCCGATGACCACGACCACGATCAGAAGTTCGATTAGAGTGAAGCCGAGTTTGCGGCGCATAGGCACGATAGGAAAGGACACACCGGGCTCGGTGTGCGCCCTGGAAGAAGGCAACGCCGGGGCCACCGCATCTCCAGGGGGCGTAAGCCGACCCACCCGAACGAGTTGCGCGCGTCCGTCCGACCCGGCAGCGGGCCCTCTGGCACTCTCCAATCGCGGCGAATCGCGCAGGATGCAAGAATCAGCCGCCTTTCGTTTCCAGCCAATTTGTCCCTGCGCCGGTCTCCACGACGAGCGGCACCGAGAGCTGCACCGCATTCTCCATCTCGCGCTTCACGAGCGCGGTGACCTCGTCCAATTCCGGCTTCGGCACCTCGAACACCAGCTCGTCGTGCACCTGGAGGAGCATCTTGGTCTGCCAGCCGCCGGCGGGCTGCGCGCCGCCGTCTCCGGCCCGCAGCGCCCGGTCGATGCGGATCATGGCGATCTTGATCAGGTCCGCGGCCGAGCCCTGGATGGGGGAGTTCGCCGCGGTGCGCTCGCCGAATGCCCGGATGTTGAAGTTGCGGTCGCGGAGCTCGGGGATGTAGCGGCGGCGCTTGAAGATGGTCTCGACGTACCCGTGCTCGCGCGCGAACTCGACGCGCGAGTCCAAGTACTCCTTGATGCCGCGAAAGCGCTCGAAGTAGCGCTGGATGAAGTCACGCGCCTCGGCGTTCGAGATCTTGAGCTGGCGCGAGAGCGCGTGCGGCCCCTGCCCGTAGATCGTGGCGAAGTTGATCGTCTTCGCCCGGCCGCGCATCTCCGGCGTCACTTGGTCGACGGGCACGTCGAAGATGATGGACGCCGTCTGGCGGTGGATGTCGCCGCCGGCGTTGAACGCCGCCACGAACGCCGGGTCGCCGGACAGGTGGGCGAGGAGCCGCAGCTCGATCTGGGAGTAGTCGGCCGCCAGGAGCATCCACCCCTTGCGGGGGACGAAGCCGCGCCGGATGTCGCGACCGAGCTCGCGGCGGACCGGGATGTTCTGCAGGTTCGGGTCGCTCGACGACAGGCGCCCGGTGCTGGCAACCGTTTGGCTGAACGACGTGTGCAGCCGGCCGTCGTTGGGGTGAACGTACGCCGGCAGCGCGTCGAGGTACGTCCCCTCCAGCTTGAACAGCTCGCGGTACTCCATGAGCAGCTGGGGGAGGGCGTGTCCCTCGTCGGCCAGCTCCTGCAGCACGCTCGCGTCGGTGGACGGGCCGGTGGCGGTGCGCTTCCGCGACGGCAGCTTGAGCTTCTCGAACAGGATCGTGCGCAGCTGCGGGTTGGAGTTGATGTTGAACTCCTCGCCGGCCTCCGCGTAGATCTCCTGCTCCACGCGCTCTCGTTCCTTTTGGAACCGCTCCTTGAGTGACCGGAACCACTCGACGTCGATCGCAATGCCGTTCCACTCCATCTCGGCGAGCACCTCGACGAGCGGGACCTCGATGTCGCGGAACAGCTCCTCGACGCCCTGGCGCTCGAGCAGCGGCTCGAAGAAGGCGCGCAGGCGGAGCGTCACGTCGGCGTCCTCGCAGGAGTAGTCGCGGGCCGCGTCGACGGGTACGGCGTCGAACGGCAGTTGCGAGCGGCCGCGCCCGCAGAGCTCCTCGTACGACGTCATCTTGTAGTCGAGGAACTCGAGCGCGAGCACGTCGAGCCCGTGCGAGCGGCGGCCCGGGTCGAGCACGTAGCTGGCGAGCATCGTGTCGAAGTCGAGGCCGCGCAGCGAGACGCCGGCGCGCCGGAAAGCGAGGACGTCGTACTTCGCGTTCTGCGCCGTCTTGCGCACCGTCACGTCCTCGAGCAGCTCGCGAAGCGGCGCCATCTCTGGCGCATCGAGCGGCGGCAGATTCTTCGCGGGGTACGTGCGCTCGGCGAGCATCCGGCCGGCGATGCCGAGCTGCTCCGGGGTGGGAGCGCTCTTCGCGGCGGCCTTCTTCTTCGCGGGCTTCTTCTTGGCCGCGCCCGCCGCCGGGGGCCCCCCCCCGACTTCTACGTTCGCGCCCTCCTCGGTCTCCCGCGCAACCATTCCATCGCCGCCCGTCGCTTGCGACGGCACGATCTCGTCGCCCCCCAGCTCGAGCCCGCGATCCTCGGGGGCGTCGGTCGGGGCCCGGTCGCCGGACGCGTCGACCGGTGGCACGCCGTCGCCACCGTCGCCACCGTCGGCAGAGCCGTCGGGACCGCCGAGCGCGAGCTCCTCCTGCGGGCGTTGCCAGGTGCGGTGCCGGAGCGGTAGGTAGTACGCCTCGCCGGGCGCGAGCGCGATCGAGATGCCGACGAGCGTCGAGCGGAGGGGGTCGACCTTGATCGGGCTGCCCGGGTCGATGACTGTCTCCGTGTCGACGGCGATGTGGCGCGCCTTGCGCGCGCGGGCCACCATGCGGCCCAGCGCCTGCAGCGTGTCCACCGTCGTGTAGGTGCGCCGCTCCTCGGCGCGCTCAGGCGCGGCCGGCGCGTGCTCCTTCACGAGCGACGTGAACTCCAACTCGATGTAGAGCTGCTTCAGCCGAGCGTGGTCGGGCTCCTGCACCTTGAGCCGCGACAGGTCGAGCGCGATCGGGAGATCGCGGTGGATCGTGACCAGCCGCCGGGAGAGCCGCGCCTGGTCGGGGTGGGCGAGCAGCGCTTCGCGCGGGCGCTTCTTGGTGATCCCCTCCGCCTTCGCGAGGATCTCCTCGAGCGACCCGAGCTCGTTCACCAGCTCGCGCGCCGTCTTGTCGCCAATGCCAGGCACACCGGGCACGTTGTCCGACGAGTCGCCGACGAGCGCGAGGTAGTCCACCACGCGCTCCGGCGGGACGCCGAGCCGTTCCGTGGCGTTGGTCAGCCCCACCCACTGCTCCTCGACGCTCGCCGGGCCGCCGCGCCCCGGGTTCAGCAGCCAAACGTGCGGCTGCACGAGCTGCTGAAAGTCCTTGTCGCCGGACACGATGACGACGTTCACGCCGGACGCGGCGCCCTGCTCGGCGAGCGTCCCGATCACGTCGTCCGCCTCGTAGCCGGGCAGCGACAGGATGGGGACGCGGTACGCGGCGAGCAGCTCGCAGATGCGCTCCATGCCGCGGTCGAAGTCGGCCTGGAGCCCCTCGCTCAGCTTCTCGCGCGTGCCCTTGTACGCCGCGTACTGCTCGGTGCGGAAGCTCGTCCCGGAGTCGTGCACCCAGCCGAGGTACTCCGGCTTGTGCGTGGCGATGAGGCGCTGCAGGAAGTTCGCGATGCCCCACGCCGCCGACGTGTTCTCGCCGCGGCTCGTCGTGAGCGGGCGCGAGATGAGGGCAAAGAACGCCCGGTAGATGAGCGCGTAGCCGTCGACGAGGAACAGGCGGGGCGACGGTGGGACGAGCGACTCGGACATGACGACCGTGGAGAGTGGCGAGTGGAGGGTGGCGAGTAGAATCCTACCACCCGGCTCCCCGGGTGACCACCGCCCTCCCGCGGGCCCACTCGCCACTCGTCACCCGCCACTCTCCACTGCCCTACAAACGCCAAACCGCCCGCCGGTGAGACCGGGCGGGCGGAGGCAGAATCGGACAGCCGACGATTCCGGACGGGTGCTTAGAGCCGCTGTACGTTCGCTGCGTGGAGCCCCTTGGCGCCGGACTGGATCTCGAACTCCACGAGCTGACCCTCAGCGAGCGTCTTGAAGCCCTCCATCGCAATCGCGGAGAAGTGGACGAACACGTCCTCGCCACCCTCCTGCTCAATGAAGCCGTACCCCTTGGCGTCATTGAACCACTTCACCTTCCCTCTGGCCATGCGAATCTGCCTCCAACGAAGTGAATCGATCCTGCACTGCGACTGCTGGTGCCGGGCGGGCGCATCGGGCGCTCGCGGGCCCCTATATAGAATCGCTTTAGATATTTGTCAAGTTTGTCAAGGGGTCGCGGCAGAAATGCTGAGCCGATACAACAGCACGGCGACGCCGACTGCGGCAACGATGCGGACGTTGTCGTCGAAGGGGCGCGCCGGGCGCTCGGCGAGCGCGCCGGCGAGTGCGGCGACCACGCTCTCGCCCGCCCCGAGGCGCGCGACGGCGAGCGCACCGGCGAGCGTGGCCACGAAACAGGCGGCGCTACCCGCAAACGTCTTGCCCGCCGTCACGCCCGCCGGCTCGGCGCGCGTGACGGCGGGTGTGGTCGGTACGTCAGATGTGTGGGGCGTGGTCGCCGCGCGGTGCGCGGCACCGGCGCGGTTCGCGCGGCGTCGCGCGGCGAGCCGGCCGACGACCGCCGCGCTCGCGTCCCCCACGGCCACGCCCCACATCGCGGCGACGGCGACCGCGCGCGGGTACAGGGCGACGGCGAGAGCGAACGACGCGAGCAGCCAGGTGGCGCCGGAGAGCCGCTGGTGCTCGTGCGCACGCAGCAGCAGGCCCGTGGCGCGGAGGAAGCGCTCGCGTGCGCGGGCGGAGCGCCACCGCGCGAGCTCCACGGCGGCGGCCACCACGACGAGGGCCAAGAGGAGCGCGAGGAGCGCCGCCCGCGGCGCGCCCGCCGCGTAAGCGGCCGGCACCACCGCCGACGTGACGTGCAGCGCCTTGCGCGCGAGCTCCCGCCGGAGGGTGAGCGAGACGTCGGGGAGTGGCGGGCGGGATCCACCGCCCCCCGCGGCCGTCACCGCGGCCGTCACTGCTTCTGCACGCGCCGCACGGCTTGCTGGAAGTCGGCCTCGCTCCCCGTCGTCAGCCGCCAGCGCCCGAATCCCGTCTGGTCGACGAAGATGAGCTGCAGCCGGTTTTCGCGGTACTCCCACACCTGCGCGCGCCCGCGCTGGTTGATGTCCGTCCCGCCCTGCTCGTAGAGCTGGTCGGGCTCGCCCAGTGAGACGAACACCATGCCGCGGTCAGTCGTCCAGCCGGGCACCCCCTCCTCCCGGAAGCGCTCGTTCGCCACGCGGATACGCCCGAAATAGTCACTGAGCCCCTCGTGCTGCGGGGTCGACGGGACGGGGTCCGTCTCGCGCAGGAAGGTGGCCCACGCGGCGGCGCGCTGCTCGGGCGCGGCGGCGCGGAGCGCCTGGAGCCGTGCCGGCGTCGTGAAGTAGCGCAGGTAGCTCACCATCTCGTCGAAGGTCGCCACCGGGAGCTCGTCACCGAAGCTGACGAACACGGGCGTGCGCGTCGTGTCCCGCGAATCACTGCGCGAGGCGACGAACGTCGTCACACCGACACCGATGCGCGAGACGGGGACGTTGATCACCCCGCTGAACAGCGCGCCGCGATTCTCGAGCGAGACGGTGTCGGTCCACAGGGCGCCACCCCGGTCGCCGCGCACGGCCACGGTGACCGGCAGCCGGACACCCGTGCCGTACCCCTCGAGGTACACGGGAACCGTGGTGTCGCGGCCGAAAGACACGGTGGAGCGCGGACTCGCCACGATCCGCGGCACCGAATCGGTGCTCCCGCGCGGCGTCGCGTCGAGCACCGTGATCGGCGTGGAGAGCGAGCCGGCGCCGAGGCGAGGGACGGTGAGGAGCGTCTCCTGCGACGCGCTCTTTCCGCCGCCGGCGTCGCGCACGGCGAAGGCGACCACGTACTGCCCCGGCGGAACGTTCACGAGCTGCTGAAAGATGATGCTCTCGTCGCCGCGGGAGGTCTCCTTGAACGACGCGACGCGCACCACCTCCTGCGCCTCGACGTGGCGCACGAGCGCGGCGCCCTGTCGAAAGTCGAGCTGCACCTGATAGCCCGCGCGGAAGCGGTCACTGTCGCGGCTGAAGGTGAGGGCCCGGTTGGCGAGGGAGAGCGTGACCAGGACGACTGTCGAATCCGGAGTAGGGCCCGCGAGGTAGGCGACGCTCCCGACGAAGGGAACGGGACCCGGCGAGGCCAGAAGCCCCATGCTCTGGTAGACCCGCGTCGCATCGGTCAGCCCGACAGGGTCGGCGCGGCGCGCGGGGGCGGGCAGTCCCGCCCCGCCGGCGCGCGGCCGCTTGGCGCACCCTGAGAGTGCGATCATCATTCCCGCAGCCATCACGGCCGCCGTCCCGACCCGCCGCAGCATTGAAGCAGACTCCGCTGAAATTCCAGTCCGTGTTTCCAGTAGCATCCCGTCAGGAAGAGAAAGATACCCCGAACGCGGGCGATCCGGTGGCGGGAGGGGAACTACCGGGAGTCGGGTGGCGGGAGTCGGGAGTCGGGCGTGCACCCGAGCTCCCGCGCGCCGCCGTTCACGCCTACCCGAATGCTGGGCTAGTGCTAGAGTCGGGAGTCGGGCCCACGCCTCCGGGGCCGTTCCCGACTCCCGGCTCCCGGCTCCCGACTCCCGGCCGTTCCTTGCCCATCCCGCCCGACCGAATTACGTTCGCCGCGTGACACGCGAGACTCTCGTCGGCACGACCCTCGCCGGCTACGCCATCCAGGACCTGGTGGGCGAAGGCGGTACCTCCGCCGTCTACCGGGCGGAGCACCCCAGTCACGGCCCCGTCGCCCTGAAGGTGCTCCGGGAAAAGCTGCGCCAGGACCGGACGGCGGTCGCGCGCTTCGTGCGCGAGGCCAAGTACGGCACCCGCGTGCAACACCCGAACGTCGTGCGCACGATCGAGATCGGCGAGGCCGGGCCCGGCTTGCACTTCCTCGCCATCGAGTGGGCGGGGGGCGAGATCCTCGAGCGCTACGCGAAGCGGAACTGCCCGCTCGCGCGCGACATCGTCGCCAACATCGTCACGCAGATCGCCGGCGCCGTGCAGGCCGCTCACGACGCCGGCATCGTGCACCGCGACCTGAAGCCGGAGAACGTGATGTACGATCCGGTGACGGGGCAGGTGAAGCTGCTCGACTTCGGCATCGCCGCGGACACCGACGCCACGCCCGACGAGCGCCTCACGCGCGCGGGGTTCTTCGTCGGCACGCTCATGTACGTCGCGCCCGAGTCCCTCTCGGGGGAGCTCGTGACGCCGGCGGCGGACCAGTACAGCCTCGCCACGATCGCCTACTTCCTCCTCACCGCCTGTCACCCGTACTCCGCCAAGTCGCCGCGCGAGATGTTCACGCAGCTGCTCTCGCAGCCGCCGATCCCGCTCAACAAGGCGCGCCCGAACCTCGTGTTCAACACGGCCGTCGAGCAGGTGGTCATGAAGGGCCTCTCCAAGCAGCCGAAGGACCGGTACCCCAGCGTGACCGCCTTCGCGGAGGCGCTGCGGGAAGCGCTCCAAGCGGAGCCGGAGAGCGACGGCGAGGGCTTCTTCTCGAAGGTGAAGGGGCTGTTCAAGGGGAAGAGCTAGCCCGGCCCGCCCGGCCCGCCCGGCCCGCCCGGCCCGCCCGGGCGCGCCCCGCGCGGCGCCGTGCCGCGCCTAACGCCGAACGTCCGGCCGCTCGTCCACCCGGGAGCCCTCCGGCATCGACCGAGCGGCACCCTCCGGCTGCTCTGCCTCGGCCCCGTCACCCGGCGACGAGGGGTAGTCGGACAGGGTCGACCGGACGGCCGCCACGCTGCCGGCCAGCCTCGAGGACGAGGCCGGCGTGGCGCGCTCGACGTTCGACGCCCGGCGCTGCTCCTGCAGGTCGGCCGCATCCACGGGCAGCCAGAGCGTGAAGGTCGAGCCTCGGCCGACGTCACTCTCGACCGTGATGTCGCCGCCCAGCAGATGCGCGAGCCGCCGAGAGATCGAGAGCCCGAGCCCCGTGCCCCGGCGCATCGAGTCGCCCCGCAGGCCGGAGCTGACCTGCTCGAACTCGCCGAAGATCCGCTCCTGGTCCGCCGGCGCGATCCCCACCCCGCTGTCGACGACCTGCAGCGCGATCCACACCCGCTCGGGGTCGGGCGCCAATTCGAGGGGAGGCAGGTCGCCGGTCACCCGTGCCGGGCGCGGGACTACGCCGGGCGGGCCGACGAGGCGCCCGCGGACGGCTACGCTCCCCACCGCAGTGTACTTCACGGCGTTCCCCAGCAGGTTGACGAGGATCTGGCGCAGGTGGGACGGGTCGGTGCGGACGCGCGGCAGCGACGCGCCGACGCTGATCGAGAGGCTCAGCGCCTTCTCGCTGACGAGCGATTCCACCTCGCTGGCGACGTCCAAGACGAACGGGCGGAGCGCCACGGACTCGGAGTGCACCTCCAGCCGGCCGGCCGCGATCTTCGCCAAGTCGAGCACCTGGTCCACGAGGTGACGGAGATTGTTGGCCGAGGCCTCGATGCGCTGCACCGGGCCCACCTGCCGCGGCGAGAGCTCGCCGTAGACGCCGTCGCGCAGCAGGTCGGTGAAGCCGACGATCGCGTTGAGGGGCGTCCGCAGCTCGTGTGAGACGTTGGCGAGGAACTCGCTCTTCGCCTTGTTCGCGCGCAGCAGCTCGCCGGAGAGCCGCTCCAGCTCCGCCGAGCGCTCGGCGATGCGGCGGGCCTGCCGGCGCTCGTGCACCAGCCCGAGGGTGAGGGCGAGCAGCGCGCCCACGCCCGCCCCCCAGAGCACGGCGCGCAACACGCCCCGGCGGGCGGCGTGCGTGACCGTCACCCTCCACGCCCCGCTGCCCGGGAACGGCACCACCACGCTCGCCTGCGGCGAGTGACTCGGCACCGTGACCGTGGTGTCGGCCAACAGGGTGTCGCCGTTGACGGTGATCACCGTGCGGGCGCGAACACCGTCGGGTTGAGCCGGGAGCTGGTCCCGCAGACTGCTGCCCGCGACCGTGCCCCCCACCATGCCCGCGAAGCTGCGCCCCACGTACACCGACGTCACGAGCGCGACCTCGCGCGCTCCGGTGGGGGTGACCACCACGGCGACACGCAGCGACGGCGACGGCGTCGCGACCAGGGCAGGGAGCGCGGCCAGGGGTCCCGCCTCCGAGACGATGCGACCGTCCGTCCCGAACGACACGTCGTGCAGGATGCGGCCGGCGCTGTCGGCCACCCAGATGCGACGGAAGGCGGGAGCGTGCGCCCGCATGGCACCCACCATGGACGCGAAGCGGCTGCGGTCGAGTGCCACGGGTCCTGGTGTGGCGAGCAGTGCCTGAAAGGCGCCGAGTGCCGCGCCGTGCGCCGCGAGGAAGCTCCGAACGTGCGCCGCGGCCTCCTGCGCGTCGGTCCGGACCCGGGACTCGTTGGCGGACGAGATCGCGCGGTCCGCCACGGTGAGGCCGGCGAGCACGAAGGCGTTCACCGCCACCAGGGCAATGGTCGAGGGGCGGAAGCGCATTACGGCGAGTGGCGAGAGACCAGTGGCAGGAGGAAGGAGCGTCCAGGGGCGGGGGCGGGCGCCACGCCCAGTGGCGCGGCACCAAAGATGGTGCAGTCGGGTGCTCGGTGGAAAGGCGTCGGGGACGCCAGCCGCGCACTCGTGACTAGATTGGCGGGGCGTCCGCCCCGGTCCGGCACCACTCCGAGGGTGCCGCAGTCTGAGCGCAGCCGCGTGTGTGTGGACAGTCGAACGCCACCTGCGTCGCACTATCGAGTCCCTCACCTTCCGAACCATATCTTCCGAACCTTCCGAGCTCCACGCCCGCATGGATCGCCTTCCCGACCTCATCGCCCTTCTGGCCCGGCGCTCCGCGAAGCGCGGCCAGTTCACCCTCGCGTCGGGCAAGCAGTCCACGCTGTACATCGACGCGCGCCTCACGACGATGAGTCCCGACGGTCTCGCCCTGATTGGCCCGCTCGGCCTCGGCGCCCTCCGCGACGCCGAGTGGCGTGTGGACTCGATAGGTGGGCTGACGCTCGGCGCCGACCCGGTGAGCTACGCCGTGAGCTACGCCAGCGCGCTCGCCGGCACTCCGGTGCGGTGCTTCACGGTGCGCAAGGAGGCGAAGGCGCACGGGACCGGGCGGCTGATCGAAGGGTCGTTCAGGGAAGGGGACCGGGTGGCCGTGGTGGAGGACGTGATCACGACCGGAGGCTCCGCGCTGCGCGCCGTGAGCGCCGTGCGGCAGGCGGGTGGCACGGTGGTGGGAGTGCTGGCGCTGGTGGACCGCGAGGAGGGGGGACGCGAGGCGATCGAAGCGGAGGGGCTACCGGTGGTCGCCCTAGCCCGCGCGAGCGACGTCGTACGGCGCATGGGCAGTTGAGGACGTCGGCACCTCGAAGCAGACGCCCGCGTCCTCGGTCCACACGCGGCCGCCGGAGTGCTCGAGCAGCTCGCGCGCGAGGGCCGACGGTTGGGCGGGCACCGGCGCCTCGCCCCGCGCGGCGGCGGGCTCGTACCCGACCGTCACCACCGCGGAGCGCTCGCGGAGCTCGCGGAGCGTGACCGCGACGGCGGAACGGCGGGGCGCCGCGTGGAGGGCCACCGTCACCGCCGATTTGAGGGCGAGCTCGAACCCCGTGGGATCGACGAGCGCCGTCGGGAGCGACTCGCCGACCACGACCTCGCATCCCTTCTCGTGGGCCTCCTCGCGCAGGTCGCGGCGTACGGAGAGCGCGATGTCGCGCAGCGACACCTCGCGCCGGCCGAACTCCGCGGCGAGCGCGGACGCGTCGCCCAGCCGCTCGGCGATCACCGTGTCGATCGAGGCAGCGTTGCGCGTGACCATGTCCCGGTAGCGTGGGCTGTCGCGCAACTCCGCCGGCAGCCGCTCGTCCCCCATGAGCGAGACTGCGTTCTGGATCGTGCCGAGCGGGTTGCGCAGCTCGTGACGGAGGTTCCGGTACTCCTCCTGGAGCCGGCTCACGAGGGCGTGCGCGAAACCCTTGGACGCGGCAAGCGTCAATAGCGAGAACGCGCGCTGCACGCGTCGGGCGACCTCGACCCCGTCGGCGGCGCCCGCGGTGGCCTCGTTCACGTCCGCGGCGCCCTCCGCGCCTTCGGCGAGCGCACGCTTTCCCGCGTACAGCACCATGGCCATCAGCAGGTCCAGCTCCTTGAGCAAGTAGTGGAGCGAGAGAGCGGCGCCGTGCGACGCCGTGCCGGCATCCCAGCCCGCACGAATCAGCACGTCGTGGGCGTGCGCGTCGCCACGGAGCGCGTCGGCGATCGCCCGGACCAGGCGCTCCGCAGCCCCCAGCTCGGCCGGCGCCTGCTCCGCGGATGGCCGCACGGCCGATCGGGGACGGTCGCTGTCGTCGACGGCCGCCGCGGCCGTGGCGTGTACGCCGGCCTCGTCCGCGAGGCGCGGGGCAACGAACCGCGCCTGGGTTTGCCAGCGCGCAGCGAGGGCAGACGCATCCCGGGAGAGCGCGTCGGCGACGAGCATGACCAACTTGGACACGGCGTGGGGAGCCCCCGCGGAGGAGAGTCAGACGGACGAGGATCCGTGGCGGTGAGACGTCGGCGTCTGCCGCCACCGCGGCGGGCAGCGCGCCCGATCGGTGCGTGTCCACCCAGCGCATCATGAGTGCCACGGAACGTTGCCGACCTCGCCGGTTCGGCCGGCCCGCCACCATGCTGCTCCACACAGCGCTCCACACCGTGCTCCACGCATTCCCTCGAACATTGCCGTGCTCCGCACTGTGACCCGCGCTCCGCTCCGCGCGCGCCCGCGCCAGGTGACGTGGGCGCGCGCCGAACCAGACGGCTGGGATACTCTCGCCGGCGCGGGGCGCGAAGCCACGGAAGAGCGGGCGAAGGACCTCGTCACGTTTCGGCAGGGGGCGAAGCGGCGCGCGCGGAGCGTGGCGCTCGTCGGCGCGGGCCTTTACGTGGCGAGCCTGGCCGGCGTGGCCTACGTGCCTCACCCGGTCGCGGTGACGATCATCGGCGGCGGCTTCGGGTTCAACGCCCTGCTCACCGCGCTGGCGACACGGCCCGCCACGTACCGCTGGTGGTTCCGATACGTGTTCGCCGCGTTCGACGCGCTGCTGATGAGCTCCGCGGTGCTGCTGTTCGGCCACGCGAGCCTCGTGGCGCTCTACTTCCTGGCGATCGTCCCCTACTCGTTCGACCGCGGCCACACTCTCGGCTACTTCACGGCCGCGTGCTCGGCGGCGGGGTTTCTGGCGGCGAGCTGGGGGTTCCACCTCCTGCATCCGCACGCGCCGATGGACGCGGCGTGGACGCTCATTGCGGTCCTGCTGCTGCTCGCCGTGTCCTCGCAGGTGATTCCCATCCCGTCGCGGCTCATCCGCCGCATCCGCCAGACGCGCGACGTGATGAGCGCGGCGGAGCGCGGGAGCCTGGTGGTGCGCGCGGACGCGCGGGCGACCGACGAGCTGGGGTTCCTCGAGGAGAGCTTCAACCGGATGCTGGGCGAGCTCGCACAGGCGATCGGCACCGTACAGCGCGAAGCGGACGAGGTGGCCACGTACGCCGACCAAGTCGCGCGGTCCGCGCAGACGCTGAGCGAGTCGGGCGGGGAGCTCGCGACGTCGGCGGGGACGCTCGCCGCGGAGCTGGAGACGCAGCGCGGCTACACGAGTGACGGCGCGGAGCGCACCGCCGGGGCGCAGGCGACGGCCGACGGCCTGCGGGAGCAGGCGGAAGGAATGGAAAGCAACACGCGCACGCTGATGGAGGCGGCCGAGCTGTCGCGCGACGCGATCGGGCGCGCGGGCAGCACCCTCGTCACGGTCGGCGACCGCGTTCGCGGTGCGTCGGTGATGGTCACCGGACTGTCCGACGCCTCGGTGCAGGTCGGTGATTTCGCCGAGGCGGTGTCGCGCATTGCCCGGCAGACGAACCTGCTGGCGCTGAACGCGGCGATCGAGGCGGCGCGGGCCGGCGAGCACGGCAAGGGCTTCGCCGTCGTCGCCGACGAGGTGCGCAAGCTGGCGGAGGAGAGCGGGCGGGCGGCGAAAGAGACCGCCGCGACCATCGCCAGCGTGCGGGAGCAGATCGCGACGGCCGTGGAGTCGATGGCCGCCGGCGAGCGCGAGGTGCGCGACGTGGGGCGGGTGGCCGCGGAGGCGAACGCCGCGCTCGGCGCGATCATGGCGGAGATCACCGCCGTGGCGGACGTCGTGACCGCGACGGCGATGGTGTCGCGCGAGCAGTCGGCGGCGATGGCGGAGCTGAGCGCCGTCATCCGCGGCGCCGAGACGGTCTCGGTAGAGGCGGCCGCCCGCGCCGAGGCCGCCGTGCAGGCCGCCGCGCGCCAGACGGCGTCCTTGGACGACCTCACCGGCACAGCGCGGCAGCTCGCGGAACTGGCGGAGCGGCTGCGGGGATCGACGGCGAGGTTCCAGGCGAGGGAGGAGTGAAGAGTGGCGGGGGGGGGGGGGGGCGCGGCGGGGGGCCGTGTG
>Ga0307416_100000760_pt1 | contig 16893 bp, 17 predicted proteins | sample DK1Cmetagenome_2_FD_203821 | JGI IMG/M metagenome (GOLD analysis project Ga0307416, IMG submission 203821) | Maize rhizosphere microbial communities from greenhouse at UC Davis, California, United States - DK15-C-3 | ecosystem: Host-associated > Plants > Roots > Rhizosphere > Soil | place...
ATCCAAATGGACTCAGTGTTGATAAAAGATGACAGGAATAAAATAAACATTTTGATCTCAAAAGTCGTTTTTGAAAACAAAAAAAGGGCTCATAATTATTCTTTATTCCGAAAATTTTTGCCTACATCATTTTCTTATATCTTTGCTCTATGCAATTTTCTCAAATTTTAGGTCAGGATTACATCAAAAGTCACTTGATAAAAAGTGCATCTTCCGGAAGAATTCCGCATGCGCAATTATTTATTGGGCCGGAAGGAAGCGGCACACTATCAACCGCTATTGCTTATGCACAATACATCTTATGCAGTAATACCGGTAATGAAAATTCAAACGGAAATGATTCTTGCAATCTAAAGTTTGATAACATATCTCATCCCGATCTGCATTTTATTTACCCAACCGTTACAACCGAAGACGTAAAAACAAAACCAAAAAGTTTAGATTTTATTCAGGATTGGCGAAGCTTTATTCAAGAAATGCCTTACGGCGGTTTGTTCGATTGGTACAAAATTCTCGGTGTTCAAAACAAACAAGGGGAAATTCGTGTAGAAGATGCCCAAGAAGTTTTAAAATCGCTTTCGCTAAAATCTTACGAGGGCGGCTATAAGATTATGATTATCTGGATGGCTGATAAAATGAATATCGCAGCCTCCAACAAACTTTTGAAACTTCTCGAAGAACCATCAGACAAAACGATGTTTATTCTGATTTCTGAAAATGAAGAAGATATTATACAAACCATCCGTTCAAGATGCCAAGTGATCCACTTTAGCGGGCTTCCAGAAAAAGTTATTGCCGACGCTTTAGTTAGCCAAGAAAACATAGATGCGGGATTAGCCAAAAAAATTGCGCATCAAGCTCAAGGGAACTTTAATAAAGCATTGCACTTGTTAAAAGAAGATGATGACGATCTTCCGTTCGAACAATGGTTTGTCAACTGGGTTCGTGCTGCTTTTAGGGCAAAAGGAAATGCCGCAGCCATTCAGGATTTAATTTCTTGGAGCGAACAGATTGCTGCGCTGGGACGCGAAAGCCAGAAAAAATTTATTCAATATTGTATTGAAATGTTTCGACAAGCTCTTATGCTAAATTATCAGGCACAAGATTTAGTTTATATCGAACCAAAAGTGGATAAATTTAAATTAGAGAATTTTGCTCCTTTCGTAAACGGAAATAATATCCACGAAATATTCAAAGAACTTTCAGATGCTATGTATCATATTGAAAGAAATGGAAATGCAAAAATTATCCTTACCGATTTATCGATCAAATTGACTCGTTTAATACATAAAAAATAATTCATAATGAACAATGTTGCCTCAATTTTGCTTTTGGCTTTTCTAGCTTTAACTTTTCTACAATCCGGTTACGAAAAGATTTTTTACTGGAAAGATAATGTCACCTGGCTAAAAGAACATTTTGCCAAAACGCCTTTAAAAAATCAAGTTCCGCTTGCCCTTTTACATTTATTGATTTTAGAATTGATTTCTGGAATTTTATGTGTTGTGGGCGCAATTCAATTGTTTACAAATAATGGCAGAGAATTTGGTTTTTATGGAGCTATCTTTTCTTGTATCTGTTTACTAATGATGCTTTTCGGACAAAGACTTGCAAAAGATTACGATGGTGCAAGAACCATTGTTATATATTTTATACCAGCTGTAATGGCTGTTTATTGGTTGAATTAATTCAACTAAAGTTTAAAAAAAAAGCCTCAGATTTTATAGATTGAAAATCTATGTGAATTGTAATCCCGATGGGTTTTCGGGAGTGGCATTAAAAAAAATTATTATAAAAAATGAATCCAAAACATCCTTCAGAATCCCTAACTATTTTAACTGATTTAGTTTTACCGAGCGAAACAAATCCTTTAAACAATCTTTTTGGCGGTGAGTTATTAGCCAGAATGGATCGTGCGGCAAGTATTGCGGCCCGCAGGCATTCTCGCCGAATCGTAGTAACGGCATCTGTAAATCACGTTGCTTTTAACAGAGCCATTTCGCTTGGAAGCGTTGTAACCGTCGAAGCAAAGGTTTCTAGATCATTCAAAAGTTCAATGGAAGTTTTTATTGACGTGTGGGTAGAAGACCGCGAATCTGGAAACAGAACTAAAGCCAACGAAGCAATTTATACTTTCGTTGCCGTAGACGACACCGGAAGACCAGTTGAAGTTCCAGCAATTGTACCTGAAACCGAATTAGAAATTCAGCGATTTGATGCTGCGCTTCGTCGTAAACAATTGAGTTTACTGCTGGCGGGAAAAATAAAACCAACCGACGCGACTGAATTAAAGGCTTTATTTGTATAGAACAATTTTGTGACAATTTGGAACAATCAAACTTCAAAAAAAGAATTAATTTTACAAATTATAAAACTGATTAATAAAAATATAGAAGATTTTTCTTATATTTATCCAAAAAGACAAAATAATAATTTAGATATTAAAAAAAATGAGTTCAGAGAAAGAAGCCAAATTAAAAGCACTACAATTAACGCTTGATAAACTTGATAAAACCTACGGAAAAGGAACCGTAATGAAAATGGGCGACAGAGCCATTGTAGAGGTAGAAACGATTTCTTCTGGCTCACTAGGTGTAGACTTAGCTCTTGGCGTAAACGGATATCCAAAAGGAAGAATTATCGAAATATATGGTCCAGAATCTTCTGGAAAAACAACTTTGACGCTTCACGCCATTGCAGAAGCTCAAAAAGCAGGTGGTATTGCTGCTTTTATCGATGCCGAACATGCTTTTGATAGAAATTATGCAGAGAAATTGAATGTTGATATTGAGAACTTAATCATCTCTCAGCCAGACAACGGAGAACAAGCTTTAGAAATTGCTGAAAACCTTATTCGTTCTGGAGCTATAGATATCGTTGTAATTGACTCTGTTGCGGCTTTAACTCCAAAAAGTGAGATTGAAGGCGAAATGGGAGATTCAAAAATGGGTCTTCATGCACGTTTGATGTCTCAAGCTTTAAGAAAACTTACTGGAACTATCAGCAAAACAAATTGTACAGTTTTCTTCATCAACCAGCTTCGTGAAAAAATCGGTGTTATGTTCGGAAATCCAGAAACTACAACCGGGGGTAACGCACTTAAATTTTACGCTTCTGTACGTTTAGATATTCGTCGTTCTGCTCAAATTAAGGATGGTGAAAACGTAATTGGTAACAGAACTAAAGTTAAAATTGTTAAAAACAAAGTAGCACCGCCATTTAAAACTGCCGAGTTTGACATTATGTACGGAGAAGGAGTTTCTAAAACTGGTGAAATCTTAGACCTAGCTGTTGAATTTGACATTGTTAAAAAAGCAGGATCTTGGTTTAGCTACGGCGACACAAAACTAGGACAAGGACGTGATGCTGTTAAAACTTTGATTAAGGATAATCCAGAACTTGCTGAAGAACTAGAAGTTAAGATTAAAGAACACATGAAAGAATTGGCCAATGCCTAAAAAATAAGTCTAAAAAAGACACTTTAAAAGTCGAGTGATTACACAAAAATCACTCGGCTTTTTTATTATGAAAAAAAATTAAATTTCTACGCAACCTTTTTACTAAACAGCCATCTATTAAAAAAAAGCAGTGTAATTGGTACTGCCATATATCAATTGGAGTTTTTTTTAGAATTTACGTTGATTGGTTATTTGAGTAAAAAAATCCGTTAGTTATTTAAACTAGCGGGTTTTTATCAAAAAATTCTGTTTTAATTAAAATTCTAACGCAACCTTTTTAAATTTTCTGTATCTATAATAATGTGAAATTAACTTGAGTTAATAACCAAACTCTTTATTATCAACCATTAATATTTTTAATCATGAAAGAAAAAATAGAATTGTTGTACAATAAAAACCGAAGAAAAACCAAATTAAAATTTAAGAAAGTATTGCGTTTTATTTCAGAAAAGATAATTCACAGATAATAACTTTTGAATAAAAATAGGGGTTTTTAATTCAAAGAAAATCCGGCAGATAAATTAATCTGCCGGATTTTGTATTTTACATAATGTTTTTATGCTTATTTCTGAAAATCAATCAAACCATTGTAAATCATATTTCTAACTTGGTCTCGTAACTCTTTTCGGTTATCGCTTGTCAAACCTTTTGTTTCTACAAACGGCAAAATTCGAGCTCGCATTTTACCAGGACTACCGCTCATAAATGTATATGAAAAACGCTCCTTATTGTCCGGAAAAACAATTGGCACAATCGGAATCTGATGATCTATTGCCAATCTAAATGCACCATCTTTAAACTCATCCAGCAAAATGCTTTCGTCATCTGGAACTCCCCCTTCCGGAAAAATACAAATACTCAAACCTTGGTTAAGACGATTTTGAGCTCTTTTAAATACTTCATTTTTGCTTTTAGAAGAACTTCTGTCAACCAAAATACAAGTGCGTTTGTAAAAAAATCCAAAAAGCGGAATCTTCACCAATTCTTTCTTTCCAACAAAAACGAACGGATTTTTTATAAGTGCCAGCATCAGCATAATATCAGTCATTGAGGTATGATTAGCCACAATCATATAACTTTTCCCTTTAATGAGCTTCTGTTCGCGTTTTACGGTGTAATAGAAACCCATTCCGAAAAGGATAAATTTAGCCCAAATGCGGGCCATTTTAAAGAAATACGGATATCCTTTCTCAGAAAGGATAGAAATAAGCAAAAAAGGCAACATAATGAGTATTGGAATCGCCATCAAGACATAAAACCAAACTCTCCAAAGAATCCAAAAAGCAATTTTAAATATTTTCATAGCTTCAAATGTAAGAAAGAGAAATGAATTTTGTGAATATTTTAATATTGATAAAAATCAACTGTGTATTTTTTTGTAGCGCAGAGATTGCTGAGTTTTTTCGCTGAGTCCGCAAAGTTTCTTTTTGAGAAAATGCTTTACTAAAAAGTTCACAAAGCTGTATTTCTAGTCCTCATAAAATGTAAAGAAAAAACTTTATTATTTTTTCGCAAAAAACTTTTAATTTTATAAGAAATAATGTGTTAAATTAAAAAAATGACTGAAAACGAAATTTCAACTATTGTTATTGGCTCAGCAATTGAAATACACAGAAAATTAGGCCCTGGTCTGTTAGAGAATGTTTATCAAGAATGTCTATTTTATAAACTCAAACAAAAAGGTCTTATCGTAGAAAAAGAAAAACCAATGCCATTGATTTTCGAGGAAATAAAACTAGATTGTGGTTATCGCATCGATTTACTGATCGAAAACAAATTTATAGTAGAAATAAAAGCCGTTGAAGCTCTAACGGTAAACCATTTAGCACAAACATTAACATATTTGAGATTAGCAAAGTGTAAACTAGGTTTATTAATCAATTTCAATGAAGCACTTTTAAAAAATGGCATTAGAAGAGTTATAAATACTATCTGAAAAAACCAGAAAAGTACTGTGAACTTTAAAAAACTCAAAAAATCTTCTTAAACTCTGCGAAAAACTCTGTGAACTCTGCGCTAAAAAAACGAACTTTGCAGATCAAGTATAAGAAAAAACTAGAATGGCAAAAATACTTACTGGTGTTCAAAGTACAGGAACACCGCATTTAGGAAATTTATTAGGAGCAATTATTCCGGCAATTGAGTTATCAAATGATCCAGCAAATGAATCTTATTTGTTTATTGCCGATTTGCATTCAATCACTCAGATTAAAGATGGAAAGACTTTAAGAGAAAACACTTATAGCACAGCTGCGGCTTGGCTTGCTTGTGGTTTAAATCCTGAAAAAGTTACATTTTACAGACAATCTGATGTGGTTCAAACTACTGAATTGACTTGGTACTTAAGCTGTTTTTTCCCGTTTCAAAGATTGACTTTAGCTCATTCTTTCAAAGATAAAGCTGATCGTTTAGACGATGTTAACGCGGGACTTTTCACCTATCCGATGTTGATGGCGGCCGATATTTTATTGTACGATGCTGAATTTGTCCCTGTTGGAAAAGATCAGTTGCAGCATTTAGAAATTACTCGTGATGTAGCATCACGTTTTAACCACCAAATGGGCGAAACTTTTGTTCTTCCTGAAGCAAAAATTCAGGAAAACATTATGCTGATTCCTGGAACAAACGGAGGAAAAATGAGCAAATCTGCGAACAATATCATCAATATTTTCTTGGATGATAAAACATTGCGCAAACAAGTAATGAGTATTGAAACAGATTCGACTCCGCTTGAAGCTCCTAAAAATCCAGATACTTGTAATGCATTTGCCATTTATTCATTGTTAGCAAATGAAGAGCAAACTGCCCAAATGAGAGCAAACTATTTAGGAGGAAATTATGGTTATGGCCACGCAAAACAAGCTTTGTTTGAATTGATTACAGAAAAATTCAAAACAGAGAGAGAAAAATACAATTACTACATCAACAACCTTGAAGAAGTGGACGCTTTATTGAAAAAAGGCGCTTCAAAAGCTTCAGTAATTGCTGATGGTGTTTTAGCAAAAGTTAGAGAGGTTTTAGGATTTGAGAAATAAAAAATAGCTTTTTGAATAATGACGGTAGAAGATGCAATTGAAGAATTGATGTATCAAAGTGGAAGTCATGAAAACACTGAACATGAAAGATGGCAGAATGGTTTTCTAAGTCAACTTCGTCCTTTTCGAGGAGAATTACGTGAAGAAAATTATCACTTGATTATGAAATCTTTACAAGTTCTGGCACCTGAGTTGGAAAAAAACTTTATAGACAAAAGAATTATAAGTGCAATTATTACAATCTGTCATCTCGGTAGAATGTGGGCCATTTATCCTGACGGAATGTTACAGAGTGATAATTTGATTTCCAAAGAACAAACGGAACAAATTGACAATTGGTTAATTGATATATCCTATGCTGCTTTTTGTCTTTTAGATGGTGCAGGCGCAGAAGAAGCATTCTGGAACTATAACGAGAATAATCTATAAAATTCAAATATTTCGATCATAAAAGCTGACTAACAACGGTCAGCTTTTTTGTTTTTATAAATTTTGATTTGATTTTTTTTGTAACTTCAAGTATATTAATCATTTAAAAAAATAAAAATGGATAAGTATATTGAAGATTATAATGTTCCGCCATATCTATTTCAAGTTTTGAATATAGTATTTGGCTTGCTGGCGATTTATATTCTATATCGATTGTACAAACATTTTACAAGAAAATAATATATAGGATTTTCTGCGTTAAATTGACTCAAAAAGTTTTCCTGGAAGTGGTCTAATAACGCCTTTTAATTCCATACCAATCAAAATCCCAGACAGCTTGAAAATTGGGATTTCGCATTCAATTGAAATGATATCTAATAATTCTTTCCCATTTTTTTGAAGAAAATCATAAACCTTTTGTTCTTGAGGTTCTAAATCAATAAAAAGCTGTTTCTGAATATTTTTCGGCTTTTCTTTAATATCCCAATTCAGCATATAGATTAAATCTGCAGCACTTGTTAATAGATTAGCTTTCTGCGTTTTAATCAAATTATTACAACCTTGACTGTACTTATCTGTCACCCTTCCAGGCACAGCAAAGACATCGCGATTATACTCGTTGGCCATATTTGCGGTAATTAACGAACCACCTTTATCGGCAGATTCGATCACGATAGTAGCTTCAGTCATTCCAGCCACAATGCGATTTCGACGAACAAACTTCTCTTTATCAGGATTCGAATCGCTCCAAAACTCCGTTATAAATCCACCATTCCCTTCCATTTTTGCCATGTATTTTTTATGCGTTCGCGGATAAATCTGATTCAGTCCATGAGCCAGCACGGCAACAGTTTGTAAGTCATGGTCCATCGCTGCCTGATGTGCCACAATATCAACTCCATAAGCAAAACCACTAACTATAACAGGATCTAACGGAGCTAAATCTTCTATGAGTTTTTTACAGAAATCTGTTCCGTAAGAGGTAATCTGTCTAGTGCCAACAATACTAATTAATCTTTTTTTCTTGAAATCAAGATTACCCGCAGTAAAAATTAGAATTGGAGCATCGAAACAATGCTTAAGTCTTTCTGGATAGTTTTCATCCTGAAAAAAAGAAACCTGAATATTATTGTTTCTTATAAATGACAGTTCCTTGTCGGCTTTTTCGAAAATAGTTTTATCCTTAAGATTCTTAATCAAAACTGATCCGATTCCATCAACAGCTGCTAGATCAGAATTCTTAGCTTTAAAAATGGCAGAAGCATCGCCAAACGAATTAAGCAATTTCTTGCCCATTATATCTCCCACTCCATCAACCTTTAATAAGGCAAGTAAACTAAATAATTCCTGATCGGTCATTGCATATAACATTATGTAAAATAGAAAAAATAAATCTACTTCTTTTGAAGGGCAAATATCTATAAAACAAAGTAATTTCTTAATAAAATTTAAAAATAAATTATCGAAACATTTTTTAAAGTGCGTAATTGTTAGTCTAATTAATTGAAAACGAATTGTCTAAAAATAATTCTGAATTGTTAATAAAAATTGTGAATAAAATTTTGATAACTATACGCGTTGGCTAACTTTGTTAACATGAAAATCGAAGTATATATCTCACAGTTATTGTATCGTTATCAGTGTGTAACGGTTCCAGGATTTGGTGCATTTTTAACCGAAACACATTCGGCGCAGCTAAATGAAAGCACTAATTCGTTTTTTCCTCCAAAAAAAACCATTTCTTTCAACAGCCGTATAAAAAACAATGACGGATTATTGGCAAATCATATTGCACAAGCAGAAAAAACATCTTATGGTTTTGCTGTAAGCGCAATTGCATTTGAGGTTTTGAACTGGAAAAAAACATTGGAAGAAGAAGGCGTAATTCTTTTAAAAAACATTGGAGAACTACGTTTAAATTCTGAAAGCAATATTGTTTTTAAACCAAACGACCAAACCAATTATCTGGCAACTTCTTTTGGATTAAGCCCTTTCGTTTCTCCGATGGTGAAAAAAGAGGCTTTTGAGAAAAAAATCGAAAAGATTGCGGCAAAAGAAAAAGATGCTGTTTTATTATACGAAAACGAAGAAGAAACTAAATCTTCAAACCCGTTCTTGCGTTATGCAGCAATTCTAGTTCTGGGACTTGGAATTACAGGAAGCATTGGTTACCCATTATATCAAAATCAAATCGATAACCAAACACTTGTTGTAGAACAAGCGGTTCAGAAAAAAGTGCAGAACAAAATCCAAGAAGCAACTTTCTTCATTAAAAGTCCGCTTCCAGCTGTGACACTTTCTGTTGATTCTGCTAAAGTTGAAACTGTTGAAACAACAATGCCTTATCATATTATGGCTGGTGCTTTCAGAAGTGAAGCTAATGCTAGAAAAGCTTACAATCAACTCATCAAAGATGGTTTCAAAGCAAGAATGCTGAAAGAAAACAAACATGGTTTATTTCCTGTTTTGTACGGAAGTTATGCTACAATGAAAGAAGCTGAACAAGCTCAAAAAGAAATACAAAAAGGCGAAAATCCACAAGCTTGGATTCTAGTCGAAAATCTATAAATCAAAAAAAATCCCGTTTCAAAAGAACGGGATTTTTTTGTATCTCTCTATCATCCACTGTTTATCGTGAAACAATTTTCGCATCTTGAGATAAAATTTCTTTTTCTGACTGATAAACAATCAGCATCGCAGGAGCTGAACCTTTTTCACCCAAAACAATGAAATGACATTCATATCTGAAATTACCTTTTTTAAATTCGTAATGATGATTCCCACCAGTTCCATCAGCATGAAAAGTTCCTTTTTCAATTACTAGATCTGGAATATCAGTCATTTTATTTTTGATTGACCATGATGCATATCGATAATTATCATTTCCTAAATCATCAATTCGAATTCTGAATTTAGAGGTTTCGAGAATTGCGACAGGTTCTTTAAAATTTGATAGTGACGGATTTACATTTTTTTTCTGTTCTGAAATTTTTGAATTTTTCAACTTCAATTCTTCCTCAGACTGATGATTTATACTGATGATTCTTCCATCCGTATCGATCCACAAATCACCTTGATTGAGCATAATTCCTCTCCAGCCCACTTCTGACCAATCTTTTGCTGGATTTGATTTTACAATTTTTTCAATCAAAACTTTATCAAAAATCTGATTATATCTTTTTATAAAATCGGCTTTGTCTTTCACTGGCGAAATTGGATATTCACGTTTGAACGGAAATTTTACTCGATTTGCAATTGCTTCTTTATCGTTGCTTTTTACCTCAAGAATAAATTTCGAAATGAATTTTTGGTATTCTGGCTTCAAATCTTGCGCATTCAGAAACGAAGAACTAAAAACCAAAATTGTTAGCAATAATTTAAATATTTTCATATCAGAAATAATTTAATACGTTAGTAATTAGAATTTTGAAAAACTGAAAACACTGTTTCACGTAGGACGCTCCAAAAAATCAATTTATGCTCGCTTTGAACATTTTCAATTCGTCCCATGTAAATTCATCTCCATATTTTTCTTTCAAAGGACTCAAAGATTCTTCCTGATAAAACTGAAACGCCTCACGCAAAGCCAAAATTTTATCATAAGGCAAAACATCAGTAATTTCAATTTTCTTCGCTTGAATAAGTCTTATCAAATGCCCTTCGATTGTTTGAACATTCAATTTACGCATTCTCGCAATATCTTCAACCGAATTTTTCTCCATCCACAAATCATATGTTTCTTCGACTGTCGTTTTTTTAGCCGTTTTAAGCTCATTTTTTTCCGCTTTAGCTGATTTGTATCGAACAACAGGCTCTTCTGTTCTAAAAATGTCTGTATTTGTCGTTTTAAGCTCTTCTCGGATTCTTTCCGCCTTGTTGATTTTATAATTTTTAATATTTGGCGACGAAAGCTTTTCTTTACTGATTTCTTCACCGGCCACAACAACTTCAATCAATAACTTGGCTTTCATCAATCTCAAAACGGCTTTTGTCTGGAGATCTTCTAAAAAATTAAGCTCTTCGTAGAACTCTTTTACTTTTTTAAATTTTTGAATTTCAGCTATTTTATAAATTAGATCATCAACCAATTTGTCCATTGGTTTGAAAAAATAATCGTAGGCCGCTTCTACCCTTTCTTTCACAAAAAACAGATCGACCGTTTCTTTGATGAAAATTTTATTTAGCTGTGCAATGAATTTCTGCGAAGGATCTAAAAGCTGTTCCATAATTTCCATTCGTTTATGTGCCCAAACTGCATGTTTCGTTTTTTCGGAACCTGCCGCATTTTCGTTATAACTGAAACGATGATTTCGCCATTCTTGCGCCAATTCACCCCAATTAAAACTGTTAACCAAATAGTTATGAATAAAATTCTTGGTTTCGAAATGAAGAGAATTCTTTAAATCCTGTTCTGTTGCCCGATTCAAAGCATAATCCATCACATCTTGATCGTTCGAAATACCATTCATCTGCATCGGAGAAAGCAAAATAAGCCCATTTAAGGAACGCAAACGCGAAAGTGCTACATAGGCTTGCCCGGGCAGAAAAACTTGCGATACATCGAGCGCTGCTTTGTCAAAAGTTAAACCTTGGCTTTTGTGTACCGTAATCGCCCACGCCAGCTTGATCGGGTAATGCGCAAAAGTTCCTAAAACCTCCTCTTCAATATCTTTGGTTTGTTCGTTGACTTTGTAGCGGATATTTTTCCATTCGTACTTTTCAACTTCCAATGTCATGTTCTCTTCTGGAAAGTGAACAAAGATTTCTTCATCAGAAAGCGATTTGATAACACCCATCTTTCCATTGAAATATCTCTTCTCAAAAGACAGATCATTTTTGACGAACATGATCTGTGCGCCAACTTTCAATTTCAGTTCTTCCTCAACTGGAAATATCTTTTCAGGAAAATCTCCCACCACAAATGGCGTATAAATATATTCTTTTCCATCTAAATCATTGATTGACTGCGAGTTGATAGAATCAGCTTTGGCATTATGGGTTGTTAGAGTGATATAACCTTTGTTCTCTTTAAAGTCAAAATCTGGCTTAACGTACTGATTTAGAATAGCTATGTCCTCTGGAGTGATCTGGTTATTTCTTAAATTGTTCAAAACCGAAATAAAAGCATCGTCTGTCTGTCGGTAAATTTTTGACAATTCGATATAAATTGGCGGATATGTTTGGAGAACATGTGAATGAAAAAAGAACTTTCCGCGATAATAGTTTTTCAGCGTTCGCCATTCTTCATCGCGAATAACCGGCGGCAACTGAAGCAAGTCTCCAATAAACAAAACCTGGACTCCACCAAACGGATGAGTATTTCTACGAACGGTCTGCATCATGAAATCGACTGCATCAAGCAAATCGGCGCGAAGCATACTGACTTCATCAATAACCAGAAGCTCCATGTTTTTGATTACATTTCGCTTGACGTTATTCATTTTGAAATGACGACGCAACGATTCTTTGTTTTCAAACTTTACCGTTTCCGTAAACTGCGCGCTCACATCATATGACGGAATAAACGCAGAAAACGGAAGTTGAAACATGGAATGAATGGTTACGCCACCAGCATTCAGAGCTGCAATTCCCGTAGGTGCAACGACCACCGTATTTTTATGCGTGGTCGCGATAATTTCGCGTAAAAGCGTAGTTTTTCCAGTACCTGCTTTTCCCGTTAGGAAAATAGATTTTTGAGTCTGATTGATGAATTGTAAAGTGTAAGCTGCCGCTTCTGAAACGTTCTGCATTGGGCTTGTATTAAAGAATAAAATTACCGCATTTTTATAAAAAGAAAAAACCTAAATCTTAGTGGATTTAGGTTTTCAGTAATTTAGTTAGTTTGGTAGTTTTTTATTTTTTTGCTTCGCCTTCTTTTTTTTCAGCTGCTGGTTTTGCATCTGCTTTTGGCTCTGCTTTGTATTTATCATTTAAAGCTTTGATAATTTCTTTTGTGATATCGTATTTCTCTTCAGCATACAAAATTGTTGCAGCATCTCCTGTTCCGTAGATGTAAGAGTAACCGTTTTTCTTTCCGTAATCTTTAATGAATTTTTTAACTCCACTAACAAGAGAATCCATTTCAACACCACTTTCTTGTTGTAACTGTTGAGCTAATGCTTGTTGTGCATAACCTAACTGCTGCTCTCTTTTTTGCAATTCAGCACCTCTTTGCTGTGCCCAAGCTTGACCGTTTGCTTGTGCCTGGCTTTGAAAATTAGCAGCGTCTTGTTTAAAACGTGAAATCTCAGCTTGTAATTGTCTCCCTTTTTCTTCCGCTTGAGCTTTGTACTTTGCCTCTAAATCTTTTGCCTCAGTGTATTCTTTCATCAAAACCGAAGTATCCACGTAAGCTGTTTTTACTTCCTTTACCTCTGCTGTTTTGTTACAAGAAACTGCGAAAACTGAAAGTGCGATAATAACTAATGCTTTTTTCATTTTTAATAATTCTATTTTTTAAGTATTGAAGACAAAAATATAAAAAAATCAATAGCATCAACATAAAGTTTAAAAAATGCGTAAATTTTATGATATTGTTTTTATTTATAGTAAAAAATTTAGCCATAAACCAATGTTATCGCTATATTTTTGGATGTTTTTTGTCTTGTTTTGGATTAGCTAAAAAAGCCATCTTGTCTTTTGGAGGCAAAACGGCTTTCAATGATTTTAATTTTTACTTGTTTTTCAAAACGTAAATATGAGATGAATATTCCTTTGAGCTTTTTGCCTTCCAGTTTGATTTTAAACCTATGAAAAAAGCTTTGATGTAATTCATCTTTCCTGTTTTGTATTTTTCAGATAAAAGGCTCACATAAAAAGAATCGAACTTCATTGGAAGTATTTTATCTAATTTCATGTCTACTCTTTCAAAAAGCAATTGGATTGATTTTTTCGAAAAATGCCAAAAATGAATTGGCACATCATAAGCTGCCCAAAAAGTTTCATAATGACCCGCATCGAATGATTTGTAGTTTGGAACCGCAACAATTAATGTTCCAGTTGGTTTTAATAAACGCTTTAATTCTTGGATCTGATGTTCTAAATTTGGAACGTGTTCCAAAACATGCCACATGGTAATTACATCCAAAGAATTACTTTCTAAAGCGCTAATTTCTTCTACAAATGAAATTCCTTTTTCTTTAGCAATATTTTTAGCACGATCGCTCGGTTCTACTCCAATGGTTTCCCAACCGTCATTTTTTGCTGTTAAAAGGAAATCTCCTGTTCCAGCTCCAATATCCAAAAGTTTTCCTTTTTGCGGTTGCTGGCTATTAATTAAATTTAATTTATTCTTAAGCGCAATATTTTTTACGAAATGATACGCTTTTTCAAATAACGAACGTTTGTTGTCTGTATGCGAAATATAATCTTCGCTTTCGTAATATTTACCTAAATTTTGAAGTTCAGGCTGCGGAGAAGTAATTAGCATATCTAATTCTTCATCGTAATACAAATCAAAAATTTCTTTTGACACAGAATGGTCTTTTACCGTAAGAAAGTGTTTTTTGTTTAAAACGTTCATTTTTTAATTTTATAGATATTGGGTTTAATTTTATAGCAAATCCTAAAAACGAAATATATCGTTTTTAGGATTTTTTTATTCTTCTTTTATTTCTATTTGATCTTGCGAAATTTGATAATTCAACATAATTGCAATTTTTTCGATTAACAAGTTTTGCCGTTTGAAAAAGTAAAAACCATCTCAATTCTAGCAAAAGGTTTCACGTGGAACAGCATTTAGATTTTAAATTTATAATGCATTTCGAAAATAAAAACCAAAAAATAGTTTCACGTGGAACAAGTCAATTTTCAAATCATTACAATAATCTAAAATCTACAATCTAAATTCTAATTCTAAAATTTTACCGTCCCATATAAATCAAAAGCACGGAAATATCACTTGGTGATACCCCGCTTATTCTTGAAGCCTGCGAAATGGTTACAGGACGAATCTTGCTTAATTTCTGTTTTGCTTCAATCGACATGGACTTGATTTTGTTATAATCAAAATTGTCTGGAATTTTTACTTCTTCCAAACGATTTAGTTTATCCGCATTATTTCTCTCTTTTTCGATATAACCCGAATATTTAACTTGAATTACGGCTTGCTCAACAATTTCTTCATCCAAATCATTCTCTTCGATGTAAGCAGAAACTTTTTCAAATTTCAACATATCTTCTAATTCAATTTGTGGACGAGAAAAGATCTTGAACATTTTATCTCCTTGCGAAATTGGTGCAGATTCTTTCGCTTCCAAAATCGGGTTAGTTTCTGCAATCGTAACACTTGTTTCTTTAAAAAATTGAACCATCTTTTCAGACTCGTTCAATTTCTTTTCCATTCTTCGTAAACGATCTTCAGAAGCTAAACCAATTTCATATGACATTGGAGTCAATCTGAAATCGGCATTATCTTGACGCAACAATGTTCTATATTCTGCTCTTGATGTAAACATACGATATGGTTCTTCCGTTCCTTTCGTAATCAAGTCATCAATTAGAACTCCGATATACGCTTCATCACGTTTTAAAATCAACGGATCTTTTTCGTGCACTTTCAAGTGTGCATTTATTCCAGCCATCAATCCTTGAGAAGCTGCTTCTTCATATCCGGTTGTTCCGTTGATCTGTCCAGCGAAATACAAACCTTCCACTAACTTCGTTTCCAAAGTATGTTTCAATTGTGTCGGCGGAAAGAAATCATATTCGATAGCATAACCAGGCCTAAAGAATTTTACATTTTCAAAACCTGCGACAGAACGAAGCGCTTTAAATTGGATATCTTCTGGAAGAGAAGTTGAAAATCCATTTACGTAAACTTCACATGTATTCCATCCTTCTGGTTCAACAAATAATTGGTGACGCTCTTTATCTGCAAAACGATTTATTTTATCTTCAATCGACGGACAATATCTTGGCCCTAAACTTTTGATTCTTCCGTTGAACATTGGAGAGCGATCAAAACCTCCTCTCAAAATATCGTGAACATTCAACGAAGTGTACGTCATGTAACAAGAACGCTGATGCGTTAACGGAGAAGTCACATCTGAATAAGAAAACTTATCTGGTTTTGCATCTCCTTTCTCTTCGTTCATTTTAGAATAATCTAAAGAACGTCCATCTACTCGAGGTGGCGTTCCTGTTTTCATTCTTCCAGCTTCAAAACCTGCTTTGATCAAATCTTCGGTAATTCCGGTTGCAGCACTTTCTCCTGCTCTACCACCTCCGAATTGTTTTTCTCCGATATGAATCAAACCATTCAAAAAAGTACCATTTGTCAAAACGACAGATTTGGAACGAATCTCCACACCAAGTGAAGTTCTGATTCCTTTTATCTTTCCGTCTTCAATAATTAACCCTTTTACCATCTCTTGATAAAAATCAAGATTTGGAGTTGCCTCCAACATCATTCTCCATTCTTCTGCAAAACGCATTCTATCACTTTGAACTCTTGGAGACCACATTGCAGGTCCTTTTGATTTGTTCAGCATCTTGAATTGAATTGCCGTACGATCTGAAACAATTCCTGAATATCCTCCAAGCGCATCAATTTCACGAACGATCTGTCCTTTTGCAATTCCTCCCATAGCAGGATTGCAAGACATCTGTGCTATGTTTTGCAAACTCATTGTAACCAATAAAGTTTTGGATCCCAAATTTGCAGCCGCAGCTGCAGCTTCAGAACCAGCATGGCCTGCACCAACCACAATAACATCGTATTCTTCTAAAAACATTTTGTTTTGTTATTCTCCAAAAACCGCTAACGCGGTTTCTAGAATTACTTTTATATTTTCTTGTTCCACGTGGAACGAAATCATTTAATCTTCAATTTTTAAAATTCCAAATTCCAAAACTGGAATCTTCAAACTAGAATCTTCAAACTAGAATCTTCAAACTAGAATCTTCAAACTAGAATCTTCAAACTAGAATCTTCAAACTAGAATCTTCAAACTAGAATCTTCAAACTAGAA
>Ga0307416_100000762_pt1 | contig 16869 bp, 20 predicted proteins | sample DK1Cmetagenome_2_FD_203821 | JGI IMG/M metagenome (GOLD analysis project Ga0307416, IMG submission 203821) | Maize rhizosphere microbial communities from greenhouse at UC Davis, California, United States - DK15-C-3 | ecosystem: Host-associated > Plants > Roots > Rhizosphere > Soil | place...
GGCGCGTCACGCCCTCCACTGAGACCGTGTCGCGGCCGAGGCGCGCGATGAACCCGTACCGTTCCGGGGGCTCGTGGGGGCCGCAGCCGGCGAGCAGGAGCGCGGGCAGGATGAATCGCTTCATGATAAAGAGTGGTGACGGGAGGCCAGGCACCTGGCACCGGTGAGCGCCGCGACGTGCGAGGCGTGGTGGGCAAGCATACGCCCGCCTGCGGCCAGGAGGCAACGACCACGACTGTCAGGACAACGCAAAGTCTGGTGCCATCCGCCGCGGGCGGGCCCCCGGGAGCCGGCCGTCCAACGTGACGCTGCACCTGGCGAGGGCGCTGCGGACTGGCGGCTGCGCCGCTAGTCTATACAGTGCCCTTGAAGGTGAGCCTGGGCGTTAGGCCGCCCCGCACTTCGAGTCCGATTTCAGATGAAGCATGCGATCGCCCATGTCGCGCTGGTCGTGCGGGACTACGATGAAGCCATCGCCTTCTACACGCAGAAGCTCGGCTTCACACTGGTCGAGGACACCTATCAGCCCGAGCAAGACAAACGCTGGGTAACCGTGGCACCCGCTGGGGCGAGCGGCACGACCCTGCTGCTCGCTCGCGCCTCGACGCCAGAGCAGGCGCGGTTCATCGGCGACCAGGCGGGCGGGCGCGTGTTCCTGTTCCTACGTACGGACGACTTCTGGCGGGACTAGCAGCGGATGACCGCTGCCGGCGTCTCGTTCGTGCGACCGCCGACCGTGGCGCCCTATGGCACGGTGGCGGTCTTCGAGGACCTGTACGGGAACCGCTGGGACTTGATCGAGTACGGCGGGCAAGGGCGTGAGGACATCGCCGTACTCCCAGGGGATGCCCCGCTGGGCCCACCGCCCGCGCCCTAACGAGACGTTTCAGGTGCCGACGCGGCCCCCCCATCTTCGCGGGAGTTGGCTCCGCGTGGGCCGCTTCGCAGCTCAGCTCGGGCGTTACCCGGCAACGGACACCTACTCCCCGTTCCGTGTTCACCTCTACCTTCGTCGTGCAGCCTAAGCCGTCGCACCCCCGCTACAATGAACCGGCGGGACGGCTCGGAGATGGTGAGCGAGGTGGCGCGAACCCCGCGCCCTCCCGCGTACTCCGCGAAGGCGCCCCACCCTCGGCCGAACGCGGTGGTCGGACCACCGGCGAGTTGTAGCGCGAAGGGAGGAGCGCTGTCCGCGAGCAGAGCGGCACGACGCTTCTCGAGCGCACGCTTCAGACGCTTGACGCATGCGCCCATGTCCGTTCGTGATGAGGTAAGGTCAACGTGTGGCCGCCGCCGCGGCATGGAGCGGCGGCGCATTGCGTTCCGTGCCGAGGCCTACGGCCGAGATCCCGCCTTGCTGCTCACGCCAGGCGGCGATCGCCCCCCGAGCGTACGCGTAGCCCACCTCGATGAGCTCGGCCAGACGCGAGAAGTCCATCATGCTGAACGGCTCCACGGGGGGACGAAGCGAGAAGTCCGCGTCGCGCAGCGCGAGCGCCTCCCGGCGCGTGCTGTGGAGGAGCGACGCGCGCAACACCACCTCCATCAGCGACGGAAATCGCACCCTGCGCCTCAACACTTCCCACGGCGACGGGACGCGATCGGCGAGGAAGCTGGCGTCTTCCTCCACCGACACCTCCGACGCGATCACCATCCCCGCGCCGAGCTGACGCATCACGTCGGTCGGGACGTTGTTGAGCAGCGCCCCGTCGACGAGCAGGTGGCGCCCCTCGACGAGCGGCACGGCGAAGCCGGGGAGCGACGCGCTGGCCGTCGCCGCCCGCAGCAGCGAGCCGCGGCGGTGCACCATCATCTCGGCGGTCGTCAGGTTGCTGGAGACGCAGTAGAAGGGGATCCACAGGTCTTCGATCTCCGTCTCGCCGTACATCATCCGGCCGCACTGCTCCGCCAGTCGGTTCCCCACGAGCGAGACGACCGGGATGGTCAGCTTCTTGTGCGGCCGGATCTCGATCCACACGCGACGATTGATGTCGCGGATCATCTCCGGGGTCCAGCCGAGTGCCCACTGGGCAGCGAGCGCGGCCCCCATGCTCGTGCCGCCGATCATGTCCACGGGGATGCCCGCTTCGCGCAGCGCCTTGAGCACCCCGATGTGCGCGAAGCCGCGCGCGCCGCCGCCGCCGAGCACGACTCCGACCGCGCGGCCCGCCAGGATGCGCGCGAGCCGCGCGAAGTCGTCCGCCTCCCTCCAGCGCAGATGATGGTGCTCCTCGACGTGCGGCCGCTCGGCGAGCCAGCGCCGAGTTCCCGACGGCAGGCACGAGCCGTCGGGGTGGACGAGCACCAGCATCTCGTAAGCGTCGGTGACGCGCCCCTCGGGGAGGAGCAGCGCGCGCTCCACCTCGCCGGGGCGCGGGTCGTCGCTCGCGCGCGCCACGAGGAGGATGCGATCGGCCTGGCGCAGGCACCGCCGGGTCCACGGCGTGGCGGTGGGGTCGGTCTCGTAGACGAGGAAGCGGTGATTCCCTTCCTGGCCCTCGAGCCAGGCGAGCAGCCGCTCGCTCTCCACCGCGCCTTCGGGCGCCTGCGCGATCCCCGGCTCCGCCATGCGCGCGTCGACGTCGTGCGCCGTTAGTCGCATCACCGGGCCGAAGGCGGAGAGCTGCGCGGCGAGGCGGTCGGTGAACTCGGCGATCTGCACTCCCGGACTCACCGGCACCACCGCCACCGTCGCGACGCGTCCCGACGACGGCGTGGCGAGCGCGGGACGGCGGTGGCGCTCGACGATGTTGCGCATCACGTGTCGGAGGACGTGCGGGCGCCGCGCGACCAGCGCGTCGAACTCGGCGCTGGTGAAGCCCACGAGCACGCTGTCGCGCACCGCCTGCACGCGCGCCGTGCGGGGCTCGTCGGCGAAGAAGTCGTTGTCTCCCACCGTGTCGCCCCGCCCCGACTCGCCGAGGACTTGGGCGCTGCCATCGCGCTGGGTGCAAATGGTCTGCACCCGACCACTGATCACGAAGTAGAGCGCGTCGGACGGATCGTTCGGCTCGAAGAGAACCTGTCCGTGGGCGAGGTGCGTCCAATCGGCGGTCGCCTCCAGGTCGTCGAGGAAGGACCCGTCCAGCGCGCCGAAGATGGAGTAAAGACGGCAGAACAGCTGGCGGCGGTGGACGCGCTCGCGGACAGCGCGGAAGTCGGGGTGCGCCGCGACCAGGGCGTCGACGACGTCTCCCGGAATCACCGCCAAGGCGCACGGGCCGTCGGCGCGCACGCGCACCGGCCGCGCGCCACCGGAGATGACCTGAAGCTGGTCGAGCGCCTCGCCGGGACCGATGACGCGGACCAGCGTCTCCACGCCGTGCAGGCCGGCCTCGCTGGCGCGCAGCGCCCCGCCGCGCACGATGTACAGGGCGTCGATGCGATCGCTCTCGGGGAAGAGCGATTCGCCGGCGGCCAGCTCCGCGTGCTGCAGCTCGGCAGCCACGGCGTCGGCCGTCGGGGCGCTCAGCGCGCGCAGCACGGGGCTGGCGCGGATCACCCCGATGGGGTCGGGAACGTTCCTCCGCTCGAGCGGCATCTCATCGCGTCGGGGACATATGGGGGAGTGGGCCGCGCAGACAGCGGTCCACCCTTCAGGTCGGAGAAAATGACGCATGATGCGCCGGCGGTCCAGACCGGCGGCCGCTGGCGCTGCATTGGGCGGCTCCGGCCAGGTGACGACGCCGGGCGGGCCGGCGGGTCCGCACGTACCTCAAGAGTTGAGACACCTACACACCGGTCCGACTGATCCGTCCGCGACTTCTCAACGTGCAGTCCGTTCGGGCGCCCGCGGTCGCTTCGATGCTCGGGGCCGTGGCGTGCCGCGCGTTGTTGGGTGGGTCCGGCCCGGTCTCGCCGTCCGCGTTTCTCCCCGCGAGGGTGGAAGCGATCTCGTTCCTCGGCGACACGCTCCGCGAGCTTCCGCTGTCGCCGGCGACGCGCGAGCGCTACGAGCGGCAGCTCGCCGAAGCGCGCGCCGCCTACGAGCGCGCACCGACGAACGCGGACTCGATCATATGGTTGGGGTGGCGGCTGGGCTATCTCGGACGCGTGCGCGAGGCCATCGACATCTACACGGGGGGGATCGCCCTCCGCCCGCGTGCGCCGCGCCGTCGGCGAGGACGCGCTGCAGGCCCTCGAACTCGTCTTCCTGGCCATCCGCGGACCTCGAGGCGACAGGCCGGCGCCTCTACTGGCTCGACGAGCGGCAGATCGGGCTCGGGATCTCACGCCACGTGCCGTTGGGCCTCGGCCGCGAGGTCGAGGAGCGCGCCTGGCGGGCGGCCGAGCGGGAGGTCGCGCGCGCGGCGGCGCGGCTGGGACGCGAGGCGCGCGAGCGACACCGCCCACGCCTCGGGCGGGTGAGCGGCGACCCGGCTGTCGGCTAACCAAGCGCTACACCTGCCAGGCGCATTTCGGATTGCGGGCTACGCCCGCATCTTGTGGCAGGCGCCTGCAGGTGAGCTTAGACGCTAGCCCGAGAGCTCACCGCTCGCCTGCGCTGTCCGCGTCGAGTTCGGGCGGCCGCTGACTGGGGCTGTGGTCCCCCGGCGCGGCGGGGGGCAGCGGGTCGCTGAACGGCGGCGGCGGCTCGGCCGTCGGGTCGGGGTCGAAGCCGACTGCGGCCTGCTCGCTCGGCCGGTCGGCCCCGGACGCGGTGCGGGTGCGGTGCCCGGCGCCGCGCCCTGCGCGGGGCGGGTCGGTGGGGTCGTGCTGCGACATGGGGCGCCTCCGGTGTCCGGTGTGGGGCGTGTGGGCTCCGCCTCAGCCTCAAGGACCGTTCCAGCCGGCCACAGGCTCCAGCCGGCCACAGGCGCCACCGGCGATTGGGCTACCGAGGCGCTGCACCCGCCGAGGGCGTTTCGGACTGCGGCCTACGTCCGCATCTTTAGATGGGCCCTTCCAGAGATAGGCCCTTCCAGGTGAGCTCGGGCGTTAGCCGAACGTTGGATGGTGAGCCGTCGACCGGGCAAGGACGAGAGGCCGTATGGAGAACGGATCGGGCGCTGTGCCGCCGGCTCTCGCACCGGCGCAATGGGAGGAGCGGGCCTACCGCCCGCGGGCGGCGGACCTCGACGCCTGGGCGGCGCGGACGGCGGATCGGCAGGCGAGCGACGACGCGACCCAGTACGTCGCGGCGGTCCGTGTGAGCGCGGGTGGGGAGGGCGTGGTGGTCATGAGCCGGGCCCACGAGACCGTCGTCGTGCCGCCACCGGCGCGGCTTGCGCTCGCCGCCCTCGCGCTCTCCGGGCAGCCCTACGGCTTCACGCCCGCCGACCTCACGGAGTTGCGCCGTGCGAGCGAGTGGGCGGGACGGCTTGCCCAGGTGGCGCCGGAAGCCGAGGACCGCGCGGCCGCCGCCGCGGCGGCGGCCGTCCTCGGACGAGTCGCCGCCCGGGTGAGCGCGCTCCTCCCGCCGGCCGGCGCCTGAGTAGCCGCGCACACCGGGCGGGCTGCCCGCCGGCTCACGAAGTGCTGCACCGGACGGGCGCGTTGCGGAGTGCGGCCTCCGGCCGAACTGGTGATAGTGCGCTCGCAGCTGAGCTTCGGCGTTGGATCCGCGGAGAGAGAACCGCACGGTGATCCCCAGCCTGCTTGTTTTCGCGAGCGCCGCCATCATCGCCGGGCTGGGGGTAGTTCATCTTTGGTTTACGTTTGTCGGCCCCGAGCTCAGACCACGAGAGGTTGAGCTCGAGAACCGAATGAAGGCCGTCTCGCCTGTGATCACCAGGCAAACCACCATGTGGAAGGCGTGGATCGGCTTCAACGCCAGTCATAGCTTCGGAGCACTGCTGTTCGGGGCCATCTACGGTTATTTAGCCTTGGCCAAGAGTGCCCTGCTCTTTCAGTCCACGTTCCTTGCAATCGTCGGCGGCTTGTTGCTTGCCGGTTACATCATTCTTGGCAAGCTATACTGGTTCAGAGTGCCATTTCGAGGCATTGTGCTGGCGTCCATCCTTTATGCGGGAGGGTTCGTTGCCTCGCGGATCTAACAATCGGTTGGAGGCGACGCACCCGCTTCGCGCGTGCGCGCCTCGACCTAGGTGTTAGCCTGCTATCGAGGTCGACGCAGGGCGGGTATCGTTTACGTCGAGCCCGCCACGAGATCGCCAGATGCGCACCTATACCGCCGTCGTCGAGCGCGACCCCGACACGGGCATCTACGTGGGCCACATCCCCGGCTGGCCGGGCGCGCACAACGAGGCCGAGACCCTCGACGAGCTCCAGGCTAACCTCCGGGAGGTCGTCGAGCTTCTGTCTAGCTAGCTGGAGACATTGGAATGGCGACCACGGCCAACCAGCCGACGCTCGCGGCAGTTGATCGCTGGTTTCGCGAGCGTGTTCTTCCGGCGAGAACCGCATACGCCGGCTTCTCACCCAATCGTCTCTGGAAGGGTCCTGTCTCGCTCGTTCGCGGGAACGAAGAAGACCCAAACGGGTTGTGCGGCGATGCCGCACTCTACGTCCACGAGCGGTTCTTCGCTGATTTCGGCGACTACCGTACCAGCGAAGGACACATACGCTGCAACACTCCGCTTTGCAGCTGCACTTCGGGGTTCGCCAGCGACCGTCAGGAGACGTACGTACATGGAGCTCTACACCTATCTCAACTACGGCGGCAACTGTCGGCAGGCGTTTGAGTTCTACGCGGAGCACCTCGGCGGCCAGATTACCATGCTCACGACACACGGCGAGCAGCCGGCGGCAGGCGCGGTCCGTCCCGAATGGAAGGACGCCGTCCTACATGCGCGCATCGAGCTGGCCGGGACAACGATTCTCGGCGCGGACGTCCCGCCGGACCGATTTCAGCCCATGCGCAGCGCCTACCTCTCCCTCCTGGTGGCGAGCATCGACGAGGCGGAGCGCCTCTACGCGCTGCTATCGGAAGGTGGGCAGATCTTCATGCCGATGGCGGAGACGTTCTTCGCCCACCGGTTCGCCATGCTGAGGGACCGATTCGGTACGTCGTGGATGCTGCTCAACGAGCGAGCGATGCCCTAGCGGCGCCGCGCGAGGTACGGCCACGAGCGACCGTTCGGAGGGCGACGCGGCGACCCGCAGCGTATCGCGGGCGGTCGGCGGACCCCCGGCGGGCCGGGCTTTAGTTTGTCCCGATGACTGCGCCCGACGTGCTCCATGCCCGCGCATTGCTCTTCGATCTCGATGGCGTGCTCGCCGACTCCACGGCCTCGATCGAAGCTCACTGGCGCCGCTGGGCCGCGCGCCACGCGCTCGATCCGGACGCCTTGGTGCGCCTCGTTCATGGCCGGCGGGCGGTCGATACGATCCGAGCGGTCGCCCCACACTTGGATCCGGACGAGGAGCTCGCGGCCCTGGTCGCCGCCGAGGCGAGCGACATGGCAGGCGTCGTTGCGGCGCCCGGCGCCGCCGCCCTGCTCGCCCGACTCCCAGTCGCGGCTTGGGCCGTCGTGACCTCGGGCGTGCGTGCGGTGGCGGAGGCCCGACTGCGCGCGAGCGGCCTGCCGCTGCCGCCGGTACTCGTCGCGGCAGACGAGATCGCGCACGGGAAGCCGGATCCGGAAGGCTATCTGACCGCCGCCTCCCGCCTGGGCTGGCCGCCGCCGTCCTGTGTGGTAATCGAGGATGCGCCCGCGGGCATCGCCGCGGCACGGGCGGCCGGGATGGGCTGCGTGGCGCTCACGACGACACACGCGGCCGCAGTGCTCCGTGGAGCGGATCTCGTCGTCCCATCCTTGGCAGAGCTGCGCGTCGAGCGTACGTCCGATGTCGACCGCGGCACACGGTTTCGGCTCAGTGCCGGACCGGCGCAGTCGCGAGCCGAGGCCTGACTCCGCGTCGCAGCAGACGGGGACGAGACTTGGAGTCGTTTGGTCGTGCGCCAGCATCGGGTATGGACCGCCGCCCGCTCGGACCTATCTTAAGCCCCCCGCAGCTGAACTCGGGGCGTTCTGCCGCACCATCCATGTCGCGAAGGCACTCTCCGTGAGTTCCGGTACCGCGACGGCGTTGATCCGTCCTTGGATTGCGCCGGCGTCGGTGACGCGCTTGCTCGATCCGCAACCGGAGGCGAACAGTGACGCGTTTCCACTTGGCGCAGGCCAACATTGGACGATTTCGGGCGCCGCTCGACGACCCGATCATGGAAGGGTTCCGGACGCAGCTCGACCCAATCAATGCACTGGCCGACCAGAGTCCCGGCTTTGTGTGGCGTCTGCAAACGGAGGACGGCAACGCCACGGCGATCCGGCCGTACGCCGGCGACGACCTCATGGCGATCAACATGTCCGTGTGGGAGTCGCTCGAGTCGCTGCAACAGTTCGTCTACAAGAGCGCGCACGTCGGGACACTGCGCGGTAGAAAACAATGGTTCGAGCAGGTCGAAGGTCCCATTCTCGTCCTGTGGTGGATTCCGGCGGGGCAGATCCCCACCGTCCGCGAGGCGCAGGAGCGACTGCAGTATCTCAAGGAGCACGGGCCGACACCGCAGGCGTTCACCTTCAGAACCTCGTTCCCTGCTCCTGACGAGCAGGCGGGCGAGGCCGAGGGCCTGGACGCCGTGTTCTGCGACTGGGCCACGCACGACGAACCGCCGCAGGGTTGATGCGGATTGTCATCCTCGGCGGCGTTTCGCGGGGACCGCGCTCTTCCGGCGTCGCGACGGATGCGCCCTCGAGGCCGCCTGACTCCCAACGAGCGTACGATTGCGTCGGGGCCGCGCAAGCTGACGAATTGCAGGGACCGACACGCATCGAGGAGGCCCGGAGACGGTCGCATGCGGACCTACGACAAGAAGAGCCTTCCGCAGCAAGGAGTGCGTCATCAACGTCCCAACGTTCGACCTCGTGGATGCCGTCATTGGCGTCGGCAACACTCACGGACCCGAGGTGGACAAGTTCGAGCGGTTCGGGCTTGCGCCGGTCGATGCGTCGAAGGTCGACGCGCCCCTCACAGTATCGGGACGCAATCAGGACTATCGGCGTCGCCTCAAGCGCGTCAACCTCTAGCGGTACGGGCGAACACCGACCATCGAATTGCGCCCCCTGCGCGGGCGCTTTCTATTTGAATCGCTCGCGGCTGCGCCTTCGCGTTGGCCAGCCACAGCCATCTCGACCGGGAGATCTCGTGTCGACTGCTTCGGCAGACGTGTGGGCGAGCGGCGACGCCTACGAGCCGTACGTCGGCCGCTGGAGTCGGCTGGTTGCGCGTGAATTCCTGACCTGGCTCGCAGTCGCTCAGGGTGCCAGGTGGCTCGACGTCGGATGCGGAACGGGGGCGCTGACCGACGGAATCCTCAGCACCGCCGCACCCGCGCACGTTCAGGCGGTCGACTCATCGCTCGCCTACGTCCTGTTCGCACGCAGCCGCGTGCGCGACCGGCGGGCCGCCTTCATGGTCGCGGACGCCCGATCGCTCCCGCAGCCTGCGCAGAGCGTCGATGGTGCCGTCTCGGGCCTCGCGCTCAACTTCATCCCGCACCCGGACGTCGCCCTGGTCGAAATGGCGCGGGTCGTCCGCGCGGGCGGCATCGTGGGGGCGTACGTCTGGGACTACGCGGGCCAGATGCAGCTCATGCGCTACTTCTGGGATGCGGCCGTCGCGCTCGACCCTCGCGCGTCGGAGCTCGACGAGGCGCGCCGCTTCCCCATCTGCCACCCCGCCGCCCTCGAGGCGCTCTTCCGCGACGCGCGGTTGCAGAAGGTCGAGAGCTCGGCGATCGACGTGCCGACGCGATTTCGGGATTTCGACGACTACTGGAGGCCGTTTCTCGGCGGACAGGGCCCGGCCCCGGGTTACGTGATGGGTCTCGGCGAGGAGCACCGTACCGCGCTGCGCGAGCGGATCCGTGCGGCCCTCCCGACGGCCGCCGACGGCTCGATCGACCTCGTCGCCCGTGCCTGGGCCGTGCGCGGCACACGCGCGTGAGGCGGAGCTGAGCCTCAGCGTTAGGCCTGTGAACCGAGGACCCCATGCAGAATCGCCAGCTCACGCGCGTTCCGGTCGCGAAGACCGGAATGCTGATCCGCAGGCCTGTGGCGGATGTGTTCGAAGCGTTCGTCGACCCGAACGTCACCACGAAGTTCTGGTTCACGAAGGGCAGCGGAAGACTCGAGGTGGGCAGGCAAGTTCAATGGGATTGGGAGATGTACGGCATCTCGATACCGGTGACGGCAACAGCCATCGAACCGAATGCGCGCATCGTCATTGAGTGGCCGGGACAGGGCGGCCCCACCACCGTGGAATGGACGTTCGCCCCGCGAGACGATGGCACCACATTCGTCAGTATCACGGAGGCCGGCTTGGCTGGCGACGCGGACGAACTCGTGGAGCAGGTGGCCGGTTCGACGCAGGGCTTCTCGCTGGTGCTCGCGGGCCTCAAGGCGCTCCTCGAGCATGACGTCCAACTGAATCTCGTAGCGGATCGATATCCCGCAGGGATCGAAGCGCACTGACCTGTCGAGCGAGGGCCTTCGGCCGCCGGCGACAACGTCACGCGACGTATCGTAGTGGCCGCGAGGGGGCGGTACCCTGCCGGGACACTCGCCTACCTCGTTCGGCGGTTCGGCTACGAGGTGGACGTCCGGCAGCGTCGACCACCGGCCAGGCTGCCCTTCGCGCTCGCGTCGCCCGCGCCCTAACGCCGCCCCGCACTCGCCGCGCGCGTTGCGGTCCGCAACCTCCGCCCGCATCTTGTGGTACCCTCACCGCACCGACGCACACGACGGGAGCGGCCGCGGGTGAGAGTGGCCATCAACGCCGGAGGCGCGCGTGAAATCGTACGTGCGACGACTTGCGCCGGCCGTGGCGCTGTGCGCGTTTGCCTGCGCGAGCGCGGGGCGGCAGCTGACCTCGGCGAGCTCGTGCCCCCCGCCGGACGCACTCGGCCAGCTCGCCCTCGCCCAGGTGTGGAGCGTCGCGACGAGCCCCGCGGCGCCTTCTCACGCGGTCCGCCAGCGCGTCGGGCTGCAGCGGGTCGAGCCGGCGCGCGTCAGGCTGGCGCGCGACGCGGTCGTCTGCGGCCGCGCGGCCGACGCGGTCATGCACGCCACCGGCGCGCCCGCCCCGGGTACGGCGCCCCCGCGGCTCTACGTGGTCCAGGTCGGCCGCCATTACATCGCCCTGGACCCGGAGGTCCGGGCCGGCGAGCGGACACCGGCGTGTGTGCTGGACGAGCGGTTCACCATAGTCGGGTGGTTGCTGCTCTGAGCGGCGCCGGGCACCCGCGCCATCTCGCCACGCCGGCCGAGCGAGACCCGAGCCCCGGCCGTCGGACCGTGTCTGACAGTGTCTGATATCCCCACCCGGGGGCGTGCGATGCTGCCGGATCCGAAGCGGGTGGGCCCGCGCGTGCGGCTCGCGTTCCCGCGGGCCCGCGACCGGGACGAGGTCCTCTCGCTGAACCGCGCGAGTCGCGCGCTGCACCGCGGCTGGGTCGCGCCCCCGACGACGCCCACGCAATTCGCGCGCTTCATGGCCCGCACCCGGCGGCCGGACTTCGCCGGACTCTTGATCCGCCGCCTGGCCGACGACGCGATTCTCGGCGCCGTCGAGGTCAGCCAGATCGTCCTCGGCGCCTTCCGGAGCGCCTACCTCGGGTACCAGCTCGGCGCGCCGTACGTCCGGCAGGGCTACATGTCCGAGGCGCTCGGGCTGGTGCTCGCCTACGGCTTCGGGCCGCTCGGCCTCCACCGGCTCGAGGCGAACGTCCGGCCGGAGAACGCGGCGTCGATCGCGCTCGTTCGGCGGCTCGGCTTCGCGCGCGAGGGCTACTCGCGCCGCTACTTGAAGGTGGCCGGCCGGTGGCGCGACCACGAGCGGTGGGCCATCCTCGCCGAGGACTGGCGCGCGCGGAGCCGGCGCCGGGGGAGAGCCTTCGCGACCCGGCGGTCTGACGTGGTGCAATCCGCGTGAGGTTGCGCCGGAGCGGATGCGTCCCACGACCTGCTTCGCCCGAGATCGTCAGCGGCGTCGCCGTGCCGTGGCCAGCCATCCTCCCGGCTCCCCGGCCCGACTTCAGAGTGGAGCGAACTGGCTCCAGAGCCACGCGCCCACGGCCAGCGCGATGACGACGGCGGCGAACACGAGCTGGCGCCGGCTGGAGCGGGCCTGCATGGCGGGCGTCCAGGCGCGGTCGCGGTTCGAGGCCGCGAACGCCTCGGCGAAGGCCGCGTCGCGGATCGCATACGCGCGCCGCTCGCCCTCGAAGGCCTGGCTGACATCGTCGCTGAAGTCACAGGCGAGCGTGACGTCGGTTTGCGGGGGCACGCGGAAGCGGCGGGTGTCGCGCCACATGGCAAGCATGCTTACCACCGCGATCAGGACGAAGAGGCCGACGACGCCCACCCCCAGCCAGCTGGCCGGGTCGCCGAGCCTCGCGACGCGCGCGGCGTCGCTCAGGAGCGCGGCGTCGCTCAGGAGCACCGCCATCGTGAGCGCGCCGATGACCGGGAGGATGAGGAACGATTGCAGGTAGGTCAGCGTGCGGCGGAGGGGCGTCTGCGACACGGCCGTGCGCTCGTGGAGCGCCACACAGGTCGAGCAGAAGGGGATGGGCACGCTCTCGATCCGGTATCGAGGCCCCCCACCGCGCCGCCGGCCGACTCCACGCACGAACACCTTCCGCACCGTAATTCGGTCGCGGGCAGCCGCGCCGCAGTTCGGGCAGAACGGCGGCCAGGTGAGGCGGCGGGGGTTGCCGCGCAGCTCGACCCGGTGCGGGTGAGGCGCCAGGTCCCTGTTGCGATACTGCGGTCGGAACGCGGTCATGGGTCGGACACCGTTTGGGGCTGATGCGCTCAATATTGGGCGGTGCGGGGCGGCGCGCGCTCCCGATCCGGCCTGCGTCGCGCTCACTCCGGCGCCAGTCGGCACCGCGTCGTGCCCTCGACGCGCACGCCGGCCGCCGTCCGGGCGCGGAACTCCGCGGTGATCCACTCGCCGCTGCGACGGAACGTCGCCCGGCCGGTACCCGTCGGCCCCGTCGGAGCGTCCGGTTCCTTGCTTCCGCCCCCCGCCGGCCGCGTCTCCACGACGTAGGCGACGCGCGGCTCCGGTGTGTTCACGGCCACCGCGACGCCGAACCCACTGTTCGACGATCCCGACTCGGCGACGTCGAGCGCGAGGTAGCTCACCTTCTCGCCGGCGCGCTGCCTCGCCGCCTCCTCGCTGAGGAACGCCGACTCGAGGGTCGCGGGTCTCCCCGCTTCCGCCGGCCGGATCCTGCACGATATGCCACGCTGCATCTCGTAGGTGCCGGCGTGGGCGCCGCCGGTGACGGTGAGCTTCGCGGTCGGGTAGTCCTGGGCCGCGAGCGGCGCGCTCGCCGCGGCGGCCAGCAGCACGCCGAGCACGAGTGGGCGGATCACGGCGGACACGGCAACCTTCCATGAATTGGTGCAATCAGTATGAGGACCTCTGTCATTTGTCATTGAGCAACGCCCGGCTTCTTCCTGCTATGCCTCATTCGGACTGAGCCGGGGCCTCCCCTCCCGCCTTCCCAGGTAGTGGGTCGGTTTGCGGCTGTCATCCCGCAGGAGCGCCGCAGGCGCGAGTGTCGGGATCTGCCGTCCCGCGGGCGTGGCTGGCGCCGGCGTAGGGACAGTCGATCCCGACACTCGCGGCGCTGGAGCGCCGCTCCTGCGGGATGACAGCCGACACTCGCCCCGCCTGCGGCGGTGCTCCTGCGGGATGACACCGGCAAGCTGGCCCACTACCGCCTTCCTAGCCGCCGGACGGCATGACCGACGACCGCGACGACCGCGAAGCGGCCCCCAGCGCGGTGATCCAGCTCCTGATCGACTGGGGAGCGGCGGCAGGGGCAGCAAGGGTGGCAAGGGCGCGCTGGACCAGATGCTCCCCGTTGCCTACGGGGAGCTGCGGCGGCTCCGGGCCGGCTACCTGAGCCGGGAGGGGGTCGGCCACACCCTACAGCCCACGGCCCTGGTCCACGAGGCGTATCTCCGGCTGGTCGACCAGCGCCGGGCGGATTGGCGGAACCGGGCGCAGTTCCTCGGGCTGGCGGCAGGCATGACGCGCCGCATCCTCGTCAACCACGCCCGGGACCGCGGCGCCGCCAAGCGGGGGGCGACGCGAACCCGGCGTGGGCGAGGCGGGTGTCGCGGGCGGTTCCCTTACGGCCCAGCGGCGCCGCCTCGCCCGCGCTCGTCCTCGGCCGCGCGCGCGAGCAGCACGGGGAGCTGCGCGACGAACGCCGACCGCGCGAGGACCCTGCTCGCCCCGGCCGCGCGCCCGGCACGGATGGCGGGCTCGTTCGTGTGCCCGGCGTAGCCGACGATGCGAAGCTTGGGTCCCCACGGCATCGCGCGGAGCCGCGCGATCGCGCCCGCCGGGTCGAGCGTGTCGCACTCCAGGTCCACGACGGCGAGCGACGGGACGAGCCCGTTGGCGAGGTGGCGCTCGAACTGCTCCGGGGTTCGCGCCACGCGGAGCTCGAGCCCAGCACGGCGGGCGACGTCGTCGACGCGCGAGCGGAAGAGCAGGTCGCTCGACACGAGCAGGACGGGGCGGGGGGCGGGCGGCGGCCGCGTCATGCCGGGCGTCATGCTGGAGACTACACGGCGCGACCGCGGAGTTCTACGAAGGACCGCGCGCCACCCGCTTTTGCACGGGCCTGGCCACCGTGCCCTCTGGGAACGCCGCCTGATCGGCTCCTGAGTTGGGGGAGACGACCGAGGGCCCCGCCGCGACGGTGGGGCCCTCGGTCGTCTGCCAGCGCGGTGTGCCCGGGTCCGCGGCGCACCGCGGCCGGCGGGCCCCGCCTCAGCAGCCGATGGCGGTCCGGAGGCGGGTGGCCTCGGTCAGCCAGGCATCGGCCGTCGCGGTGGAGATCGCCTTGCCGCGCTGGGCGCGGACCTGGCTCAGGAAGTCGGCCAGGGCGCTGCAGGCCGCTCTCGTCCTGCCCTCCGCCAGCGCGCCGAGCGCGGCGTCCAGCTTGGCCGTGAGCGCGTTGCGCACGTCGGGGGCGAGCGCCGCCGCCGTGACCGCCGCGCGCAGCTGCGCGATCCCCTGACTCGGCGTCAGGATCGTCACGGCGGCCGCGTACTCGCCGGCATCGCCATCCTGGTCGATCACCCTCCCCTGGACGCTCCGTGTTCCGGCGGCCGAGGTCGGGCAGCTCGCGCTCGCGGCGCTCGACGCGGCGCCGTAGCCCGCCCCGTCGCCGCAGTCGAACTGGTACGTGAACGCCGTGGCTGCCGGGTGGTCGGGGACCTGCGCGTCCGCGAGCGCGAGGGTGAACGACTCGCCCGGGTAGACGGCCGCGGGCGCGGCGCTGAACGTCGCCGTGGGCAGCACGTGGCTGATGGTGGGGCTCGGCGCCCGCGTCACGGAGCCGGTGCCGAAACCAAAAGCGTCTCCCCAGCACTCGACCGCGCCGTCGTCGCGGAGGGCGCAGGCGTGAAACTCGTCCGAACTCACCTGTGTGAAGGTGCCGGTCGCGGCCGTGTGCGGCCGGGGGGGCACGGAGCTGTTGTTGTACATTTTGCCGGCGTCCTCTCCCCACCACTCGACCACGCCGTCGCTGCGCAGGGCGGTGGTGTGAACCGCGCCCACGCTCACCTGGGTGTAGGCGCCGCTCGGCGACGTCTGGAAATCGGGGGCTTCGCCGAAGTCCGCTCCCCAGCACTGGACCACGCCGTCACTGCGCAGGGCGCAGTGGTGAAGCTGGCCCACACTCACCTGCGTGAAGGTGCGGGTCGCGGCGACGCGGTCCGGGAGGTCCGGGTTTAGTCCCCAGCACTCCACCGCCCCGTCGCTACGCACGGCGCAGGTGCGCTTGACGCCCGCGCTCACCTGAGTGAACGTGCCGCTCGCCGCCGCCCGCGTCGCGGGGGCTTCGCCGAAGTCGTTCAATCCCCAGCACTCCACCGCCCCGTCACTGCGCACGGCGCAGGTGTGACTCCGACCCGCGCTCACCTGGGTGAAGCCGCCGCTCGTCGCCCGCGTCGTGGGGGCCTGGCCGAGGCTGTTGTCTCCCCAGCACTCCACTACGCCGTCGCCGCGCACCGCGCAGGCATGACCCCCGCCCGCACTCACCTGGGTGAAGGTGCCGCTCGCGGCCACTCGGGTGTCGGAGGCCTGGTTGGGCGGGTCAAAATGTCCCCAGCACTCCACCACGCCGTCACCGCGAAGGGCGCAGGCGAAACCCGGGCCCGCATCCACCTGAGTGAAGACATTCGGGGAGGAGACCAGGAGTGGGCGCGGGGCCGCGCCGGCCGGCGCGGTGGGCGGCTGGTCGCCCCGGCAGGCGGCGAGCAGCGGGAGGAGCGCCGCGAGCGCAACGAGCGCTGCGACGCGGGGCCGCCGGGGAGCTGGGAGGGGTCGGGGGGGACGCATGGGACGAGGCTCCGGGTTGAGGGCTCAACGTGGGCATTGAGCAACGCCCGGTTTCGTCCTACTATGCCTCACCCGGCCTGAGCCGGAGCTTCCCCCGCTTCCTCCCTGTCGCCGACGGCATGAGCGACACCCGCAACGATCGCGACGACCGCGACGACCGCGACGACCGCGAGGCGGCCCCTCCCGGGGTAACCCAGCTGCTCCTCGACTGGCGCAACGGCGACAAGGAGGCCCTCGACCGGGTGCTCCCTCTCGTCTACGGGGAGCTGCGGCGGCTGGCCGCCGGCTACCTGAGCCGCGAGGGGGTCGGCCACACCCTGCAGCCGACGGCGCTGGTCCACGAGGCCTACCTCCGCCTGGTCGACCAGCGTCAGGTAGACTGGCGGAACCGGGCGCAGTTCCTCGGGATCGCCGCCAGCATGATGCGGCGCATCCTCGTCAACCACGCCCGGGACCGGCGCGCCGCCAAGCGGGGGGGCGACGCGGAGCGCGTCTCGCTCAGCCTCGTCGACACGCCCTCGGGCGGGTCGG
>Ga0307416_100000763_pt1 | contig 16865 bp, 7 predicted proteins | sample DK1Cmetagenome_2_FD_203821 | JGI IMG/M metagenome (GOLD analysis project Ga0307416, IMG submission 203821) | Maize rhizosphere microbial communities from greenhouse at UC Davis, California, United States - DK15-C-3 | ecosystem: Host-associated > Plants > Roots > Rhizosphere > Soil | place: USA...
CGGGGCTCAAACGGTTCTGCGTATTGCTTTGAAAGTTCGCGCGGCCTGTTAAGCCATCGCGCCATCCCGTCCTTTTCCACCGTCAGTTTCGGTGCCACGATGAAAGCACCGACGACAGCCGCAGCACCCAGTGCGATAACCGAAGCACTCCACGACGGGTGCGGGACTGATGTATCCGCGCTGCGGCGTGTCCCTCGCTCTGTTACAAAATTGACAATGAAGAAAAGTGGCCACACACCTTCAAGCCATACCGTCCACTGCTGAAGTTTCTGACTCGAGGCATTCACGCTAGGTTCCGAAGATGTCATCGGTATCACCAGGGTTGCAAGCATGATGCCGTAATAGATGATCATAAAAATTCCAGCTGCCTTCAGCCATGGTCGCCGGCCTGCATCCGAAAAGACAAGCGTTGCTGCATATATCAGTACAGCAATGAATGTGACGAACACGGTGATGATAAACATATGGGCCGTCTGCGCGCGCGACACCCATGCCATGATACTGATGTAGACGAAAACATAATACAAAACCATGGCCAACGTTGCTCCCAGCGCCGCCCGAAAAACCGCACGATACTGTTTGATTCTGTAATACTTCAACAGAACAACCGCCAACAACATATACGCTCCTCCTGAGATGAGAAACCATCTGGGAAAAGATTCAAGCGAGTACGTCGAAGGACCGATCTGAGAAAAGATCAGGTTCTGGAATGTTGCGAGCGTGCTATAAAGCACCGCGATAAAAATAGCAGAAGCGTAAAATCTGGCAGTCATAGCTTACAAACTTAGAGGCGTGGACTTGGTGGCATGTATTATATGAATGTAGTGTTTTTTAAACTAAGTCCCTGTCCTGACCCATTAATGCCGCAGGCATTAACGCGAAGGATCCCGCCGATCGAAGCCTTACTCCTTCCTTTGGGCTTCATAAAGTTTACAAACTTAGAGCGCATCGATTTGGACTACATGAAGTGAAGGCATATGGTGGCAACGCAGTTGACGAGCATATGTTCGGAATCATTGCGTTGACAAAAGAGCAGGCCGACATACTTCACGGTCCAGACGTCTTGTTTTCTCCCAGCTACGAATCGTTCAGGAACAGTCTTACAACGGAGCGCATTGAGGCGGCCATCGCCGTCTACCAGGAGATGGGACAATGCATTCAATCCGTGTCATCTGCGTCATCCGTTTAATCCGTGATTCAGACCAATTGATCGGACTCGCCGAACGGTACGACGCTTATTAGGAAGGTAATAAGATTGTACGCGCTTGTCTTGATCTGATGCATTCAATCCGTGTCATCTGCGTCATCCGTTTAATCCGTGATTCAGACCAATTCCTCGCACCTTCATTCAGGAAGCTCTCAAGATTTGAGGTGCCGTACAACCGGTCTTTACGGCGAAAACATAATGCGCGCGCGGGCGTTCAACGCAGTGTTATCAGGGGCTTCGCGGCATCCAAGAATACCTTTAAGATTATAATTTAAAATTGTATTTTAGTGCTGTACCATACCTGAAAGTTCCATACCTGAAAGTTCCATGCATACAATTGCGAGGCCTGCCATTCTTTTGATCATTTCTTTCATTCATTTTCATTCAGTGTATCCGCCCAGGAGCTTGACGCAAATTACCAGGCGATCATCAAGGGTAGACCCCTCGTTCAGGCAGTCCTTGCTGCTGACGGGGATTATCTCGTGGGTGGATCGATCGACTTCCTTGGAGATGAGCTCTCCGGTGCGATAGTGAAGATCACGCCTGGCGGTACATTATCAAACGGCTTCAACAAGATCGTTACAGATGGCGATATCAACCACATCGTTGCGCTGCCTGATGGGAAGTTTATGGCCTCCGGAAAATTCACTATGGTAAATGGTACGCCGTCAGGCAACCTTGTGAGATTTCTTGCGGACGGCACGGTCGAGCAGACCTTTAACACACATGCACAGGAGGAGATCAGAACCTTTGCTGTGCAATCTACGGGCAAGATCATTATCAGTGGGATATTCACTAATTACATGGGGACCGGATATAATGAGCTTCTGCGACTTAATTCCGATGGTAGTGTGGACGACACGTTCACGAAAAGCTCCGCGGGATGGGCCACGGAAATTCACATCAATAGCAACGACGAGATCCTGCTGGGGAAGGTGTATAGTATTCGCAAGCTTACCGCGAATGGGGCGATTGACGTGAGCTTCGGAGTCAACGGTGAGGTGAGTGGGCCAGGGGTCGCTGAGTTTGTAGCAGATGGTAAGATATTGGCCGCCGGCAGAAATAATGCCACGAACATTGCAACGCTTTATCGCTTGAACGCTGACGGTTCGGTTGACACTGCCTTCCCGCCAATTGATGTCCAGCAACAAATATTAACTATCAGCTCTTTGTCGAATGGAACGATCGCGATAGGGGGAATTTTTTCGCAGTACAATGGCGCCCCCGCAAATGTTCTGCTTTTCAATTCCGATGGTACCTTTAACCGGACGATAGCCGTGACTGATGTAAATTCAACGCACACAGTGTTTGGCGACCAGTCACAAGGTATAGTGATGTCAGGCGAGTTCCATCAGGTGAACGGTGAGACGCGCTACTACCTCGCGCGGTTAAATGCAGACTATTCTTTGGATACGAATTTCAAGCCAGAGATTATGCGTTCGTACGCTCCTCCAGGCATCGGCGTGCAGTCAGATGGAAAACTGATTGTTGGCGGCACGTTCGACCTGATCGGCTCAGGCGACGTGCGGAGTAAGGTGTTAAGATTTAACGCCGATGGAAGTCTGGACGAGTCGTTTGTTGCCGACATCAACGCAAAGAGTAGTCTGACCTGCCTGGAAGTACAGGCCGATGACAAGATCCTTGTCGGAGGACTTTCACTGATTGAGTGGGAACAGACGGGTTTCCTGAGGTTGTTGCCGGATGGCCAACTGGATGGGTCGTTTGATATAGGAGAGGGACCGCAAATAAATGGTACGCGGACACGTGCTGACCTCATCCGTTATCATCGATCAAAGATTTATCTCGCAGGCGGTTTTACGCATTTCAATTCACAACCTTATGCTAAGTTCGTAATTCTGGACAAGGATGGGAAAATTGTTGGTCCTGAAAACAAGAGCTTGCCGGCGAATTCTGTGATAACAGACATCGAGATTCAACCGGATGGCAAGATCGTGCTTGCAGGATCTTTCCCCTTCGAAGGTTCGCAGCCACGCCTTATAAGGTTGCAGGAAGATGGGGCAATTGATGCTTCATTTCCGGCGATATCGCTAACGAATGGATTGATAAAGGATGTCGCCATTGACTCGCATGGCCGGATCGTTGTGATTGGTGCGTTTGCGGAATTTAACGGCACGCCGGCGAACCATATGGTGCGATTGAACAATGACGGCACTGTTGATGAGACATTTAACATTGGAGACGGCATTCCGCAAAGCGTTGAGAACAGCATGCTTTGCATACGGATTCTCCCCACCGACATCATTGCCATCAGTGGATCATTCGATCTGTATGACAATGAAGCATCACCGGGAATTGTTTTTCTTAATCCAGACGGATCGAGGATTGACTTTCCTACAGACTTTAATACAATTTCGAGTATTTCCACGATGGCCTTCCGAAACAATGTCCTGTACGGAACAGGGAGGATTGTTTATGGGAATGGCGAAAGAGTAAGTTCCGCTGTGAAGATCCTGTTTGACCTTCCTGTGGCGGTTGCACCAGTTGCAAATGATGGTGTCCACTTTTCCTCGATGGTGTATCCGAATCCTTTTACTGATCGGCTCTATGTGAACTTGCCGGATGGCACTCGAAATGCCGATGTGAAAGTGTACTCACAAGACGGCCGACTGTTGATGGAGCGAAACGGGGCCCTGGAAAATCAGGTCGTTCTTGACGTCGATCATTTGCCGGCAGGTTTATTTTTTGTGAGCGTGAAATCGAGGACCGGAGTGCACAATTTGAAAGTAGTGCGAAGATGAGCAACACGCCGGGCGGTTTCTCTGCTGACTATCGCTGTATCTCCCGCTACAGATATGTCACCAATTTCCCCGAATACAATCACTCACGGAATAACATAATCGGCAGAAGCAACGCCCGGAGCCCAATTGGAAGTGGCGGTTGCAACGAGGTCACCGTTGACATAAATATTCGTCGTTACATCCGGAGCCCCCGCTTCACCCGCTTCTGAACTCGCCGTTGTAGCATCCAGGTGCAAAGTGTATGGCGTATGTTTCACGGAAAAGGAATAGGTCCATCCGCTGCTCGGCAAAGGCAGTCCACACAGGCAGATCTTTTCTTGCTTTTCGTCTATATACTCGCCGTGCCAATTACCAGCGGAAGTGAGCACCTCATACGTGACTTCGAATGTTTCAGGTTCATCACGTTCGTCACAGGAATGGAAGGAGAACGAAATCAACAATAAAATAGCGAGTAGTTTTTTCATGGTCTTTGCCTTTGAAGTATAACGGCACAGAGGTGGAAAGATACATGCTAATCTAAATTTTTAATTCCATGTCGAGCTAAAGTGTTAAGATCGTTAGCCTTTTGGCCACCGTGATTTCTTTAATCAAGGGTGTATTAGTTCCAGCCGCAGCTTGTCAGCTCGGTGCGATGGATGTTATTCGCTCAAACGGCGACAAGTCGATCTTGTTGGATATTACTTGTGACGAAAAGGCATTTAGCCGCCGGCACCATTCCAATTTGATGCCGGCGAGTCGTGCCTTCATTCCTTCAATACATGATAGGTGTTTACATCGTTGGCCATTTGGACTTTGATGATGTAATGGCCTTCTGGCCAGCCTGCTCCGAGTTGGATGGGACCTGTATCTGCGGCGATAGCATCATGTCGCTCGACAGGCATGCCGCCAATTGTGAAGACGGCAACGCTGACTTTCTCATCTCTTTTGCCTCCAATATTCAGCATGAAGCTTTGTGCAAAAGGATTTGGATATGCTGTCAGCATCTCTTGTTGATTGACCTCATTCGCATGTGTTGCCATGAAAGTCGTCGCCTCTTCACAGGGAGTTCCCGGGATGGAATTTACGTTGTGGTACACATAAAGCTCCTGGCCTGTTTCCAGCTTGTAACCGCCGAAGATGAGATCATCTCCATTACCCTCAAGGGCATAGGGAGTTCCTGCGCCCACATCCACGAGGCTTGTGCCGCACGGCGTGCCATCAGTGCGCCATAGCTCCGGAGATTCAAGCGTGTTGAAGTACAGGTAATCGCCTACGATTGCATAATCAACGTACCACTCATATTCGACTTCTCTCCAATGCAGAGAAGTGGTTCCTGCTGATGTCCCGTCAGTCACATACAATTGGAGTTCATCACCACTCGTGATTAAAAAGAGCTTATTATTAAACTCTACATATTTTGCGAGGGAAGGCATGTTGGCGACTTTCGTATACACATTATCTGAGGCATGGTATATAGCCTCGCCGTTGCTGAAGTAGAGCTCGTCGTTATAGTCAATGAGCACCTTTGCATTCCAATAAATATCCTGAAACCCGCCAGGGAAGCCTTCCGCTCCGAACATTCTGTATGTGCCAGCGCCCGTGCCGTCACTTCGCCAGATTTGAAAGCCTTTTCCATCGTGTTGATCCGCAAGAAAATAAAGAATGCCTCCGCTCGACAGAGCATGAACGCCGGTCACATTTCCGGATAGAGTAGTGGTGAACAAAGTAGTGACGTGCGTCAATCCGTGGGTTGTCATTTTCCATAAGATAAGTCGGTCATCTGATGTCACAGTAAAAACAAAAAGCTGGCCTCCCACATTGGTGATCCATGTGATGTTATGGGTCTTAGCTACCATAACAGTTCCTTGTGGTGTCCCGTTTGTTTTCCACAATTCACCAAGATCATTGAAGTAATAAAGAGTGCCATTGACATTTGTAAGTCCGCGGGGCCTGGCAGGCTCCTCCCAACCTTCCCCAAAAGCGATGACAGTGGTGGTTTCCGGAGTGCCACGGGTTTTTGACAACTGCCATCGGTGTGGATCCTGCTGCATGTCTTCTGAATAGTGACGCGTCTCTTCCGAATAGTAAAGGTCATCGCCTACTGCCTCCCACTCGAAAAAATATCCATCCTCCTCACGGATCTGGAAGGTTCCTTCCGGAGTTCCGTCCGTACTTGTCAGGCCGCCATAGTAGCTGAGAAAGGAATAATGTAACACGTATGTTTTGCTTCCTACCGTAATCATGTCGTCTAACCGGCTCGACATTGTTGCACTGAAAGCGTCATATATCGCAACCGTTCCTTCTGGTGTACCGGTTGATCTGATAAGTTGGTAACCGCCATAGGACTCATAATCATACACTAAACGACCGGGGAAGTAAACGGAGCCGTTCAGGAGTATCATCTCGTGGTCGAAGGTAAAATTATCAACGGTCCATGCAATTTGCAGGTCTGCGATGCGGGTCATCATTTTTCCTTTGTAGGGCATTTTATACAGACTATATGTCTCACTGGAATACGGAGATGCATTGAAGAAAAGCACGTAACCGTTGCGGTAAGTAAATTCCGGCTGCAGTTTAGTCATGCCGCCGGCAAAGGCTTGAGTGATGATAACGGTTCCTTCTTCCGTTCCATCACTGCGGTAGATATAATCATTCGCGCCTTTTGACGCGATGAAATAGAGCATGCCGTTGATGCTGGTAAAGTGTCCCATTGGTGCATGAAAAGCATCCGTCGTATTGCTCCCTGCTGGGCCAGGGTTCATATCTTTCACAAGAGACGTGCCCATAGCTGTTCCGTTACTTGCCCACAATTCGTCCCCGTGAATACCATCATGAGCAGTGAACATCAATTTTCCATTTGCATGAATGAGGTTTTCCATGCGGGATGATTTGGATCCAGGCAGTATATCCTTCAGCAGTCGCGTTCCTGATGTTGTGCCGTCTGATATCCACAATTCTCTTCCGGCCTGAGGGTGAAGGGCTACAAAAAATAAGTTGCCGTTGGATACGGTAAGCCATGCGGGATTAGAACCTTGCGAACCCGCGATGATATCCTTTACCAGTTTAGTGTTACCGGAAGTGCCATCACTTCTCCATAATTCGTGCCCGGCCGGACTTGTGGCTACGAAGAACAACGTGCCATTGAAGTTTACGAGATGCCGTGGGTTTGCATTGCGGCGTGAAATATCTTTTACCATGACGGTCCCTCCTGCAGTTCCATCGCTTCTCCACAGTTCAGTCCCTTTGTCCTCTGTGGTAGCCGCAAAGTAGAGTGTTCCATTCACATCGGTCAGGTGAGTGGGAGAGGATCCATCTTCGCCAGGCATGATGTCCTTTACCTTTACCGTGCTTGCAGGCGTTCCGTTGGATTTCCATAATTCAGTTCCTGTTTCGCCATCATTCGCAGCAAAGTAAAGTGTTTGCCCCGACATCGTGAGATTGGAAATGGATTCGAAAGCTTTCATCCGCACAGTCCACTTTGTCGTACCATTGCTTTTCCATAATTCTCCGTTACTGACGAAGTACATGTATCTTCCTGCGTTGGTAAGCCAGGAGTATTCGTTAATGCCTTGTTCTTCGGTCGCCTCAAGATCTTTCAACAACTGAAGCTGGGCCGACGTTACCAGTGGTGATACACAGAGCATGAAGGCGAGGATACAATGGGCAAACGTTTTCGCATGCGACGATGCGAATTTTTTTGAGAGAGTAGATTTTTTTTTCACCGTTAGACAAAAAGCAAGATGAGCAACGCATAACGTATGTGTTGTCAACCGGCTGCTATTAGCGGAGGAACAACACCGGATCCTTGCCACATCTTGGCGGCAAGTGCATGAAAAATATCACTGTGTGGAAAAAGGCTGGTTTTGTGGGTAGTTCTCCCCAGCTCCAACATCACCGATTCTCACCCCAGCTGCGGTACCTTAACGATGAACCGCATATTTTGGCGATGGAATTACATCCTTGACTGTTAAACCGTAAATTGTTATGCCGCCATTTTGCCGCCGCTAGGTAAAGTCTACTGACTTCAAGCGTATTGCATGGAGGACGCGCTACCAGCAATAATCCAACTATATGCTTTCAGCGATTGCGCTAAAGAAGATATCTGATTGAAGAAGATAGGTGAGATGGCCCACCTACTTGAAGCACTTCGTCGAGCGAGTGCAAGAGACCGCACTATAGAATTCAACCTTTCATTCTACCTGACTTTTCAAGCTTGCCTTTTACCATGCCTTCAACGTCCATTCAAACTTGCCTTTCAACCTGCATTTAGACCTGCCTTTTAACCGGTTTGCAAACCTGTATTCAAACCAAACCCCCTCTGCCTCCTCGCCTCAAACACCACCACCGCCGCGGCCGTCGAAACATTCATGGAATCAATCCGACCCTGCATCGGAATGATAATAGGATTTTGGTCTGGTGTTATCCACGTGTCAGACAATCCGGTCGACTCTGTGCCCATGACGATCGCGCTCGGCTTTGTGAAGTCAACAGCGTGGTATGGCCTCGACGCTTTCAGGTAAGTACTATATGGCGTGATGTTATTCTTTTTCAACCATGCAAGTGTTTCGTCAGAAGTCGCAGATGCCACCTGATTGGTGAAGATGCAACCAATGCTTGATCGGATCACATTTGGATTATAGAAGTCGGTCTGAGGATCACAGATGATGACTGAATCAAGACCTGCAGCATCCGCCGTGCGGAGGATAGCCCCCAGGTTGCCGGGCTTCTCGACTGACTCGAGCACGAGGACTAGTGGATTCGCGCTAAGCCGGATAGCATCTAAACGATGTGTCTTCTGCTCTGCGACTGCCAATACTCCGCCGGAGTTTTCACGGATAGCAACTTTCTCAAAGACATCGCGCGAGACCGGAACGAGCAACTTGCCATCCGGCGCGAAAGCTTCAAGCTCTTCCCTTGAGATCAGTTCTTCGCAAAAGAACAGGTTGCCGATCTTGTAACCAGCCTCGAGTGCAAGACCCACCTCTTTCCTGCCCTCAACTATAAAGAGACCCTGCTTCTTTCTCTCCCTCGGCTTCTCCAGGGCCAGCAAGCTCTTGATCTTCGGATTATGGGTGCTGGTGATGGTGAAATGCACTTTCAAGTTTAAGGTTCAAAGTTCAATGTTTAAAGTTATGTAACTTTGAACGTAAACTTTCAACTTTGAACTTAAAACTCCAACACCCATCGTCATGGACGGATTATGAACTCATCGATTCGGGCGACTTCGAAAAGCTCGAGCGTTTTGGGAAATATATTCTCATCCGCCCTGAGCCGCAGGCCATCTGGAAAAAAGTATTGACTGACGCAGACTGGAAAAAACTGGCGCACGCAAAGTTCGTCCGCGAGCAGAAGGATAAATTCCGTTTCACTGACGATGTAAAGGGAGGCTGGTCAAAGCAATCAGATATGCCCGAAAGCTGGGAGGTACAGTACAAGTACAACACCCTGAAGATGACGTTGCGCCTTGCTCTCACAGGCTTCGGACACGTTGGAATTTTTCCCGAACAGGGCGGTAACTGGAACTTCATCTTTGACACAGTATCAACCTGGAAGATGAGCAAACCCAAAGTGCTTAACCTTTTCGCTTATACCGGCGCAGCTTCTGTCGTGGCCAGGTCAGCGGGAGCGGAGGTCGTACACTGCGATGCATCGCGGCCGGGCTTGAACTGGGCAAACCAGAATATGCAGCTGAATCAACTTTCGGACATCCGGTGGGTTTACGAAGACGCGCTGAAGTTCGTCAAACGTGAAGTCAAACGTGGCAACCGCTACAATGGTATCATAATGGACCCGCCACCCTACGGCCGCGGCCCCGACGGCGAGAAATGGAGCCTCCAGGAACAGCTGGATGAATTCGTGCGTCTATGCAGTCAGTTGCTCGAACAAGAAAATACCTTCTTCATTCTCAGCATGTACGCGGTAGGACTGTCGTCCATCGTCGGAGTGAATGTTGTCAAAACTTATCTCAATCCGGATAACATCGAGTTCGGCGAATTCTATCTGAAATCATCCAATGAGCGTGATCTTCCTATGGGTACTTTTCTCCGGTACAAGAGCTAAAGTCAATGTGGGCAATTGGGCAATTCTGCAATTTGGCAACGATGTGCGTACACAAGGAGTGCGGCTCGGAAGTGTAGGCGTTTAACAGAGTTTGTGCTAGCCTTCTTTCCCATCAATTGATGAAAGCACAAGCAGAATATCAGTGTGCCACTTGAAAAACCATTTCTAGGTAGTACTATATAGCAGACTGATGCGCAAATTCGACCAGAGCTGGTACCGGCAGATCGGGCACTCGAAGATAGGGCCATCCAGTACCAGAGATTCTTATTAAACCCCATTCGGGGTTGGGTTCTGCACACCTCTTACCCCGGGTTTGCACCCGGGGCTATTCATGTTTAATCCCTCCGGGATTGAGAAGGTACCTCGAAACGAGAGGGTGCATATTGACGTAGGGAGAGTTCTTAAAATCCATAAAAATCATTACACCCTCCCTGGCAGCATCGCCCTTTTAAAAGCTTAGTGCCTTCGTGTCTTTGTGGCCTCAACCATTTGCCTTTTAAAATCTTAGTGTCTTCGTGCCCCAACACACGTGCTTTAAATCATAGTGCCTTAGTGGCTATTGAAATCGGCCGCCCACTAGCGTCCAATTTTGGAGGCGACAATATATAATTCACCTAAAAACCGTACCTTTGCGCCTCGATTATTCAAAAAGTCAGGATTTTAACCATTTATGGAAGTTAAAAAGATCAGAAACATTGCCATCATCGCCCACGTCGACCATGGAAAAACAACGCTGGTTGACAAATTGCTTATGGCCGGTAAACTCTTCAAAGACCACGAAACCCCCGGAGAGCTTATCATGGACAGCAATGACCTTGAAAGGGAGCGCGGCATTACCATTTTGGCGAAGAATGTTTCCGTACGATATAAAGATTATAAGATTAACGTGATCGACACCCCGGGCCACAGCGACTTTGGCGGGGAGGTTGAACGCGTTCTGAACATGGCAGACGGATGTCTATTGCTGGTTGACGCCTTTGAAGGCCCCATGCCCCAGACCCGCTTTGTGTTGCAGAAAGCCCTTCAGCTTGGCCTGAAACCCATCGTGGTCATCAACAAGGTGGACAAGAAGAACTGTACGCCTGATGAAGTGCACGAGCAAGTGTTCGATCTCATGTATCAATTGGATGCAACTGAAGACCAGCTAAACTTTCCCACATACTACGGCTCAGCAAAGCAAGGCTGGATGAGCGCAGACTGGAGGAAGCCCACAACTGACATCATCCCGCTGCTCGAAGGCATCATTGAACATATACCGCCGCCGGCAACGGAGATTGGGTCAACACAACTTTTGATCACCTCCCTCGAGTACTCTTCGTATATCGGTCGCGTTGCCATCGGGCGGATGCACAGGGGTACTATCAAGAGCGGGCAACCCATAGCCTTGGTGAAACGCGAGTCCCGGGCGCTGGTCAAGTCCAGGGTGAAAGATCTGTATGTGTTTGAAGGTTTCGAAAAACAAAAGGTCGAAGAGGTAAAATCTGGTGAGATCTGCGCGATCGTCGGCCTGGAGGACTTTGAGATCGGCGACACAGTTGCGGATGTTGAAAAGCCCGAAGGCATGAAAACCATCGCCATCGATGAGCCGACAATGAGTATGCTGTTCACGATCAACAACTCTCCGTTCTATGGCAAAGAGGGCAAGTTTGTAACATCCCGCCACATCAAGGAGAGACTGGAAAAGGAACTTGAAAAGAACCTGGCACTTCGCCTCGGTGAGACCGGATCAGCTGATTCCTTTATGGTTTTCGGACGTGGCGTATTGCACTTGTCAGTTCTCATCGAGACCATGCGCCGTGAGGGATATGAGTTGCAGATCGGACAACCCCAGGTTATTTTCAAAGAGATCGATGGCGTTAAGTGTGAGCCAGTAGAAGAGCTTACGATCGACTTGCCTGAAGGCGATGCAGGGAAAGCAATCGAAACCGTGTCTCAGCGGAAGGGTGAAATGACGAACATGGAACCGAAGGGCGATCGTATGATCCTCAAGTTTTTGATCCCAGCGCGTGGAATCATCGGTCTTAGAAACTACCTGCTGAACGTGACCGCGGGCGAAGCTATCGTCACTCACAGGTTTAAAGAATATCAGCCATATAAAGGTGAGATCCCGGGCCGTATCAGCGGATCGCTTATTGTGATGGAGCAAGGTGAAGCCATCGCGTACAGCCTTCACAATCTCCAGGATCGCGGCAAATTTTTCATTGAACCAGGAGAGCCGGTTTACGAAGGGCAGGTTATCGGCGAACATAGTCGCGGTGGTGACCTTGTGATCAACGTAACGAAGACCAAGAAGCTCACAAACATGAGAGCAACGGGTGCCGATGAAAAGATGCGTATAGCGCCCGCGATAAAATTCTCCCTGGAAGAAGCACTTGAATACATCCAGGGTGACGAGTACGTCGAGGTAACTCCGAAGTCAATCCGCCTGCGCAAGATCTATCTCAACGAGAACGATCGAAAGAGGTTCGGTAAATCACTCGGATAAAAATCAACCGCGGAGGCGCAGAGACGCAGAAGGTTCAACCTCACCCATCTACTTTCATCATATATCTCGTTTTGTGCTGCCCTCTCCTGAAGGAAGAGGGCATCTTATTTTTGTGCGTCTTCAGCTTGCTTATCCCAAAACGTTCCTACCGAATACAAGTGCAATTACTGCCAGAGACACAAATTAGAAGATGGGAGGCCTGATGGAATTGTGGGATCATAACACGACAAGCACTACACACGCTGCTGCCCTCTCTTTTAGGAGAGGGCTTGCACGCGATATGATAAAGCACACAAGCAGATGGGTGAGGTAAACCTGCGCAGCATTGTAGAAGATGGAGTCATGCTTCCATGACTAATTATAAAACGGAAAAGGGGCCCACTTTACAACCAACCGCTTTTCTTTACAGGGAAGTAGCGAGACTTTAGTAAATTACTTGCACAAGAATAGAACATAAAACGAAAAGGCCGGGATCCCCGGCCTTCTTATTATATTTCTCTGCGGTACTTAGCGTCTCCCCGCCTCTGCGGTAAAAGAACTAGTTCTCCACTTTGCACATGACTTTTCTCCTCTCATTTCCCCCCTTGCGCCTTACCTTTAGCGAAGTCGCCTGCCTTGATGATGTTCATCTTGTCGGGCGTAATGTGCTTCTTCATCGCCGCATTGACCTGTTCGGGAGTTAGCGCCATTACTTTCTTTTCAAACTCTTCATCCCAATGCAGGTTTCTGTCAATGAACAGATAATAGTTCAACGTTCCGGCTAGCGCTGCATCCTGAGCTCTGCTCACAGTTCTTGACTGTGACCAGCCAGATTTGGCAGCGGCGATCTCTTCTGCGGTGAAACCCTCCGTGATTACTTTCTTTATCTCTTCCTCAAATGCAGCCTCGAGCTTCGCGACATTTTCAGGCGCGTAGATCGCGTATGCCATAAAACTTCCCACCGGATCGAGCGCACCGGCGCTGAACTGCGAGCCGACTCCATAGCTCAATCCATCCTTTTGTCTTATGCGCGTGGCCAATCTTGAATTCAGGAAACCACCTCCGAGCATGTAATTGCCAAGCACCATTGCAGGATAGTCGGGATGGTCGTCGCGGAATTCAAAATTGTAAGCACTGACGAAGAATGCGTTCGGCTTATCAGGTGTTTCAAATGACTGGTTGATCGTCTTCACCGGAATCGCCTTCGACTCTATCCTCGTAAAAGGACTGGGATTCTTCCAGTTGCCAAACAGTGTCGTTACAAGATCGCTGATTTCTTTCGCGTCAAAATCGCCAACAACTGACATGGTTGCGTGCGACGACCCGTAGAAATTTTTGTGGAAGTTCTTAACTTGTTCCACTGATAATGCTTTGATATTGGAAACGGACTCATCAAACGTTTCGAAGTAACGTGGATCGCTCTTTGGATAGGGACTGATGTGTCGTTGTATTTCCGTGAAGGCAATGGCCTGTGGATCGCTGCGTTGCGTTTCGATGCCGGTCAGGCGTTCGTCTCTCAGCTTTTCAAATTCATCGGCCGGGAAGGTCGCCTCCTTCAAAAGCTCGTCGACCAGTTTTAAGACTTCAACAAGATTTGGTTTGGTCGTGGTGATGTTGATGGACGCCTGGGTTGGCCCTCCGCCGATGTAAACATTTGCCTTAAGTCGGTCAAATGTATCCTTGATCTGCTGACGTGTGTGTTTTGAAGTTCCTTTATCCAGCATGGAAGCCGCGAACTCTGCAGCCGTTGCTTTATTTGCCAGTGATTTCTCGTCGCCGAAACGCAACGTGATGCGGGCCTCAACGGACTCGCCACGCGTTTTCTTTGGAAGCAGGGCAAGTTCCATTCCATTTGGCAAGGTGGTTCTTACAGTCCTCGATTCGATATTGGCCGGAGCCGGATCGAACACTTCACCTGATGCGAGATTTTGATTGCCCTTGTAATCCTTCACGAGCGACTCAACATCCGGTGTCTTGGGGATCTCGGTTCGCTCCGGCTTCTCGACAGGCAGGAACATACCAGTGGTCCGGTTATCGGGTTTCAGGTATTGGGCAGCAACCCTCCTCACATCTTCAACCGTGACATTTTTAATGCGGTCTCTGGTCAGAAAAAGTAATCTCCAGTCACCTGCGCCGATGGATTCACTCAGGCTAAGACCAATGCGCTCCGAAGAATTAAACATGAGCTCGATCGATTTGATGATCTCATTCTTGGCGCGGTCCACTTCTTCCTGGGTAGGAGGGGTGGTTGTAACTTCATCCAAAGTTTTCTTCATCGCCGATAATGCATCATCGAGTGATTTCTCTTTGAGCACCTGTGCGTACGTCAGCAGCAATCCTGGCTCTTTCCACTCAAACGCTACAGCTCCCGTGGAACTCGCTTTCTTTGAATCCACCAGCGCCTTGTAAAGTCGTCCTGAAGGTTCGGAACCGAGCACTTCTGCGAGGACGCTGATCGGTGCGAAGTCTTCATGTGAGCCTGCAGGTATGTGATAAGCAGTCATCGCTAACTGCGTGTCACCGACGCGCTTGAGCACGACTGAACGCTCGCCATCCTGAGTTGGATCTAATGTATAAGCTTGCTCGATGACCCGCGCCGGCTTGGGGATACTGCCGAACTCCTCGTTGATCATCTGTAATGTCTTGGCTTCATCGATCTTGCCAACCACTGTCAGCACAGCATTGTCGGGTTGATAATGTTTTTTGTAGAACGCCTGCAGTCTTTCGATGGGAACATTCTCAAGGTCGGCCCTTGAGCCGATGGTCGACTTGCCGTAATTGTGCCAAAGGTATGCGGTCGACATTACGCGTTGCATCAGAACACGGAACGGGTTGTTCTCACCAGCTTCGAACTCATTGCGCACTACGGTCATCTCGCTGTCGAGATCTTTTTTCGATATAAAGGAATTGACCATCCGGTCTGCTTCAAGATCCAGCGCCCATCGGAGATTTTCTTCCGTGGCATTGAACGTTTCGAAGTAATTTGTTCTATCTACCCAGGTCGTGCCATTGGGACGTGCGCCGTGTTCCGTGAGCTCCTGTGGAATGTTAGTGTGATTGGGCGTCCCTTTGAACACAAGGTGTTCCAGAAGGTGAGCCATACCCGTCTCTCCATAATTTTCATGCTTCGACCCTACCAGATAAGTGATATTCACAGTGATAGTCTGCTTTGATTGATCGGGAAACAACAAGACGCGTAAACCATTCTGAAGGCGGTATTCCGTAATACCCTCAACGCCGGCAACCTTTACAGGAGGTGCGAGCAGAACTTTCTCGTCGGCCTTCACCGCTTCCGGTCTGGCTTGTGGCGCTTTTGATTTTTTCTTTTGGCTCAGGGTTGGATAAGCGCAGCCCATGAGCATGATCAGTAAGAGGATTCTTGTTTTCATGCGTGATGATTAAGGTGAGGGACAATACGAAGTTATAAAATACAGGAAATGTACGCTCGTATTATCTGTTGTTTAACGGATCTTCGGGGGCTTTCCGTTTACCAGAAAAATAAAATTACATATTCCTGCGGTACTGGCCTCCCACTTCAAAAAGGGCGCGGGTTATTTGTCCCAGCGAACAGACCTTAGTGGCCTCCATCAGCTCAGAGAACATGTTTTTATTCTCGACGGCTGCTTGCTGAACTTTCTCAATGGCCGCTTCTTTCCGATGGCTCTGGAACTTGTGAAGGTTGCGCAGCATGCTGATCTGATATTCTTTTTCCTCAGTCGTTGCCCTGATGACTTCCTGGGGCAGGATAGTCGGCGAGCCCTTGGAGCTGAGGAAAGTGTTCACGCCGATGATGGGATATTCCCCCGTATGCTTCAGAGTTTCATAGTACAGACTCTCCTCCTGGATCTTGCCGCGCTGGTACATTGTTTCCATCGCACCCAGGACGCCGCCGCGTTCGGTGATCCGGTCGAATTCCATCAGCACAGCTTCTTCGACCAGGTCAGTGAGCTCTTCGATGATGAAAGATCCCTGCAGGGGATTCTCATTTTTAGCCAAGCCAAGCTCCGTGTTGATAATAAGCTGAATTGCCATGGCACGCCGTACAGACTCCTCTGTCGGAGTCGTGATCGCCTCATCATAGGCATTAGTATGGAGCGAGTTGCAGTTATCGTAAATCGCGTACAGCGCCTGAAGAGTAGTTCGGATGTCGTTGAAATCTATTTCCTGAGCGTGCAGGGAACGGCCAGATGTCTGGATATGATACTTGAGCATCTGGCTGCGCGCATTCGCACCGTATTTGTTCCGCATGGCCTTCGCCCACAACCGCCTAGCTACACGCCCTATCACAGCATACTCAGGGTCGATGCCGTTGCTGAAAAAGAAAGAGAGATTCGGGGCGAAATCATTGATGTTCATTCCCCGGCTCAGGTAATACTCAACGTATGTAAAACCGTTG
>Ga0307416_100000764_pt1 | contig 16862 bp, 13 predicted proteins | sample DK1Cmetagenome_2_FD_203821 | JGI IMG/M metagenome (GOLD analysis project Ga0307416, IMG submission 203821) | Maize rhizosphere microbial communities from greenhouse at UC Davis, California, United States - DK15-C-3 | ecosystem: Host-associated > Plants > Roots > Rhizosphere > Soil | place...
GGTTGGGCCTGCGCGTAATGCTGCACGTCATTTCCTGCACACGCCGTCAGCAACAGGACAAGGAAAATTCCGATCTTCTTCATGAGTACTCCTGAGTGAATACATTGCCGCCACCTTCAATAGGCAGGGCAGGCCAGCGTACATCGCGACCAGTAGCGTGCTCGCGCCGCCACCAGGCTGGTAGCCGAGCGCAGCCAGCAGCGGAAGCGACAAGCCACTCAAGGCCAGGGCCTTGCGGAAGCGACAAGCCACTCAAGGCCAGGGCCAGCTTGCCGAGCAGGGTGTAGAAGCTGAAATACACGCCCTTGGCAGGACTGTCGCCGATGGTTTGGGCAAACAGCACGGCCGGTAATGCCAGGTCGGCACCGAGGGCGGAACCGGCTGCTATGCAAACCACGAAATAGGGCAGGGAGTCGCCGGGCCCCAGCAGGGCCGCCCCGGCAAAGGCGCCAACGGCCACCAGCATGCCGAGCCGCCAGGCAGGCGCCGTGCCGATGCGGGCAGCCAGGCGGACCCACAGGGGCAGGCAGCACATCGCGGCGGCGAAGTAGGCGACCAGGAAGAGGGCGCCCATGCCAGGCGCCTGCAATTGGTCGCGGATATAGAAGAGGACCAGCGTCGCCGGCAAGGATACCGACAGTGCGTTAAGCAGGTAGGGCCGCAGCAAGCGCATGAAGCGCCGGTTGGCCGCGACCGAACGGAACGCCGTGCCCCAATGCGCTTGCGTGCGCGCAGCCTTGTCCCAGGCAGGCGCGCCGTACAGCAAGACGCTTATCGCTATCGCGAGAAGGATGGCAAAACCTGCGCTATACCAGGCCATTCTTGATGAAACCTGCGTGGGATCGCCTGACATGACAGCGGCCGGAATCGCGCTGGCCAGCAAGATGCCAACCAGCCCGGCAGCCTCGCGCCACGCTGCGGGGCCGAGCAGGACTTGAGCGCGCGCTTGCGCCCCGTCCAGGCTCGCGCCCCAGGAAAGATAGGCGATGGACAGGAAGCTGTGGGCGCTATAGACCAATACCAAAGCGGCACCCAGCCAGATCAGCGATGCATTCTCCCCCGCGGGCGGCATCCACAGGGCGGCAAAGGCAAGCGCGAACAGGGCGGCTGCGCCGATCAACCAGGCATGCAGGCGGCTTCCCTGGCGGTCAATCACGATGCCGAGCAGGGGGTCCTGGATGGTGTCGAACAAACGCGCGGCAAACAGGACCCATCCCAGTTGCGCCAGGCCCGCCTCGTGGTGCAAGGCGTAGAAGGCAGGAATGTGCACGTAGACGGGCAGGGCTGCCATCGCCAGCGGCAGCCCGAGCAGGCCGTACGCCATAAAGTGGACATTGAACGCTTTCACTGCCGGTCTCCCAGCAGTTGCCGGCGCAAAGCCTGGTCGCGGCTTGCTTCGTTCAGCCAGATGCCAAAGAATGCGCGCGCAAGATCCTGGTCCGGAAGGTCGGCAACGAGCTTGCGATGATCGTACAAACGCATGCCATAGCCCGGCAGGTGCACGCCGATCAACTGGTCGCCGGCTTCGACATCAACAAAAGCCTTGCGAAGCTGGTTCTCCCATTGGGCCAGCACGGACGGTTGGTTCGGCGCGGTGCCCAGGCGGCGCATTTCATCGAGGCTGGTTTGCACCAGGCGCTCACGGCTGATACTGCGGTGATAGGTCAGCTGCAAGGCAAAGCGCGCCGACGGGTCGAACGGCTGGCGCACGCTCCACAGGGCCGCGTTATAGATTCGCAGGCCGAACCAGCGCAGCTCGCCGTTGCCGATCGCCACTGCGCCTGGCAGTTCTGCGCGCCAGCCGCCTGCCACGCCGCTACCCTGTGCGGGATAGGCGACGGCGAGCGCCAGGCACACGACAGCCCGCGCGATTTTAAGCGACGCTAGGTTTCGCCAGCAGGAATTGAACGACATTGGTGCGTCCCTCGTCGAAGGCGGCTTCGCAATATGCGAAGTACAGGTGCCAGATGCGTTGGAAATGGGCGTCGAAGCCCTGCTCGCTGATCGCTTGCCGCCGGGCGCTGCATTGCTTGTCCCAGCGCCGCAACGTCTCGGCATAGTCCGGGCCGAAAGCGTGGATGTCCGACGTCGCCAAGCCGGCACGCGCAGCTTGCTGGATGAAGCGTTCAACACTCGGCAGCATCCCGCCGGGGAAGATGTATTGCTGGATGAAGTCAGTGCTGCTGCGGTAGCGCTCAAAGTGACGCTCGCCAATCGTGATCGTTTGCACCAGCGCCTTGCCACCTGGCCGCAGCCGGCGCGACAGGGCGCTGAAATAGCCTGGCCAATATTTCTCCCCAACGGCTTCGAACATTTCGATCGATACGACGGCATCGTATATGCCGTCGATGTCTCGATAGTCGCGCAGTTCGAGCTCGACCCGATCTTCCAGTCCCAGGCTGGAAATCCTTTCCTGCGCGTGCTTCAGCTGGGAGGGCGAAATGGTCAGGCCATGAACATGGATCCCTTGTTTTGCCGCCTGTTCCGCGAAGCCACCCCAGCCGCAGCCGATTTCCAGGACGTGGTCGCCGGCGCGCAAGCCGAGCGTGTCGATGATGCGCTGGTATTTGCGCGCTTGCGCCACCTGTAGGGAAAGCGTGAAGTCACCGTTGAACAGAGCGCTCGAATAGGTCCAGCTCGGATCAAGCCAGAGGGAATAGAAGTCGTTGCCCAGATCGTAGTGCGCGTGGATGTTGCGCTTGCTGCCCGAGCGGGTGTTGGGACGCAGCAGGTGGCGCAAGCGGTACCAGCATCGCGCCAGGGCGCCGCCAAAGACTGCGCGTTCCAGCACCTGCTCGTTACGCAGGGCCAGGCGCAGCAGGCCGGCGACGTCCGGGCTCTCGATCCATCCGGCGCCGTAAGCCTCGGCGAAACCAATGTCGCCGGAACGCAGGATACGCGAGCATGCCCGCCAGTCGTTCACTTTCAAAGTCAGGCCGGGCGGCGTATGCACGTCGCCGAACTCCATGCGGGTGTCGTCCGGCGTCACCAGGGTCAGGTGGCCATGCTGGATGCGCTCCAGCAGTGACAGGAATAGCTTGGCGCCCGCGGGTGCGGCCAGCTGGCGGATCGATAAGGTACGGTTCATTGCCGGAATTCCTCTTGCAGGGTTATTTTTTTGTGGCCATCCTTTCCGAAGAAAGGCAGGCCTTTGCACCAAAGCCTGAGTGCTTGCCAGTGGATGCGCGCTACGATGCCGACACACAGCAAAGGCTGGCGCAGCAGGGCCTTGAACAAGGCGCTATCGCTGCATGGCTGCGGCTTGCCGGCGATGGCGGTTTTCAGCAGCAGGCCATTGGCATCGTGGTAGTCGATCTTTGTCAGCTGGCTGCCCGCTCCCAGCCGGAAGCGGAAGCGATATTCGCCGTCCACCTGGCAGAAAGGGGAGACATGCAGGCGCTTGGCGCATGCGGCGCGGCCGTCCCGGCCATCCGGCTGCAGCAGGTAGCAATGGCTGTCGCCAAAGGTGTTATTGACCTCGGCCAGTACGGCTTTCAGGGACCCTTGCGCATCGTGGCAATGCCAGAAATTGACTGGATTGAAGGCGAAGCCAAGAACGCGGGGAAAGGCCTGGAGCCAGATCTCCCCGTCCGCTTCGATGCCTTGCTCCCGCAGCAGGCCGCGCATCCATGCATCCAGGCTGCTGCCATCGCGCGGCCCGAAATCCCGGGTCCGGATCGAGACCAGGCGCCGTTGGTCGACACCGAACCAGCGCGAGTTGCAGTCGGCGAGGCGGCCCAGGTTGAGGCGCATATAAAACACGGGATAACAGAAACGGTTGCGCTTCGGACGCAGGCGATCGTGCGTCACTTGCCCATGTACCAGTTCGAGTGCGCCCAATTTGCTGTTCATGGCAGGTTCGTCCAGGCGGGGGCTGCATTGAAGGCCTGCGCCACCCGCAACGCGGATTTGAGTCCATCCTCGTGAAAGCCGTAGCCGGTCCAGGCGCCCGCGTGCCATACCTGGCGCCGCCCCTGGATCTCCCGCAGCCGCTGCTGTGCGTCGATTGTTGCCTGGTCCATGATCGGGTGCTCATACTCGAATCGCGCCAGCACGCTCCCTGCCGCCGGCGGTTGCTGGGGATTGAGCGTGACGATCACCGGTGCTTTGAATGGCAGGCTTTGCAGCTGGTTTAACCAGTAGCTCACGCAGACAGGCTGCTGGCCGTCATGCCGCTCGCCGGACAGGTAATTCCAGGCCGACCAAAGCTTGCGGCGGCGAGGCATCAGGTTCTCATCGGTATGGAGCCAGGCGGCATTGGACTGGTAGCGGATGCCGCCGAGGATCTTGCGTTCTTCAGCGCTGGCATCGGTCATGAGCGCAAGCGAGGTCGGGGCGTGGGTGGCGAGAACCACGGCGTCATACATTTCAGAACCGGCCGCGCTGCGCACCGCAACCTTTCCAGCAGTGCGCTCGATGGCGGAAACCGGGGTATTGAGCCGGCAATCCGGCAAAGTGGCCGCAATGCGGCGCACGTATTCGCGGGCCCCGCCTTTTACCGTGCGCCATTGCGGCCGGTCGTTGACCTGCAACAGCGCATGATTGAGGCAGAAGCGCAGGAACGTCGCCGCCGGGAATTTCAGGATATCGGCCGGTGTGCTGGACCAGATGGCCGCCGCCATCGGCAGCAGGTAGGCGTCGCGGAACATCGTGCCATACGCGTTTTCCTGCAGCAGTTCGCCCAGCGAAATTGGCTTGCCGCCTGCCTCGCCAAGATAGCGCTGCGAATTGCGGTTGAAGTGCAGGATGTTGGCCACCATGCGCAGGAAGGAAGGCGACAGGACGCGGAAACGCTGGGCGAACAGGGTGTCAAGGCTGGTGCCGGCCCATTCCAGTGCGCCGTTTTCCACCGACACCGCGAACGACATGTCGCTGGCAATGCTCGGCACGTCCAGTTCGCGCAGCAGTTCAATAAAGTTGGGGTAGGTGCGCTCGTTGAAAACCAGGAAGCCGGTATCAACACCGCAGCTCATTCCCTCGAGCGAGACGTCGACTGTATTGGTATGGCCGCCGAGGTATGCGCCTGCCTCATACACCACGACATCGTGCCGGCGGTTGAGGAAGTAGGCGGAGGCCAGGCCGGAGATGCCGGAGCCGATGACTGCGATTCGTTGTCGTGTCTGGTTCATATTTAGCAATGGATGAGGATGTGTTCGCTACCCCTGTGCTAATATTACTACTGACAAATAACAAAAGCTACTGATTAGTAGCGAATTTTTACCAATGAGTATTCTTTCAAAATTTAGCTTTAAAGATCAAGCATTTAAGCTGCGCGAGAACGCGATTCTCGATGCGGCGACGGTTGTCTTGAGTAGCAAGGGCTACGATTTGATGACGATGGACGATGTGGCGGGGGCGGTGGGGATATCGAAACCGAGCCTCTACAAGCACTTCAAATCGAAAGACGACCTGGTCGGCGAAGCGATGATCCGGCTGCTGGATGGCGCGATTGAACAGGTCGACGCGCTGTCCCAGCAGCTCAGCGCCCGCGACAAGCTTGAAGCCTTGCTGGAGTGGGCGCTGCGCGTCCGGCTGGGGGGCGGGCTGCCATTCCTGCCATCCACCAGTCCGCACGTGAGGGAAATGCTGATGCGGAACTTCAAGTACATGACGCGTGTCCTCAAGCTGAACAGGATGCTGGAGGGCCTGGTCAAGCAAGCCCAAAGGGATGGGCAGCTTGATGCGTCGCTGCCGACCGACGTCATTTTGTACAGCTATTACGCCCGCACCTGTGATCCGGCGGTCGAATACCTGCAGAAGTTCAGCAAGCTAACTGACGACGATATCGTCAAGCATATGCTGCGGGTGACATTCTCCGGCCTTCGCTAAGCTCGCCCCCACTATCAACGGGGCATTTGACGGCAGGAACAGCTGTTCCGGCGGCGGGTGCCGCAGGAAGTCGTGGTGCGAGATATGCCATCCATACGCGCCTGCATATGGGAATACGACCAGGTCGCCAACGCGCAGCGCCTCGACTGGTGCGTCGAAGGCCAGCAGGTCCTTCGGCGTGCAAAGCTGTCCCACGACATTGACCTTGCCTGCCACCGCCGCCGGCCGCTGATAGGAATGGGGCCAGGCATCGACTGGCACCACGTGGAAGGGATGGCTATGCCCCTGCGCCTGTGGCGTCCGGAAGTGGTGCGTGCCGCCGCGGCCCACGGCAAAGGTCTTGCCGTAGCTGCGCTTGATGTCGATGACCTGCATCGCGTAGTAGCCGCAGGCTGCAGTCATGTAGCGTCCCAGCTCGAAGCGCAGGCGCAGGTCGTCCGGCAAGCGGCGTGCCACGAGTTCAGCCAGCCCGGCGGAAAAAGCTTCCCAATCGAACTGCCGCTCCGGCTCACGGTAATTGATGCCGATGCCTCCCCCCAGGTTGATGTGGTCGATGGCCAGGCCGAAGCGCTCGCGCCATTCCGCTACCTTGGCCAGGCACGCTTCCAGCATGGCGAGATGGCGTTGCGCGTCGAGCTGGTGCGACATCAGGTGGAAGTGGAAGCCTCGCAGCTGCAGGCGTGGAAAATCGTGCAGCCAGGCGAGGCATTCGGCCAGCTGCTCCGCCGGGATGCCGAACGGCGTCGGCTTGCCGCCCATGACCAGCGTGGTCTCCGCCAATTGATCGAGCGGCAGGTTGATGCGCAACAGGACGCCTTGCTGGCGGTCTTCCCGTTCCAGGATGTGCGCCAGCCGCTGCATCTCAAGCAGGCTTTCGACATGCAGGCAGTCGACGCGCCGTGCGACTGCGGCCGACAGTTCGGCATCGGTTTTCCCCGGGCCGCTGAAGATCACCGGCCGGCCGGCGAAGTGCTCGCCGATCCAGGCCAGTTCGCCGCCGGACGAGACCTCGAATCCATGCACCACCGGCGCCAGGGTTCGCAACAGGGGCAGTTCGGAATTGGCCTTGATGGCGTAAAACAGGTCGCACCGGGGCGGGAGCGAGGCTGCCAGGTGCATGGCGTGGCGGCGCAGGGCCTCCAGGTCGTAGACATAGGCGCACAAGGGCTCGCCTGACGCCTGTGCGGCGGCGCTCAGCCGGGCTGAGACTTGCGGCAGGCGCAGTTCCATCATGCATCCTCCGTTCCGGCACCGATCGGATTGCCGACCGGGACATACATGGTCTGGCGGTCGGCGCGCTTGAAGAATCGGTTCAGCAGGTTGGTCTTGCCCGGCAGCGGCGACCCGGACAGCAGGTCGCCGATCCTGCGCGCGGAAGCGGCGTCGCCATGGCTGGCCTGATAGCTGAGCAGCTCCTCCCCGATAACCGACCACAGACGCCGGCGCAGGCGCTCGTCGCCGGCGCCGATCACCTCGATCGCCTCGCAGAAGTGATTGACGAACAGGCAGTAGGCAACCCGGTTCCATCCCAGTTCGGCGTCGTACCACAGGGCTTCGCGCGCACGGGCGCTCACTTCCTGCAGCTGCTCCGGACCGTGGCGGCTGCGGTCCAGCTTCACGCCCTCGAAGTCGCGCAGGAAAACGGACGCCGGGAGCTGCCCGGACAGTCCGATCACAACGTTCTGCAGGTGCGGCTCAAAGATGACCCCGTGCGCGAAGTAGCAGTACAGCACCGGGTGCATCAAGGCGGTGACATAGGCGCGGAACCACTGTTCGGCAACCTCCGCCACAGGCAGCACCTGGCGGCCGGCCAGTTCGCGCAGCAGGCCGTGCATGCGCTGCTGGCCGTGCAGGTGATTGCCGAACAGGGCGCCTGCCAGCACGGGCGTCGCTTCATGGGGATCGAAGTTGCGCCGCAGGATAAGGCCGAACCCTTCGGTCACCGCCTTGTCCTGGTTGGCATCGCCGAGACCGGGGCCGACCGACATGAAGGCCGGTTCGTCCAGCACCCGGAGGGCGGGAAAACGGGCCTGCAAGCCGGGCTGCAGCGCGGACATGATGCGTGTCACCTGCAGCGCGCCTTCCAGTTCGTAGATTGCGTTCTTGCGCACGCAATTGGTGATGCGGATGTTGAGCGAGCCCTTGTAGAAGAAGGGATTGTCCGGCTGGTAGAGCGTGCGTATCGACGACGTAGGGTAGTAGTGGTCACCTTGCTGCCCCAGGTCGAGCAGGCGTCCGGTGCGCAGCGCGCCGGCGACGGCGGGCAACTCGAGCAGGTGGCCGGCCTGCCACGGGTGCACCGGAATCAGGGCGAAATCCCGGTCCGGCGCCAGCCCGGCCGGGGCCTGGCGCGCCACCAGCCGGTCGCACGGATCGGACAGCAGCGATTGCTGCAACAGGAATTCGCGCCGCACCGCGAAGTAGTGGAGCGGGAAGCTGGCGCCGCTCTCGGGGGAATAGCGCAGCATGTCCTGGTGCGACACGCCCTGGCGGCTCTTTGGCGCCGGGTGGAAAGGATGGCCGAAGGCCAGCGACTGTTCCGACTCGATGAAGGCTCGGGCCGGCTCCGCAGGCAGCGGCGCGGCGCTCGCATGCGGCAGCAGTGCCGCCGTGACCGCGACGCTGTCGGCAATCTGCTCGAACAGCTCTTCGTCCGGCGCGGCGCCGGTCTGCTGGAACAGTTCGCGCAGCAGGAGCCGCGTCAGCCCCTCCCAACTGCCTGGTTCCCATGGCATTGCGGGTGGCTTGATGTGGACCGGCGACAGGTAGCGGTAGTTGCTGGTGGACGAAGCAGCTTCCACCACGGTGAGCAAGCGCGCGCCGGTGTTGGGCAGGCGTACCTGAAGCACCTTGCCGCCGTGACGGCCCAGGCCCCATTGGATGGACTGCGGCCAGTCCTGCTGGCCGAAGGGCAGGCCGATGTCCAACTGGCCCTCCGGCTGGGCCACTTCGCGGCAATAGCAGTTGAGGAGTGTTTCGATCGAGCGCTGTTGCGCGTAGTCTTGCGCCAGTGCGGCGCTGCTGGCCGCGCGCTGGGTTTGGGTCTGATTCATGGTTTCTCCAATTGTGGTGTCGTGGTACGCGAGCGGATCAGGGGCCAGCAGGCCAGCGCTGTGCCGGCCGCCAGGCTGGCCAGCGCGCCGGCCAGGAAAGGGGCGCCGGGGGCGAAGCTGTGGGCCAGCAGGCCGGAGAGAATCCCGGCCATGACCGCTCCCCATTTGGCGCTGCTTTCGAACCAGCCGAAGGTGGCGCCGGCGCTGGTGCTGTGGACGACCGATGCGATCAGGCCGTGCAGGCTGACATAGGCGGCCGTCATCGCCAGCCCCATCACAATGCGCCACGCGACAAGGGCGCCGAGGCCTTGGACCGCCGCTTGCCCGGCCAGCGAGGCCGCCAGCAACAGGAAGGCGATGGCGAGGAAGGGCAGCTGTGGTCCGTGCGCGCGCCAGCGGCCCAAGGGCGCGGCGCACGCCAGGTAGACCAGGTGCGGCAGGCCGAACAGCGCTCCGCCGAGCATCAGGCCGCCCAGCCCCTTCGCTTCCAGGTACGGGAGGAAGTACGGGAAGGTCAGCACGGTGGCGAAGATGAAGGCAAATTGCAGCAGGTAGATCTGGCGCGCGCCCGCCTCCGCTGGAGCGCAGGGCTGGGATGCCGCCCGGGGCGCAGCATCCCTGGCGGCGTCGGGCAGGTGCCAGATCAAGAGCGCTGCCGCGGCGGGCAGCAAGGCGAGCCAGCGGTAGGCCTGCAATGGCGAGTCGAGTTGGGCGATCCACCACCCCAGGCCGGCGGGCGCGACGACCAGGGCGGCCCGTGCCGACCATTGCATCATGGTCAGGCTGCGCGCCAGGGCAGGGCCGCTGACCATCGTCGCCAGGTAGGCGTTGGATGCGGAGAACGTCCCGCCGAGCAGCCCCTGCAGGACCAGCGCACCGAAAAACGCCCACGTATTGGGGGCGAAACCGGCCAGCAGGAAGCTGGCGGCAAGGCCAAGTTGCGCACGCAGCAGCAGCGGCTTCTTGCCATAACGGTCGGCCAGCCTGCCCCACCACGGACTGCTGAGCGCGGTGAAGAAGATGGGCACGACGTACAGCCATCCCGACAGGAAAACCGCATCGTTATGCAGCGAGCGTTGCAGCACCAGCGCGAAAAAGGGCGGCATGCCAAGCGCAGCAAAAGCAGCGACGAAGTGGCAGGCCATCACGCCCGCCACGGCCGGGTTCATGCGCGCCCTCACGCCTGTTGCCTCAGGAAGTTGGGCGCGCTGCGGCCGTAGAATTTGTTCACGTCCGCCGCCCCGGTTTCGCCCTTGTCGGCCAGGGTGGCCGCAGTCAGCAGGTACTTGAGATACAGGCGCTCGTCCTGCAGCAGGACGCAGGTGGCCAGGCCGACGTCTTCTCCCTGTTCGGCCAGCCCGGCCAGCACGGCCTGGATCGATCGCCTGACCCGGCCATACAGCGTGGCGGCCGGCACGCCCAGGCGCGGTGCAATGCCTTCGACGATGACGGCGATGTTCAGCTGCAGGGTGATGGTGATGAACATCTGCGCCAGCGGCAGTTCATCCTCGACGAAAATGCGCTGGTCCTGCAGTCCGTCGAGGCAGCCGGCCAGTGCCGGCGAGCGCTTGCTCAGGCGGCCGGGGTGGATGCGCGCGGCATCGTTATCCTTCAGCAGCAGGCGCAGGCCGGACTTGTCGAGAACAACGGAGGAATTCTGCTGGTTCGATTCGAGGGCGATGCCATAGCGAACCCACAGCAGGAGGTGCAGCCGCAAGGTCAGGTCAAGGTAGTTGTCGAAGAAGGCCATCAGGTCGCCGCCATGGAACTGCGCGGCCAGGTCCTCGACCACGAGCCTTCCGCCGGGCGACGGCGCCAGCATGGCCGCTACCGCGACCACGGTGCTGCCTTCCAGTTCGGTTGCCGGGTAGCGCCGCGCAATGTAGCCGAGAAAATTGCAGTGCTCGACGTGCGCGCCGCGCGACTCGTCGGTCAACAGCAGCCGCCCGGCTATCGATGGTTCGGCCGCCGCCAGGGCTGCCAGCATGGTCTGGATACGATGGCCATCTCCAATGGTGCTGGGCTTGATCGTGCGGATATTCCGTGCCCCGAGGGTGCGGATCGTGAGCGGCAGCTTGACATGCCAGCCGGGCGCCTGCGCCAGCGCCAGTGTGCGCACCGACAGCGTCGGCGTTACCGGCATCCACGCCAGCGGGGCGGGCACAAGTTGATGCGCCCATGGGGTGTCGCGCAGGAACGCATCCAGCTGTGAACCCCAGACGAAGGGGTGCACCGGCACCAGTGCGTGCGTGGCGGCCAGTGCAGCGTCCAGCCCGACATCCCTGAACCCTGGCCAGCCCGGCAGCGGATCCGCGTCCGCCTGCCAGCTGGCGTGGCACAGGGCGCGCGGCACGGCGATCCAGCGCAACTGGAAAGTGCGGCCGAATTCAGGCCCGTATGCCGACAGGGCGGCGCGGTCGAATCCGAGCTTGGCCCGTGCGGTGGGATAGAGCGGGTGGTCGAGGAAGGCCCCGACCCGGTCGTAGTGGAGCAGGCTGTCATGCCAGCCTGCGCCGGCGGCGCCCCGGTCCGCGTTGCCGATGCTGGCGAACCAGCGCCGGCGTTCCTCTTCGGCCAGCTGGCGCTGTTCCCCTGCTTGCCGGCACTCGTTCGCGAACGCGGCAAACAGCGCGGCCGCTCCAGCCTCCAGTCCGCGCGACAGGCGTTCCACCACATCCTCGGCCGTGACCAGGCCGGATACCTGGCCGCCAGACTGCCACAACGGCGCGCCGCCGTCGCTGCGCCAGTCCTGCATGAAGCTTGCGGGCATGACCGGAATCCACATGGTCCCGCCGTCAAGGTGCCGGATGCCTAGCCAATCGTCAGATTCGCTGCGCCAGGCCGATAGTGCTGGTGGCAGGTCGCGGGACGTGAAGTGTTCCGCTGCCGATGCGCACGCACGTATGTCTTCGCGCAGGATCGCATCGATCACGCGGCGGAGGATGTATGCGGCATCCGGGCTGGCGGCAACTTGCAGCACGGCGCTCATGCGGCCACCTCCCAGGCCAGCAAGGCGCTGGTACGTTCCATCGCGGCGTCCAGGGTGCCTGCGTCAGGCGCGATTCCGCGCAGCACGCCCAGGTAGTCCTTGTTGGAATTGGTCAGGCTGATGCGTTCGCCTGCGGCGCGCAGCGGTTTGTACGACAGCTGGACGCCGTCGCCGCGTTGCTCGAACCCTTCCGGTGCGCTTGCGATCCGTCCCGAGTTCTGCGCCGGAAAATAGCGGATCTGGGCGGCGTGCGGCGCCAGCGACAACTCCGGCAGCGGTTCGCCCAGGTAGAGCTTGAGCACCGTGTCGAACAGGGGGAAGCCCAGCGCGTCCTGCAGCAGGAATTCACGGAAGTCACCGATGTTGCGGTAGTTGATCTCGATCAGGCGCGGTCCCTGCGCGGTCATCACGAATTCGGTGTGGCAGGCGCCAAAGCCGATGCCGAAGCGCTGGATCATGTCCACCACCGCAGGCTGCTGGTCCGCATCCAGTCCGGTGCCCCAGCGCGCCTCCAGTTCCACGAAGTAGGGCGGCGGCGAAAGCCGGACCTGGAAACCGCCCAGGGCGCGCAGGCGCTTTCCGTCGCCCAGCGTTTCGAGCGTGTACAGCGGGCCGTCGATGTACTGCTCCAGCAGGAGCGGCAGGCCTGGTTGTCCCGCCCAGGCGGCACGGCACTGCGTTGCCAGCTCTGCGCGGTCATAGGCCAGGGTCACTTGCTGGCTCGCCACCCCTTCGCGCGGCTTGACGATGCAAGGGAAGGGCAGTTCGCCGGTCAGGCGTGCCAGCGCGGCCTCGTCGCACACCACCGAATGCCACAGGACATCCAGTCCGTGCGCCTGCAGGGTGCGGCGCATCTCGGCCTTGTTCTTGGCGCGGTAGGCTGCGCGCCAGTCCTTGCACGGCAGGTCAAAATAGCTTGCCACCAGCGCGGTGCTGGCCTGCAGGTGGTCGCTGTTGGAAAACACCGCCGCCGGCGCCTGCGCGCGGCAGGTCAAGGCGCCGATCACGGCCAGCGGGTTGAATACATCGCAGGCGTGGATCTCGTCGGGCTGCGTTGCAGGGCCGGACTGGCTGAAATGCGCGCGGTGCGCCGCGACATGGTCGGTCAGCAGGATGATGCGCAGCCCAAGGCGGCGCGCGGCGGGAATGAATCCCTCGTTAACGGAATCGGTTGGCACGTGGGCCAGGATGACCAGTTCTTTCATAAAGCTCCTGATGCTGTGGTTGGCAGGTAGAAAAGCAGGGAGTCGGGCTGCCGGTCCCAGGGCGGGACATCAGGTGGCTGGCGGGATACTGCAACGCGGGGCGACATGCAATATTGTTTGGAATGCTACAGTAAATGAGAATCATTCGCAATAGGATTGCGGTTCGTGCGCAAATGATAAATAATTGCATTTGACAATGATTCTCATTCGCAGCCAGTCAGCGGGAAACGTTCCTCCAGCCAGCCATCGAAGCTTTCCACCCAAGGAACCTCATGGCACTCAAGAAAAAACAATTGGCCCTGCTCGCCGCGCTGGCGGCCCAGCAGATCGGCGGCGTCGCGTCCGCCCAGTCCCAGGCGCCCGATCAGGCGCTCGCCGAAATCACGGTCCAGGCCACGCGCGAAGCTGTCGCTACCTACAACGAACCGGTGGCCATCAGCGGCACCAGGATTGCCGCATCGCTGCGCGATGTGCCGCAGACGATCAACGTCGTGCCGCAGCAGCTGCTGCGCGACCAGGGCGCCCGTTCGATGGAGCAGGTGCTGAAGTCGGTACCCGGCGTCGGCCTGTCCCACGGTGACGGCCAGCGCGACCAGGTGACGATTCGCGGTTTTAGCGCCATCGCCGACCAGTTCATCGACGGGATCCGCGACGATGCCCTGTACTTCCGCGACCTGTCGAACATCGAGCAGGTCGAAGTCGTGAAGGGACCGGCATCGGTGCTGTACGGGCGCGGTTCTTCGGGCGGTCTGGTAAACCGCATCAGCAAAAAGCCTGGCATCGACAAGACCGAGGCGACCCTGCAGGTGGGGCGTTGGGCACAGCGCCGTGCGGAGATTGATGTCGCCCGTGCCGGCGACAGCGGCGTAGCGTTCCGCGTGACAGGTGCGGTCGAGCGTGCCGACAGCTATCGCAGCCAGCAGTTCCTCGACCGGGAAGCGTTGGCGCCGTCGCTGTCGTGGAAGTTGAGCGGGGCCACCAGCCTGCTGCTGCAGGCGGAGTACTTGTCCGACCGCCGCGTGACGGATTTCGGCGTCCCTTCCTACCGGGGGCGTCCGGTCGACGTCCCCGCGTCAGCCTATTACGGCGCCGCGAACGCAGGCGACGTTGATACATCCGAGGCGGAGGTGCGCGCAATCGGCTTCACTCTCAACCATCGCCTGAGCGACAGCGTCTCTTTGCGTAACGCCTTGCGTCGCTACGACTACACGCTTGTGCGCAACAACACCCTGGTTGGCGGCGTCAACGAAAGCGCGTTGACGGCATCCCTCAACCGCACCAACCTGCGGCGCGAGGAAGATGGCTACTTCAACCAGACCGAGGTCGTCCACAAGACCAGGTTGTTCGGCGCGGGGCATCAGTTCCTGTACGGCGCCGAATTCGGAAAACAGGAAAAAGACCAGCTCAATCGTTCGCAATCGGCGATCCGCACGGTGGCCCTGTTTGCGCCGGTACTGCCGGTGCTGCCGCAGGCGCTGACGGTGGCGCCTTCCACCGACAACACGGGCATCATGACGACGGCAGGCGTATATCTGCAGGACATGGTCACACTGACGCCGGAATGGAAAGCGCTGGCCGGCCTGCGCCATGACCGCTTCAAGCAGGAGACGCGCGAGCGTCGCGCAGGGCAGCCAAACCTGGCGCGCACCGATTCCGTGTGGAGTCCGCGCGTCGGCGTGGTGTACCAGCCGGGCACCGATCATTCCTACTATGCCTCGTTCAGCAAGTCCTTCCAGCCCTCGGCGGAAAACTTCGCGCTCGCGGCCAACAACGCCCAGATCGCACCGGAACAGACGACCAACCGCGAAGTCGGCGCGAAGCTGGACTTCCTGGATGGCGCCCTCTCGGCCACCGCCTCGCTGTTCCGCCTGGGACGCACCAACGTCAAGGCCACCGATCCGGCCACCAACCGCCTGATGCCGATCGGTACCCAGCGTACCGATGGGGTGGAACTGACCCTGGCCGGCGAGCTGCCGCACGGTTGGCAGGTCTGGTCCGGCTATGCCTACCTGGATGCACGCACGGTATCGTCGCCTGCGATCGACAACAGCGATAACGTGTTGCGCAACGTGCCAGTGCAGGGCAAACGCGCCACCTTGACCGCAAGGCACAGCGCCAACCTCTGGCTGACCCGCTCGTTCGCCACGCACTACCGCGCCGGCGCCGGCGTGAGCCACGTGGGCGACCGTTTCGCCAATCCGGGCAATACGGTGCTGCTGCCAGCCTATACGACCGCCGATGCGATGATTGGCTATCGTTCCGGCGCACTGGACCTGCAACTGAACATCACGAACCTGTTCGACCGCAAGTACTTTGTGTCGGGGCATGGCAGCGCGCCTAACCTGAACCTGCCGGGCGCGCCGCGCGCGGTGCAGCTGACGGTGCGCTACGCGCTGTAAGGGCCAGGCATCCGGGATTCACATCTTTTTCACGGGAGCGATCGTACTGTTGGGGCCTTTGCAACCTCAATAGAAGTAACTCCCATGAAATCCCTCCCGATCCTCGTCCTGGTTCTCGGACTGTCAAATGCCGCGCTGGCCCAGGAGCAGCGGCTTGTCCACCAGGACGTGAAGCGCAAGTTTATCGTCTACACGCCGGCATCGTATGCGGCCAGGCCCGATCAGCGCTTGCCGTTGGTGGTCAACTACCACGGCGGCGGAATGACCATGCGCGAGCAGATGCTCTATACGCAAATGAACCAGGCGGCCGAACGCGGGAACTTTATCGTGGTCTACCCGCAGGGCATCAAGAACGACTGGAATGTCAACCTGGGCCAGGATGCAAAGGATGCGGTGGACGACATTGGTTTCACCGAGGCGATGGTGGCCAAGCTCAAACTAGACTATCGCATCGATGCGCGCCGTATTTATGCGACGGGGCTGTCGCGCGGAGGCTTCTTCAGCCTGCGTATCGCCGCGGAATTGCCGCATCTGTTCGCGGCAGTCGCGGTCGTGGGGGCATCGACCCCGCAAACGGTCGTCGATCAGCAGGTGAAGCCGGGACGGATCGGCGTCATGCATATTCTCGGTACGGGCGACGATATCGTGGCGTATGAGGGAAAGAAGGGCGGTTATCTTTCCGCGGTCGAATCGCACCAGTACTGGCTCAGGAACAATGGAATGAGCGATGCAGTGGCCAGCGAGAGGGTGATCGATCCGGACAAGCGTGACGAAACGGAAGTCCGGCATGTTGAAGCCGGCCGGGACGGGATTAACGTCGCGCTGGTCACCGTGAAGAACGGGGGCCATACCTGGTCCGGTGCCGACGCTTTCAATGTTGGACTGCCACTGGGAAAGACCAGCCGGGATATCCAGGCGAACCAGGTCATTTGGGACTTCCTGAGCAAGCATGGCAAATAGCGGAAAACGCGCGGCAAGCCGCCGATTGAGACTTTGGGTATGATTAGCATTCTGACTTGCTACCCTCACTGCCTAAAAGCCTCGACATGACCACTACTGCCCAATCGGATACCAGCCTGCCGCTCGACATGATCATCTTCGGCGGGATGGGTGACCTCGCCATGCGCAAGCTGCTTCCTGCGCTGTACATGGCCCACCTGCATGGCAACCTGCCCCAGGCCACGCGCATCATTTCCACCGGGCGGCAGGAATTCGACCGCACGGCATACCTGGCCTTTGTGGAAGAGCATTCGCGCTCCTTCATCAGCGGGGAAAACTTCACCGACGATGCATGGCGCAGCTTCCTGGCGCTGCTGGAGTTCGTGCGCGTCGATGTGCAGCAGGACGGGCTGGATGCGCTGGCGAAGGTCTCGCGCGCTGGCGCTGA
>Ga0307416_100000765_pt1 | contig 16855 bp, 18 predicted proteins | sample DK1Cmetagenome_2_FD_203821 | JGI IMG/M metagenome (GOLD analysis project Ga0307416, IMG submission 203821) | Maize rhizosphere microbial communities from greenhouse at UC Davis, California, United States - DK15-C-3 | ecosystem: Host-associated > Plants > Roots > Rhizosphere > Soil | place...
TTATGAGCCACCGTCGCGGCAAATTGTCCGATGGCCGAAAGGCGCTGTGCCCTCGCCGCGGCGTGTTGGGCGGCAGACAGGAGTTCATTGGTGCGGGCGAGCGCTTCATTCTTTGCGCGCAGTTCTTCGCTCGTACTTCGCAGTTCAGCCTCAGCCTGCTTCCGGTCGCTGATATTGCGAATCACGACTGCTAAGCCGGAAATGGCGCCATCGGACCCCCTGACGGCGAACGCATGGACATTCAACCATTCAGCGCCCAGTTCATCCTGACGGGACATTGTCTCATAGACCAATGGCTTGCCGGTTTCCCGGAGCTTTTGGAATTGTTCCGGCGACAATCCAAGAGACGACCAGAGCGAGGTGGGTGGCTCGGGGCTCAACAAGGCCTCTCGCGGACGACCGGATACGCGCACAAACGCGTCGTTGACCTCCAGCAGTCTGCCGTCGAACGTCGCATAGGCGATGGCATCGTGTGACGATCGGAAGATGCTCGTGAAGCGTTCTTGAACCTCGTGCAGCGCCGCTTCAGCTCGAGCGCGTCCGTGCTGCTCGAGAAGCAAGCGGTAGCGGCCTTCGCTCTCCCGTAATGCTTCCGCCATTCGACGGTGTTGAAGGAGAAACAGCCCCGTGAACAGCAGCACGATGAGGCCCAAGCCTCGGTTGATCACCGCCAACTCGTAGGAAATTCCCTCCTTCGAATCGAGCACCCCGACAAGCAGGAGTCCGCTGCTGATGCCCAATGCCAGGCCGGTGTACTGGGGCAGCAATTGGGTCGTCAGCACAACGGGAACTAGATAGAGCATCCACACCGCGACCCCCAGCGGCAAGAGCCGATCGGCGGCGAACGTCGCCACTGTCACGGTGAAGAGGAGCACAATCGTGACCAGGAGTCTGCCTCGTTTATCGGTAGCTTGTCCCGGGTACTCGTCAATCATGTTCTTGTCTCGCTCGGGACAAGTTGTCCCGTTGCCCGCTCTGCTTCGGCAGCCTCGTACACTGCCTCAATGGAAGTTCTTCACGTATTTTCAAACGACTAGGTGAAATTTCATGCGTGGCAGCCTTTGTGCTTCTCTCACTGAAAAATAGGAAGGGCGGAAACCGACGCCGCCTGACAACCAACCTCTATCCAAGGAGATGCGAGCATGAGTTGTGAGCGATGCGGAGGTTTCAAGGTATTCGACTACTTCGACGGCCCTTTTCACTGCAGCGGTTACCGTTGCATCAATTGCGGGGCCATTACCGATATGCGGATCGCTATGTCGACGCAAACTCGGACAGTCGTGCCTCCCAGACGGGTGAAGACCGCTCGCCGTTCTTCATTTGTCACGCCCGAGTCCGGGGCTGCTCATCCGGGTCAGATTGAAAACTAGCCATGAATCTACGCCGCGACCCGACCGTGCCGGTTGCTGTCTTGCGCCGGCACGACGTAGGGTCCCAGAACTGAACAGCTTTGAAACCAGTAACGATGTGAAAGAAGCCTTCGGAACCGTCGCTTTCATGTGAAGCCTCCTTTCCGATCCTACCGATTAACCGAGCAATCTAGGCCAGTGTCCTCGAAGACTAGGGGTGAGTATACTGGGATAACCCCTAGGCCTAACTTCTGGGGTGCTGGACGCTTTTCATCCGTGCAAGCCCGTTCAAAAATGCAATTCAACCACGGCGCGGAACGAAAGCGAAGTGAGCGATTGTCCGGCCAGAGAACTGCAAACGCTCTGCACAGGGTTTTCACCACCTGCTCCTCCCATAAGGCCCACCGACGCAGATGACCCGGTGGGCTTGAAACGACCTGATCGGCATAGCAGGCCAACAGCCGAAAGCCGAAGGGCTCTGTCAGTTCTTCGAGCTGCTCCGCAGAGTACCCATACAGGTAGGGAAATGTCAGGAGATTGTTACAGGCCAGTGCAATGTCCAACGGTCGGCGGAAAGCTTTCGGCAGACGAGCCCGCATAGACATGCCCCACTCGAAACATGCACCGTTGGGGACTCGCGCGACGAGCAAGCCGCCATTGCGCATCAACGGTAGCAACTGGTGAAGCAGTTTGCGAGGGTCCGGAAGCTGGTCGAATGTGTTCCAGATCGCCACTGCGTCGAATGAGGCCGAAGGAAGGTGCGCTTCCTCGAGCGTTCCTTCGAATACGGGTAGCCGATGCCGACGGCAAAATGAGGCGACGTCATGACCAGGATCCACACCGAGCATGTCCCACCCTCGTAACTCTCCTTCAAACAGGAAGCCACCGACAAAGCTGCCGATTTCCAACACGCGGGGTCTAGCCCTGCGGCCAACTTTTTCAAGATGCCGAGCAAGGATGTCTGCTTTTTCGCGCGCCCAAGTTCGCTGTGCCGTAAACTCGGCCTGCAAATACGCCTCGTCGTAGTCTTCAGTTTCATAAGCCTGAGTGACTGCTTCTGCGTGGGGACGAGGGTTTCGGTAGAGGAGTCCGCAATCCATGCACGCGACGATGGAGGTGGCATAATCCTGGGTGAAGCTCACGCGGTCGGTTGCAGTGGCAGCGTTTTGTTGAGACCAGCGAGAACGGTAGAAGCGTTCGAGAAACCTCTGCTGCGCGACAATATCGTCCGGAGAGCACACCGGACGGCTACGTCTAGATCCGCAAAGTCCGCACCCGACGTGCACTCGCGGCTGATCCTCGAGGTCCACTTCATTGGACTTGGCCCGGAGTTGTGCGCTGTTCATTGGTCGCATCCGGAACGCGAGCGTCATACGTGTACCCACACTCTAGGAGGCAGCCAAGGAGCCGCCAACTGGGTAGAACCCAAGATCAACTCCGATGTCCCGGTGGAGGTAACGTCCCATCGGGTGAGAAAAAATGGCTCATCCGGAGGAAGAATTCGTTCCAGATAAAAACTAGGGTACTACCTAGTAGGTTCATCAAAGAACTCGGCGTACGGTCCTTCACTAATGTGTCCCTTCCAAGAAAGGAGGAGAAGATGAACCAACTGGTGCCCACTTCTACCTTCACCGCGGAATATGCCGGTCTGCCATCCGAGATCGCCGGCACAATTGTCCAGATGGTCAAGCACAGACAGGCCTGTGATATGGAAGACCTGTTAGAAGCGTGCTCCTCCTACACGTGGAATCAGGTCTTTTTGGAAGTCGATCGCTTAAGTCGAACCGGCGAGCTGCGTCTTTTCTCGAATCGGGCCGGCAAGTATACGGTCACGTTGCCGGCTGCCTGAGAACGGTTGCGGGTCATCTGTCTGGATTCTCTTCACTCCTTCCAGAAGTCTGACGTCTGTTCGATCCTTCGGCTGGTTATCGAATGGGTAAAGGCCGCTGAGGCGCACGGTGCGTTTCTGCGTACAGTCGAAGTGCGTCTGGCAGCTTGCCTTTGATGTGATCCATCCGGCGATCGTAGGTGATGTGCACGAGGAGCCCATCTCCCCGTTCTCGATGACTCTCTTTCATACGCTTCCAAATCAGGAGTAATTCGGACGGATCATACCCTGCATCGGCCATTAAGTTCATACCGATTCCGTCCGCTTCGATCTCCTGCTCGATTGTAAACAGGGTCTCCTTGTGGCTGTCCGGCCTGCGGCAGAGTTCGGGAGCTGCAGAAGCGCAGTGCTTTAAGGCATGGGCGAGTTCATGGCTGAGAAGGGCTGCAAGGCCTGCCTCCGTCTCTGCAACTCGGAAGGCGCCTGAACACACGATGATCGAGCCCTCTCGGTGCACAAAAGGTTGTACCACCGCTTCGTCTTCGCAGACTTCGATCTCCCACTCAAATACTGGTCGGGCTGGTGCGTACTCAGAGTGCCGGGCAGCGGTGATGAGGCGCGAAGAAACGCGGAGTAAGGGATCGAGCATACTCGCTCTGGAGAGCTGCCTCGAGGCTTCGCCCTCCTGCTTCCGACCGAACGTGGTTGTATCTGCGTCGGCCATGTGTATCTTCAGCGGCGGATGTAAGAGTGAATCTTTTGAGCAAGCCTTACAACTAAAGAGAATGCCCATGAGGAGGACATAGTGCGTCAAGCGCAGATGCATGCCTCACGGTGACCCATTTCTCACATGCTCAGAACTGGGGGATCGCCTAGTAGAGGACTCGCTAGACATACGGTGTAGTGAAAATGATTGAGCCAATCTCGGTAAAATGTTCCTCCATGCGCAATATCATTGCATACGGATTTACGATGCTGAGGGGAAGTCTCTACGTGATCCTTCTCGTCTTGCTGACGAGTCCGCTCACGGGTCGATCAGAGGAAACCGTCCCTATCGAGCAAACGGATGCTCAACTGCGGGTCACGGGAAAGCTCGCGAAGCTGGACATTGCGGCTGGGAAAGGCATGCTGCTGACGGATCTGGAAAAGCCGATCTTTTTCAGACTCGATCGGCCCGATTTGCTCGAACGGTTTTCGATCGGCGATCGCGTGACCATGCAGCTTGACGAGGAAGGGCGGGTTCTTAAAGTCATCGAAACGCTGCCGGCGGAAGTCCACGAACTTCCGCCGCCCGCCAAATAGCGGTGCCGATCGTGCATTATCGGACGCTCGCTATCATCTGGGCGTCGATTGTGCCTCTGCTCGCATCCTGTAGCTTGCCCCGCGAAATCACGAAAACACCTCGAAGCGCCATCGAGCAATTGCTGCTGACGCAGGCGCTCAACCGCAGCCTGCTCGATCTGAGACTGCCGGTTTCATCTTCCGAACCGCTGTACATGAAAGTGAGCGGTCTTCAGTTGGGCTATATGACTCCGCTTCTGCCCCTCGCCTCTGGTTCCTCGGCGACCGCATCTACATCAACTGTCACTCCACCGACAGAGGGCTATTTTTCTCCTGCAGGTGATTTGGCGTTCATCAGCGATGCCGTCGCCAGCCACCTTGGGGTCCTGGGCTACCGTGTGTCGAGACGCGAAGACGAGGCTGCGTATCTGGTGCGGGTGGTCGTTCAATCGTTTGGCACGATTCAAGCGACATCATTTTTCGGCATGCCTCCGATTCAAAGCGTGCTGATTCCCTTCTCCTTACCTCAATTGACCATCTACCAGAATCTGTCCCAGGATGGCTACGTGAAGTATGGAGTGGAGGTCGTGGAACGGGCGTCCGGCCGATTGGTTTATACCACCCCGTGGCACAGCCACCGCACCTATCACGATCAGTACACAATCTTGTTTTTCTTCACGTTTCGGATGACCGATCTCGATGAAGCCCCCTAACAACTGGACTAGGGGTCTCCCTAGTATGCAGACCGCCGTGGCAGGTCATAGTGTGCTCGCCTAATCCCATCAAGTTTTTCCATGTCATTCCATGGTTATGCGGCACGGTCTAGCAGCGGTCCGGTTGGCCATCGAGTCGACCGTACTAATGGTATTTCCACCAGACCAGTGAATAACTGATACGACAGCCAACAACGACACATCAGACAGAGGGGCATGTATGACCGAAGAGATGACGACGATCGTTAATGTGGACGATCAGGAAGCCGGACGATACGCGAGGCGGCGCATGTTGGAGCGTGCCGGTTATCGGGTGATCGACGCCACTTGCGGAGCCGATGCCTGGCGTGTCGTAGAAGAGGTGCGGCCTCCGCTCGTGCTCATGGACGTGAACTTGCCCGATATCAGTGGTTTTGACCTGTGTCGTCGAATTAAGAAACGGCCGGAACTTGCCGATATTATGGTGTTGCATGTCTCGGCATCCCGCGTGAGTGGGATGGACCGGGCCTTCGGGTTGGAAGTCGGCTCGGATGGGTACTTGATCGAGCCGATCGATGAGAAAGAACTTCTGGCAGCCGTGCGCTCGCTGCTTCGTTTGCGAGAGCGGCAGCAGGAAAACGAAGGCCTCCTTGCCCGCTTGCGCCGCAGCGAGGAGCTTTTCCGGGGTCTCTTCGAGCAGGCGGCCGTGGGCATGTGCGTGGTCGGGTCCGACGGGCGCCTCTTGCGGGTGAATGACAAGCTGTGCAGCATCACCGGTCGCGCGGAACACGATCTTATGAAGCAGGAGCTGCGTGACCTGACGCATCCGGAAGACCGCGCCGAACATGAGAGTCAAGTGGGAACACTCCTGCTGGGTGGCATTTCGGAAGTCTCCTTGGAGCAGCGCCTGATGCGTCCGGACGGAGAAACGATTTGGGTGACGGTCACCCTGTCGATCCAGTGGGACGCCGGTGGCCGAATCCAATCGTTAATAGGCGTCATTGAAGATATCGATGCCCGGAAGCGGGCCGAACTGGAGTTGCGCACCCATACCGCACGCCAGCAGTTGCTGAGTAAGACAATGGATCAATTGCTGCGGGTCGATGATCCGCGGGACGTCATGGAGGATATCTTCGAATCCTTGCGCAAAAGCGTGGGCCTGGACACGTTTCTCGACTATGACGTCATGCCCGACAACAGCGGGATCCGCATGGCGACGTGGGCGGGTATTCCTGATCCGGCCCTCGAACCGCTCATGTTTTTGCAGTTCGGACAAGCGCTGTGTGGGACCTCCGCAGTCTCACGGCAGCCGGTCATCGTGGATCACCTGCAGTCGTCGTCTGATCCTAAAGCGTCTCGCATGCAAGCGGTTGGCTCGACCGCCTACGCTTGTTTCCCCCTGATCGTCGGTGACCGGTTACTGGGGACGCTGGCATTTGCCAGCAACACCCGCGACTCGTTCGAACCCGATGACCTGGAGTTACTCGAGGCCGTTTCCAATTATGTGGCAATGGCGAAGGAGCGACGTCGTCTTCTCCATGAAACACGGCAACGGGCCGAGCAGGTTGCTGAACAGGAGGAGCGTCTTCGTTTCGCGACCGAAGGGGCGGGGATGGGCACGTGGGATGTGGACTTGCGGACTGGTCGGGTTGTGTGGAATCGGCAGAATGCCCTGCTGCTTGGGTACGATTTCGAATCCGGTCAAGCGTCGGCGAAACGTTGGTGGGCCCTGGTGCATGATGAAGACCGCGCGATCGTACGGCAGGCGATGAAGAACGCCAGCAAGAGCGGCCAGCTCTTTCAGGCGGAGCATCGAATTCGTCGTGCGGACACGGGTGAGCTCAGGTGGCTCGCTCCGTATGGGCGTATTCATTACAACGGCGGCGGGCGGCCGACCCGCTTCGTCGGAGTGACATTCGACATCACAGAACGCAAACAGTCCGACATCCAGCGGCAGGAATGGACGAGAGAGTTGGAGCGACGGGTCAATGAACGCACGAAAGAGCTCGTGCGGACGCATGATCGGCTCCGAGGTCTCGCTCAGGATTTGACGTTGACGGAGCAGCGAGAGCGTCAGCGCATCGCCGGCGAACTGCATGACTATCTCGCGCAGATGTTGGTGGTCACACGACTGAAGATGAATCAGGCGACTCAAATGATCTCGCCGCATCCCGCTTGTTCCGTCCTTCAGGAAGCAGACCAATTGATCGATCAAAGCCTGACCTACACACGCACGGTCGTGGCCGAGCTGATGCCACCGACCCTGCGCCAGTTCGGCTTGGCCGCCGGCTTGCGCTGGCTGGGCGAACGCATGGGCCAGCAAGGTTTGGACGTCAGTATGGACGTGCCGGACGTGGCTCCTCCGTTGTCCGAAGACCATACGACCATGTTGTATCAATGTGTTCGCGAATTATTGTTCAACGTCCTAAAACATGCCGGCACCGATCGCGCGTCGGTGAGAATGGGCGATGACGGCCAGGGAAAATTGCACATCGTGGTGCATGATGAGGGAGTGGGCTGCGATCCGGTCACCATACGCGAATCCAAGGGGGACAAGTTCGGGCTGTTCAGCATTCGCGAGCGGATGGAAGCGATCGATGGATGGATGGAGTTGGATTCACAGCCGGGAGCCGGTACGACGGTCACCCTTGGTGTGACGGTTGGTGCGAGCGGAGCGGAAGACGCAACCGCGGATCAGTTGCCGCTCAACGCAGCGCAACCGTCCGGCGCGGCAGGATTCAGTGTGCATCATCCGGCGCACGAGCGCCAAGCCCCAGTACGAGTACTCCTTGTCGACGACCACGCGATGGTGCGTCAGGGTTTGCGTAGCATTCTCGATGGGTACGCCAATCTGCACATTATTGCGGAGGCAGGGGACGGAGAAGAAGCCATCACGTTGGCGAGATTGCTCAAGCCTGACTTGATCGTGATGGACGTCAACATGCCCCGGTTGGACGGCATCGAGGCGACGAAACGGATTCGGGAAGAATTACCCGGGACGTATGTGGTCGGTTTATCGGTGAACGAGGCGGAGCACGTCGTGAAATCAATGAGGGACGCCGGCGCTTCCGCGTTTCTGACCAAAGAAAGTGCGGCCGATCACCTCTACGAAACGATCGGGATGGTGATCCGAAAGACCAGCGTCGAATGTTCAATGGATGCATGAAAACCAGTCGACGCATGCATTGAAAATCTCACCTTGGCATGGTTCTTTCGATGGCTAGCTACACATCATACGACGAATTGCTGCGAGAAAATGCCGCGCTCAAGGAGCGGCTCGCCGAGCAGGAACGCTTAGGGGAACAGAGTCGGCAGGCGGAAGAACAAGGCCGCATGGCCGAACACTTCCGGCGGGTGGCGGCGGAAACTGCTTTGCGCGAAAGCGAGACGCGGTATCGCGCGTTAGCCGATACGATGCCGCAAGTCGTCTTTATCGCGACGGCCTCTGGATTCGTCGAATACGTCAATCGTCCGGGGCTTGAGTACATCGGCCTTAGGCTAGATGAAGCGATCGGCTTCGGGTGGCTGGGAGCGATTCACCCCGACGACCGGCAACTGGTTTCAGAGCGATGGCTCGAATGCCTGAGAATAGGGAAGACCTATGAGTTCGAAAATCGCCTCTTGCGCGCAGACGGCCATTATCGTTGGCAGTTAGCCCGCGCCGTTCCCATTGTCGGGGAAAGCGGAGCCATCGTCCGCTTGATCGGCACCTCTACCGACATACACGACCATCGACAAGCTCAACAGGACTTGCAGCAAAGCCGTACCGAAGCCGAATGTCAGGCCGAAGAACTGAATCGACTCTACCAGACGAGCCCTGCCGGCTTGGCGTTCCTCGACACCGAACTGCGCTTTGTCCGCATCAACCAGACATTGGCGAAGATCAACGGCTTTCCCCCTGAGGCATATATCGGCCGCACCTTTCGGGAGATGCTTTCTCCTGCCATGGCGGATCGGCTCGAGCCGGTTCTTCGGCTGGTCGTCGACGAGGCAAAGCCGGCGATGAACGTCGAGTTTGAAGGGGAACCGCCCTCAGATCCTGGCAATATCCGCTATTGGCTTGCCAACTATTACCCGCTCGTCAACCGGGAGGGATCGGTGCTCGGAGTCAATGTGGTGATGCAGGACATGACGGAACGCAAACGGACTGAGGAAGCGCTCCAGCGATCGCATGCCTTCATCCGCCAGATCATCGATACGGATCCCAATTTTATTTTTGTCAAAGATCGTGACGGTCGCTTTACGCTGGTGAATCAAACCGTTGCCGATTGCTACGGCACGACAGTGGAAGAGCTCTTGGGAAAAACTGACGCGGATTTCAATTCGAATGTCGAAGAAGTCGACCAGTTCCGACGCAAGGACAGGGAAGTCCTCGACGGTCTTAAAGAGCTGTTCATCGCCGAGGAGGTGATCACGGACGCCTCCGGGAGCGTGCGATGGCTCCAGACTGTCAAACGACCCATCCTAGGCGAACGTGGACAAGCGACTCATATTCTTGGCGTCGCCACTGATATCACGCAGCGGCGCCTCGCTGAGGAGGCCTTGCGTCGCAACGAAGAACTCCTCCGTTTGGTCACCGACAGTTCGCCGATCGCCATGGCATATTGTGATGAACAACAGCGGTTGCGCTTCGTCAATCGCGCCTATGTTGACCGGTTTGGACTGGAGCCAAGCCAGGTCCTTGACAAGCCAATCGCCGAGGTCATCGGCTCTCAAGCCTACGATACATTTCGTGCCCACATCGTTGCCGCCTTGCGCGGGACGCGTACGGAATTCGAAGCGGCCGTGCCGTATGAGCGTATCGGAACACGATATATGCGGTGCGCGTATGTGCCACATCTTGATCACCAGGGCCGAGCCATCGGTTTCACGGCCGTCATGATGGATATTACCGACCGACGGCGGATGGAGGAGGCGCTGCGCGAAAGTGAGGAGCGCTTGCGACTGGCCCTGGCGGCCGGCCAAATGGGTGCGTGGGATGTTGATCTCGCTACCGACATGACGCGATGGGACCGGAAGGAGTTTGCCTTGCTTGGTCTCATGGAGGGCAGCATCACACCTTCGACTCCCGAATTCTATCGGCATGTCCACCCGGATGACCTGCCGCTGGTCGAGCAGTCGGTCCAACGAGCGTTAAACGGATCGACGGGAGCATTGGAGCATGAGTTCCGTGTGATCCGCCCAGACGGTGCAATCCGATGGCTTGCGGCAAAGGGCCAGGTGTTGAACGATCACGAGGGTCGTCCCGTGCGGATGGTGGGCGTGAACTTCGATGTGACGGAACGCAGGCGGACGGAAGAACGGCTGCGTTCATTCACCCATGAACTGGAAGCCCGGGTGGCGGAGCGAACACAAGAACTCACGCAACTGCATGAACGGCTTCGTGCCCTCGCGACGGAGTTGAATCTCACCGAACAGCGGGAGCGCAAGCGGCTGGCGACGGATCTTCACGACTACCTGACACAGCTTCTGGCTCTCGTTTGCATGAAGCTCAGTCAGATTAAGCGAAAGGCACCGGGAGCAACTCAGGCGGAAATTGCTCAGACGGAAGGAGTTGTCAACGAGGCGCTTGTGTATACCCGGACGCTGGTCACTCAATTGAGTCCGCCTGTTCTTCATGAGTTTGGTCTCCCTGTGGCGCTCCGATGGTTGGCCGAACAAATGATCCGGCAGGAACTTACCGTCGAGGTGCGTCAATCGGTTCCGGATCAGGTGTCACTACCGGAAGACCGAGCAGTGCTGTTATTCCAATCAGTGCGCGAGTTGCTGATCAACGTCCGTAAGCATGCCCGCACCAATCACGCCCTTATGACGATCGAGCAAACGGGAGCAAGCCTGTGCATCACGGTCCGGGACGAAGGGGCTGGCATGGATCTTCAGGCCGCACAGAGCAGCCAGCCCTCAGCCATGTCGTCGAAGTTTGGCCTGTTCAGCATCCGGGAGCGCATGTTGGCCATCGGCGGTTGTCTGGAGATCGAATCCGCTCCGGGCCGGGGGATGACGTCAAGGCTTTCATTACCGCTGACGCGACCCGAGAGCATGGACGCGGGTGAGCTCCAGACGCCTTGTCAAAGCCAGGAGGACGCGACCCTGCAACACGACGAGCGTGCATCTCCCTGTCAAGACGGCCGAATCAGGGTGCTTCTGGTCGATGACCATACCATCGTGCGTGAAGAGTTGAGGGTACTCCTGTATGACCGTCAAGATCTGCTTGTCGTTGGAGAAGCGGGTGACGGCGAACAAGCCGTTTTGCTTGCAGACAAGCTACGGCCCGATTGCGTGATCATGGATGTGAATATGCCACGAATGGATGGAATGGAGGCAACCAGGCGCATCAAAGCGGCCTTTGCGGACACTGCCGTGATAGGCATCTCTGTGAACAACTCACAGGAGATGGTGGCTGCCATGCGACGGGCGGGGGCAGATGCATTCCTTTCGAAGGAGGCGCCTGCAGAAGATATCCATCACACGATCGTCACGATGACGCGAAAGTGTGCATAACGTCCACGTCGAGGTCATGGAGGCCACCTTTGCTCTGCCATGATTTCCCATCAAGCAGATCACCCGCGCTGAGTCATTTTATTGCGGCTTCTCCCGTGTGCACCTCCTGAGGGGCTTCGGCCCTTTGCTGTTTCTGCTGAGCCTCCTGTTGATTCTGCTGAGCCTGGTCTTGTTTGATCACCGAGGCACTGCGAAGAATCATCAGGGTCCTGGCCTGGCCATTCGGGTAAACCCAGGCATCGACTCGGTCCCCGACCTGCAAGTGGCCGAATTTCTCGGTTTCAGTGCCGACATGGATGTTTGCTTCCTTGCCGTTCTCATCCTTGACGACGAACTCTTCACCATTAATGGAAATGATGTCGACGACAAAGTGCTTAGCTTCCTGCATGGCACTTTCCGCAGCGGAGTGCGACAACAGCGTCCACACGCCCAGGACTAGGCTGGGTAACAACCTCATAGCGCCTCCCTACGCGATGCTTTTGACGAGCATTGCGACTCAAGGAAAAGGGATGGAACACGCAGGAATTGTCGGTCATGTGACCGGCGGCCGACGCCCCATGACGAAACTCACCGCGGCAAAAATCAAGAACACGACGAAAAGCACATAGGCAATCTGGGTGGCTGTTCCGGCCACACCCGAGAGGCCTAGAATTCCTGCAATAATCGCGACGACGAGAAATGTGACAGCCCAGCTGAGCATAGTGAACTCCTTTCGTCAGACACCGTGAAGCGTCCCATTGGATTACGTTCGTCCCTCTAGCACGAACGGCGGGTACGCATTGGACTACCGATACACCGTGGTATCTTGAGCAGTTTTGAGCTGCCCTTCGATTTCTTGAGCCTCGCGCTCCCGATTCGTATTACGAAGAATGGCTGCCAGCACTTCCAATGTCGAAATCATTTGCGGGTCACCCTGTCGCACCTGACTTTCTTCCAAGATGGCAAGGGACTTATGTATCAGCCGTTCGGCTTCTCCGAGCTGTCCTTGAATGGCATAGAAGCTCGAAAGGGTCTTCAGGGACAAGGCCGTTCGCGCATGGTTGGTCCCGAATTCCTGGAGATTGATGGCCAGGGATCGCTTCAAGAGCGGCTCGGCCTCACGGTACCGTTCCTGAGTCGCATATAAAATACCGAGATTTTGAACGGTTGCTCCGACTCCGGGATGGTCTGCCCCCAAACCTTTTTCTCCTATGGTCAAAGCTCTAGCGAAGAGCAGCTCGGCTTCGAGCGGCTTGCCCGAATTCGCATAGACGACCGCCAAATCATTCGCTGCATCAGCCACACGCAAATCGTCCAGGCCGTATTTTTCAGCCTGTTCGAGTGCAGCAGTCAGCAGACGCTCGGCATCGGCTAACCGTCCCTCATGCAAGGCCTGTAATCCTCCCTGCCTCCAGGTATTCCAAAGCGTATCCTGGGCCTGAGAGGGCAGAGGCCGCAGGAATACCAGGGACAATAAGACGAATACGACCAACAGGGCCCGGTTCCTGGTCAGCCAATGCATGCCGGGGTTCTCATGCATTGAGTCGTTCTCCTTCAGCCCTGGCGAGAGCCAGTTGATCGCGGAGGGCCATTTCGATGAGGCAAGGATCGCAGTATCCATCCACAATGTCATATGTACTCGCGCTGATCTGGCCGGACGCCATAAATGTCGTGGGATCGCTCCATTCCTGCAGTTCAGCACCAAACTCTTCTGACAGGTGCTGGACACGCCAGCACGATGCACACATGAGAATTTCCATACTTCACGGTACACTGGGTCTCCGGTGAGCCCTAACTAGGACCAGTCCCAGAAGTACCAGGCAGTCCACCCCAGACCTCGATGGATGGATATGGATCCAATACAAGTAAGATGATGATTTCGAAGTGAAATTGCCGATGCTAGGGCATGAGCAACCCTGCTCAAAAGTAAAGATGGAGGCCAATCCCATACCAGGCAGCTCGTTGCAAATAGAACTGCCCGTCTGGTGATGGTCCGGAATAATATTCTCCGAGGAGCTGGATCTGGCGGTCACCAATGCGGGCGTTCTCGAACTGCACACCTGCCATCATGGAATGGCCGACCTGCCACCTGGTTCGCTCGTTACACTGAAAGTCAGCATAAGCGACCGGACGAAGGCGCCCACCCAAAAACGTCCTGGTGCTGACCAACTCTGCGCCCCATTGACTCGTACCTCGTCCCAGGTCTTCCGGAAAGCGATGGACGATGAATCCTCCGCCGCCATAGACCCGAAGCCATTGGAACACCTGATAGGATAATTTCACATCCAATTCTTCGTAACTGAGATTCACTCGTGTGATACCCGGGTTGTTCAGCAAGAACTCGTCTCCAAGATGAGAACTTTGATGCTGAAGCCGGATGAATCCGGAAAATGGTCCATTCCGGTAACTGCTCAAGAATCCTACACGGTAATCCGCATTGACGAGATCGATTGACTGGGCACTGACGTCAAAGATGCTGAAGACACCGGCCTGCACGCCGAATTCCCACTCTCCGTCCAGGAAGGCTTTGTTGCGGTAAATCGCAAACGTCTCGCCGAAATTCGCGGCAAAGACACCGGCAAGGTTCAAACCTTGTGTAAATTGCCTGTAGCTTGCTCCAAACTGTGGCCATCGCGGGTCGGCATGGATTGGAGCGAATAGTGTGCCGCGCGGCAGCCATTTGGCTCCCGGCTCTGGAATAGATGCGTGAGCCGCTTGATCTTCCGGAGAAATGGTGGACGGATCGGCGGTGTGAATTTCGACCTGTGTGACTCCCGGAACCTGCTTGATAGCTGCGATGACTTTCCCTCGATCGATGTTGGTCAGAGTTTTCGTCGTCACCAACACGGAGCCGTCGTGCACCTCGACTGCAGCGTCCGTGACGTTGAATTCATGTTGCAAAATCGCCGACGTATAACCCGCGATGAACTCGTCTGAGGCCCACGCGGGGACGGTTCCACAGAGAGCGCACAAGACCACCGCGCAAAGAAACGATGCCACCCCGATTGTTGAGCCCATGCCATGCTCTAGCTCTATGGATATCGTATCCCGTATGATCTCTCACGGGACACGCTTCGTCGCTTCAAAAGTGGAAGTTCAGTCCGATCGTGACCCTAGACCGTTGTCATTGAACTTCTTGTCGACGACCTTCTCATCTTTGGACTCGATTCTTTCCAACCAGATGTCCCGATAGGTGCTGTCAATGGACCAATGCTTGTTCAAAAAGAGCTGTAGACCGCCCCCGGCGTGGAAGCCGAACCGGTTTTGCGTATCGTCAAAGTTCCCCGGCCCCTTGACCGTCGAATAGTACCAACCGCCTCCACCGAGAATAAAAGGCGCCAGTCTCATCGTGCCGAATGGATAAATCAATGCGGAGACTTGTACGGGATAGCTATGAACTCTGGTATTCCCGAAATCCTTTCGTCTGTCATCGGCAGAACCCTCGAGGGCTAGAAAGCGAAACGCATGCAACCGGACCTGTGCGCCGCCTACCACTCATCGCTTACGTCCTCGGATCGTAATAGGTCGCGCTGCCTCCGATGGAAACCGGTCCGATGTTCACTTGTTCGAATAGTCCTTCAGCGCCTGCGGCAGGGACTGCGATCATCATCGCCCACACGACAAGTCCCAACAGGCATGCGGACAGACAAGTCTGTGATGTGGCCGCATGGCTCCTGGTACTCCTTTCATCATCGGGTATTTCGGGCTTTTATGTGGCCACAAAAAAGCGGACCGACGCGGTTGGCCGGTCCGCTTTCTGTCTGCGGGTCGTTACTTGTTCATCTTGGCCATGCCGGTCTGTGCATCAACGTAGACCGTCTGGCTCTTGTTGTTGTGATCAATAACCTCGATCTTCCAAATCGTTCGTCCGTCATCCTTGCCCAAGTCCGCCTCGGCGGCCTTGCCGGGGACGACTTTAATGGCGCTCTTAACGGCTTCCTCCAAAGGAATCTTCGCAGCCGCGACGAGTTCCTTGTTGGATTCGAACAGTGCCCAGGCAGGTCCAACGGCGAGGACCAAGACTATGAGGCTGGAAATTACGACTCTTAACATGGTGACCTCCTCTTCAGACGTGTTACCTGACAGGCTCGCGTTCCACCTGTTCCGGCTTGTTGCCCTGGAACCACTTATCCGCCCAGCCTGAAATATCGTCCTTCTGGGTGCCGTAGCGTTCTTGGACTTTGCCTAAGAACTTGTCGTAGTTCCCTTCGATCTGGGTCAAGTCATCATCCGTAAACTTGCCCCATTGCCTTTTTAGCTCACCTTTGAATTGTCCCCATTTACCTTTGAACATATCTGCGTTCATCTTTCCTCCCTTCTTTTGCCCGCTGGGTATTCGATCTCCCTGTTTCAATACTGTAGCGTGAGCGGCTTGTCCACGACGCTGGTCGATTCCCTGGGGCTCCAACAAACCTGCCCAAGCAAAAGCATGAATTGATTTCTACGGGTTTATTTCTGCTCGGCTGGAACTTCAGCGGTTTGCGTATTCACGACGCTCAGGCGATTCCGGATTCCCTTCACACCGAGGACCGTTTCCGCCAGCCGTGTTGCCTCCCGCTGTGCCAAAGGAGTGGCAGCGGCTCCTTCGAGCGTCACTTCGCCTTGGTTTACGTGCACGACGATGAGACTCCCGGCTGTGAGTGGGTTGGTTTGCATTGCACGCACAATGGCCGTCTGCAGCTGAACATCGCTTGGTTTCTCCGCGGCCGGCTGCGCAAGCCCATCGACGGGCACCACCGCACCCGCCGTTCCCCACGTGACGGCCAAGACCCAAGCGCGCACGGTTCGGGTCATGTCCTCCTCCGAACTCATCACCCTACGCCGGGCTTATCAGCTCCCGACACTGGGAGATCCCCTCATCGGGGCCGAATGGGCACCGCTGTCTCTATTTGCAGCAGAGCCAGGGAGCGGCCTTTGAGATCGTAATATTTACCTTCAGAAATCAACGGCGCGTGAGCCGGTATCACCTCCTGGACCGTGTCGAGGACGAGCTGCCATTGCAGGTTAATCGGGTGGGGGGGCAATGTGAATTGAATAGGTTCGTGATGTGCATTTATCAACAAAAGAAACGTATCGTCGAAAATCGGATTCCCGAGATGGTCTTTTTCCTCGATGCGGTCACCCGCCAGCCTTACCCCGAGACAACGCACGTAGCCTTGTTTCCAATCCTCGTCCGTCATTTCCTCGCCATCCGGCCGAAACCAGGACAGGTCCTTGATGTCCGC
>Ga0307416_100000767_pt1 | contig 16834 bp, 14 predicted proteins | sample DK1Cmetagenome_2_FD_203821 | JGI IMG/M metagenome (GOLD analysis project Ga0307416, IMG submission 203821) | Maize rhizosphere microbial communities from greenhouse at UC Davis, California, United States - DK15-C-3 | ecosystem: Host-associated > Plants > Roots > Rhizosphere > Soil | place...
CGGGCCGGCGTACAGATCCTCCGCCGCCTCGATCAGCCGCCTGTCGATCTTCTCGAGGGCAACGTACAGCGGTAGCGTCATGAACGGCAGGAAGTTGTAGGTGATGCCGGCCACGACGGCCGCCGGCGTGGCCAGCAACCGGAACTCCTCGGGCACCAGGCCGATGTCCTTGAGCGGCCCGAGGACGAGGCCGGAGTCGGCCAGGATGATCTTCCACGAGATCGTACGGAGCAGGAAGCTCGTGAAGAACGGTGCGATGACGAGGAACAGCAAGACGTTCTTGTAGGCCCCGCCCCGGAACGCGATCGCGTAGGCCAGCGGGAAGCCGAGCGCGAACGCCAGGATCGTGGCGAGCCCGCCGTACACGATCGAGCGGGCCAGCCACGGCCAGTACTCGCCGATGGCCTCCGGATAGATGCCCCAGTTCCAGGTCTGCGAGTAGCCCGTGTCCAGGTTCCCGGTCCAGAGCGACGTCAGGAACATCTGCAACGCCGGGTAGACATAGAACAGGACGAGCCAGAGCAGCCCGGGAAGCAGGAGCAGATACGGCGCGGCCGCCCGAAGCCGGAGGGCGCGCCGCACCGTCGTCTAGAGGCCCATCGCCTTGGTGAAGGCCTCGGCCCAGGCCGTCTCCTCGTCCGCGGTGGTCGCGCGGAAGATATGGAGCCGCGAGACCCAATCGTCGGGCGGGAAGATCAGCGGGTTATTGGCGAGCTCGGCGTCGCTCTCGAGCATGATCTCCTTGGCGCCGACCACCGGGCACACATAGTTCACGTACGCCTCGATCGTCGCGGCGTTCTGCGGCTCGTAGTAGAAGTCGATCCAGCGCTCGGCCTGCGCCTTGTTCGGCGTGCCCTTCGGGATGACCATGTTGTCGGTCCAGAGCATGCCGCCTTCCTTGGGTAGGGCCCATTGGAAGTCCTGATCGGGCTTCTGCTCCGGGACGAGCAGCGTCAACACGTCGCCCGACCACGCCATCGACAGGATGACGCTGCCACCCGCCATGTCCTCGACATAGGAGTTGCCAGTGACCTGCCGGACGATGCCGCCATCGATGGCCTTGTCGACCTCGGCCAGCGCCGCATCGAATTGCTCCTGCGTCAGGTCCTCGGGCTTGCTGCCGAGCCGGATGGCCGACAACCCGATCGTGTCGCGCATCTCGGAGAGGTACGTCAGCTTGCCCTTGAACGTGTCCGCGAAGAAGACCTCGATCGAGTCCTGGTCACCGGTCTTGTTCTTGTCGAAGCCGATGCCGGTCATGCCCGACTGCCACGGGGCGGCGAGGTTGGTGTCCGGGTCGAACGAGCGACCCTTGTAGTTCTCCGCGAGGTTCGCCACGAAGTTCGGCGTGAGGCTGGTATCGATCGTCTCGACCCAGCCGAGCCGGATCAGTCGGGCGACCATCCAGTCGGTCACGACGACGAGGTCCCATTCGGTCGGCTGGCCTGCCTCGAGCGGTGCTTGGAGATCGCTCGTGAAGAACGTCTCGTTGTCATCGACCGCGCCATCCGCGTACTCGACGGTGATGCCGGTCTCGGTCTTGAACTTCTCGAGGGTCGGGAAGCTCGAGCCGTCCTCGGTGACGTCGATGTAGCCGATCCAGTTCGCGAAGCGCAGCGTGCCGCTGCTCGCGGGAGTGGCGGCGGCACTGGCGCTGGCGCTCGCCGACTCGCTGGCGGCGGCCGAGGGTGAGGCGGCCCCGCTGCCCTGCGGAGGTGTCCCGCACGCGGCGAGGAACGCGGCCGTCCCCGCGAGCGTGCTGCCCTGCAGGAATCGACGACGCGTGAGGTCCCCCGGGAACGGCGAGCGTGTGTCGGTCATGCCGGTATCTCCTCCTGGACCGCCACGGCCTGCGGAGCCGTCGCGGTATCGGTCGTCGCGCTCGGGATCGCGACGACGAAGCTATGGTCGGGTGACCAGGTCAGCAGGACCTCCTCGCCGGGGGCCCACAGTTCCGCGCGCGTGGCGCGCTCGACGTTCTGTTCATAGACGGTCAGCCGCGCACCCCCGCGCGCCTCGACCTGGTACTGCGTGCTCACGCCGAGGTACGACGCATCCCGGACGATGCCGTGCAACGCATTGTGGCCGGCCGGCGTGGCATCGCCTGTCGCCGGTTCGCGGAGGCGGATCTTCTCGGGTCGGACGCCGACGCTGACGTCGGTCTTGCCGTCGACGAGGCCGCTCGGGGCGCGGATGACGGTGTCGTCGGCGAGCTTCACCGAGGCGTACCGGCCGTCCGTGCCCTGTACGGCACCGGGCAGCAGGTTGCTGACGCCGAGGAAGCCAGCGACGAACGGCGTGGCAGGTCGCTCGTAGAGGCTCTCGGGATCGCCGAGCTGCTCATACCGGCCGCGGTTCATCACGGCGATGCGATCGGACATCGTCATCGCCTCCTCCTGGTCGTGGGTCACGTAGATGAACGTGATCCCGACTTCCTGCTGGATGCGCTTGAGCTCCACCTGCATCTGCTTGCGGAGCTTGAGGTCGAGCGCGCCGAGCGGTTCGTCGAGCAGGAGGACGGCCGGGCGATTGATGAGCGCCCGCGCGAGCGCCACGCGCTGCGCCTGGCCACCGCTGATCTGCGTCGGCTTGCGGCGCTCGTACCCCGGCAGCTCCACCAGCTCGAGCATCTCGCCGACCCGGCCCTTCACGTCGCGATCCGGTACGCCCCGGCGACGCAGCCCGAACGCGACGTTCTCGTAGATCGTGAGGTGCGGGAACAGGGCGTAGTTCTGGAAGACCGTGTTGACGTTGCGCTTGAACGGCGGCAGCCACGTCACGTCCTCGCCCTGGAGCTCGATGAGGCCCGAGGTCGGCTCCTCGAAGCCGCCGATCATGCGCAGAGTCGTCGTCTTGCCGCAGCCCGACGGCCCGAGGAGGCTGAAGAACTCGCCATCGAGGACCTCAAGGTCGATGTGATCGACGGCGACGGTCTCGCCAAATCGCTTCACGACATCCACGAGCCTGACATCGACCGTGGCCACGTTCGTTGGCACTCCTGACGTGTCGGCCATCCGGTCAGCGTCCTCCCCGCTCGACCGGAGCGCGCCGACGATCGACCGTCAGGCGGGCTCGGGGCCAGATGCGGGCGAGGATATGGGCGCCTCCTCGGTAGTGTCAATCTTGCGGGAAGCGGGGCTTGGGTGGGGCGGACGCCGCGAGATTCGTGGCGTCAGCCGGTCGAGACTGCGCGGTTCGCGGGCCGACCTCGACGGAGACGACCGAGCCTCGTAACGGCCGCGCGTTCCTGCTCCTCTGGCGAACGGAGGTACGATGTATTCCGACACTTCCCGTGACAGAACGAGGGCCCATCCGTCGCATGACCGCCATCACCGAAAGCGCCGTCCTGGAGGCCCTGCGGGCCGTGCAAGAGCCTGAGCTCGGGCGCGACATCGTCACGCTCGACATGGTCAAGTCGATCGCCATCGCCGATTCGCATGTGGCGTTCACCATCGAGCTGACGACACCCGCCTGTCCGCTCAAGGACGAGATCGAGCGCAACGCGCGCGCCGTCCTGGTCGACCTCGGCGCGAGCGATGTCGACATCACCTGGGGCGCGATGGTGCGGCGCGCCCAGCCGCGTCAGGCCGAGCAGCTCGTCCCGGGCGTCAAGAACATCATCGCCGTCGCCTCGGGCAAGGGTGGCGTGGGCAAGTCGACGGTGAGCGTCAACCTCGCGGTCGCGCTCGCCCAGGCCGGTGCCACGGTCGGGCTGCTCGACGCCGACATCACCGGTCCGAACATCCCGCAGATGCTCGGCGTCGAGGGTCAGCCGAAGGCGAGCGAGAACAACAAGATCACGCCGCTCGAGCGCCATGGCGTCAAGACGATCTCGATCCAGTTCTTCGTGCCCGAAGGCCAGCCGATCGTCTGGCGCGGCCCGCTCGTCGGTGGGGCGATCCAGCAGTTCCTCCGGGACGTCGACTGGGGCGAGCTCGACTACCTCGTGATCGACCTGCCGCCCGGCACCTCAGACGCGCAGCTGACGCTCGCGCAGGCGGTACCGATCTCCGGCGCGGTGCTCGTCACGACGCCGCAGGAGGTCAGCCTCAGCGACGTCGGCAAGGCCCTCGCAATGTTCCAGCGGATGAACGTGCCGGTCCTCGGCCTGGTCGAGAACATGACCGCGTTCGCCTGCCCCCACTGCGGCGAGCTGACCGAGATCTTCGGCCGAGGCGGGGGGGAGCGGTTCGCCGCGCAGCACAGCCTCGAGTACCTGGGCGGCGTGCCGCTCGACGTGACGGTCCGCCAGGGCGGCGACGTCGGCGTACCGGCGGTCGCCCAGCGCGAGCCGGGTCCGGCGGCGCGAGCCCTCACGGCGGTCGCCCAGACCGTGGCCGCCCGGATGAGTGTCCGCGCCGCGGCCGCCGAGTCGCGACCGCTGCTCACGATCTCCTGAGGTCCCCTGGACGTGCGGTGTCCCTCGTGCGGGGCCATCGCGGTCGAGGATGCGCGGTTCTGCGCGCAATGCGGCACGTCCCTTGCAGCGGGCGCCGTTGACGCGATCGCGGGGGCTGCCGCAACGCCGCCCCACGTCGCCGTGCCGAGGGGTGGTGACCGCCGGATCGTCACCGCCCTGTTCGCCGACCTCGTCGACTACGTCCGTATGCTCGCCGAGCACGACCCCGAGGACGTCCGGGCCCGCGTGACCGAGGCGCTGGCGACGATGGCGTCGGCCGTCGAGCGGTTCGACGGCACGCGCGAGAAGTTCATCGGTGACGCGGTCTTCGCGGTCTTCGGCTGGCCGCGCGCGCACGACGACGATGCGGTTCGCGCGGCCCTCGCGGCGCTGGCGATCCGGTCCGGGCTCCAGGAGGCGGCGGCCGGCGGCGAGCCGCTCGACGTGCGGATCGGGATCGCGACAGGGGAAGTCGTGGCCGGCGCTCCCGGGACGAGCGCGGACACCGACCTGCGCCTGACCGGCGAGGCGATCACGACCGCCGCGCGGATCCAGTCGATGGCGAGACCCGGGGAGATCCTGCTCGACGAGGCGACGGCGCGCGCGGCACGCGGCCGGCTCGCGACGGATCCGCGAGGGTCGGTCGTCTTACGCGGCCAGTCGACCGCGGTCGAGCTCCATGCCCTGCGCGGCGAGGCGGGGGTGGGGCCGTGGATCCCGTTCCGTGCCGCCAACCCCGGTCCGTTCGTCGGGCGGACACGCGAGCTCGCCGCCATCTGGGCGGTCCTGGATCGGGCCAGGCGGACCGGTCGGGGCGGGACGATGCTGATCGAGGGGGATGCGGGCGTCGGGAAGTCGCGCCTCCTCCAGGCGGTCGAGGCCCCGGCACGCGCCGCCGGCTTCGGCTGGTCGTGGACGGAGAACGTCTCCTACGGTCGCAACGAACCGTATCGCTGGGCCAGGCTGCTGGCCCAGGTCGTCGCCGACGAGCACGGCATCGACTCCGGGTCGATGGCTCGCCAGCTCCTGTTCACCGACGACGTCCCGCCCGAGACGCGGCGGCGGTATGGCGGCGCGATCGCGGCGATCGCAAGGGACGCGGCGTTCTCGGGCTGGGAGGCGGAGGCTGCCGACATGCCGGCCGATCCCGGGGAGGTCGGTGTGGTGCTCGGTGAGCTGGCCGCGCGGTATGTCGAGCGCCTGTTGGCGACGCGTGGACCGCGGGTCGTCGTGATCGACGACCTGCAGTGGCTCGATCCGTCGAGCGTCGGCCTGGTCGACCTGATCGTCGATCGAACGCCCGACCACCCGCTCGTCGTGCTGGCGACCAGCCGGCCGGGATCGCTTCCCGACTGGGCGATCCGGGGCAGCGCCGAGCGTGTGCGCCTCGGCGGCCTCGATGAGCCCGAGACAGCCCGCCTCGCGACGATCGTCGCCCGGGCCGCGGTCGATGCGGACGGCGCCCGGAGCATCCACGAGCGGACCGGTGGCAACCCGTTATTCGTGGGCGAGACCGTGCGGGCGTTCCTGGAGGACGGCACGTTGCAGTGGCGTGACGGCCTCGTCGCCATGACCGGGACCGGGAGCCGGCGGGTGCCCACCACCCTGCGCGCCGTCCTCGGGGCGCGCATCGACGCGCTGCCGGCCTCGGCGCGCGAGGTGCTCGGCGTGGCATCGATCATCGGCATCACGTTCCGTCCCACCGTCGTCGAGGCGCTGCTCGACACGCCACTCGAGGCGGACGCCTTCGAGCACCTCGCCGCGAGTGCGCTGGTCCTGCCGCACGGAGGCGGTCGGTGGCGGTTCGCCCACGCCCTCATCCACGACGCCGCCTATGCCGGCCTGCTGGCGAGTCGCCGGCGCGACCTCCACGCCCGGCTCGCTGATCGCCTCGAGCGACACCCTGAACAGTTCAGCCCGAGCCTTATCGCGGCCCATCGTGTTGCAGCCGGCGACGCCGCACGGGCGATCCCGCTGCTGCGCGACGCGGCTGAGAGCGCCCTCGGGCTGGGCGCGGCCACCGAGGCCGCGGCGTTCTGGCGGCAGGCGGCTGATCTCGCCGCGCCCGACGATCCGGCCGGAGCCGAACACGACCGGGCAAGGGCAGACGAAGCGCTCGACGTCCTCGCGCCGCGCGATCCCGCGAGCCAGCCGGCCAGCGGAGCCGGGGTGCGGCTGCCCTAGGAGGCCGCTGCCCCCGTCGAGGTCTTCTGGGTGACGCTCTCGCGGGGGCGCGACGGTCGCACCGTCACGGTCAACCCGTCGACCCCGGTCCTGACCCACGGCCCGGCGGCTGCGCACATCGCGTCCATCTCGGGCCGCCGGGCGGGGCCGTAGTGGACGAGGATCGCCGACTTCGCGCCCGACCGGCGCGCCATGTCGATCGCCTCCTCGGGCGTGAGGTGGCCGCGTTCCGGATCGTCGTGCGCAGCGAGGCCAAGGGCGCTCTCGACGAGCAGCAGATCCGCGTCGCGGATGGCGTCCTCGACCGAGGCGGACGGCCCGGTATCGCCGGTGTAGGCGAGTCGCGACCCATCGGGCGCGTCGATCACGACGCCCCACGCCGGAACGTAGTGGCGGCCCTTGACGAACCGGACTCGAAGCTCGTTGATCTCGAGGACGCTGTCCGGGTCGTATTCCTGCGCGATGAACGCCGCATCGAAGAAGCCGTCCCGTTCGCTGACGGCCTTCGACAAGGCGTCGAGCCGCGCGCGGCCGCCTGGCGGCAGATGGATGGGCAGCGGATCGGGTGCCGGCTCACCCCACGGGTAGAGGTAGCGCAGGCCCACGATGTCGAGGTAGTGGTCGGCATGCATGTGACCGACGATGATCGCGGACAGGTCGTGCGGGTCGAGTACCTTCTGCAGGTTGCGGATGACGCCCTGCCCGCAGTCGAGCAGGATCGCGGTCGAGCCCCACTCCACGAGATAGCCGGCGGTGGGGGTGGCCGGATGGGGGGCGGCCGTGCTGCAACCCAGCACGGTCAACCGGAGGCGCGCGCCCAGGCTGTCGGTCATGGAGTCGCATGCTATCGGCGCGGTCCGAGGTGATGTGTCGGCAGTTCGACACGATTACCATCGCCGGCATGCTGGTCGGACGCGCCGTCTTCGACGCACTGGCGGCGATCCCGTTCTTCGCCGGCCTCGAACGCGACGCGCTCGAACGGCTCGCGGGGAGCATGCGATCTCGCCGGTTCCGGCGCGGCGAGGTGATCTTCCATCTCGGCGATCCCGGCGACGCGCTGTTCGTCATCGTGTCCGGCGATGTGAAGATCTCGCTGCCATCGGAGACCGGTGAGGAGGCGATCCTCGCAACGCTGGGCAGCGGCGCCGTCTTCGGTGAGCTGGCCCTGCTCGACGGGGCGCCGCGCTCGGCCAGCGCGACGGCGCAGACCGCGACCGAGACCGTGGTGCTGCCGCGCGACCGCTTCCGCGAGCTGATCGCGACCGAAGCCGGCGTGCGCGACGCGTTGCTAGCCTCGATCGCGGGCGAGCTCCGGCGGCTCACGACGCACGTCGAGGAGCTCCATTTCCTCGACATCACCGGGCGCCTCGCCGCGCGGCTGGTACGGCTGGCGGTCGACGGCGGGACGCGTCTCCCCGACGGCGGGATCCGCCTCCGGAAGAACCTGACGCAGGGTGACTTGGCGTCGATGGTCGGCTGCACGCGTCAGAGCGTGAACAAGCTGCTGGGCCAATTCACCGACGACGGGCTGATCCGCCTCGAACGCGAGGGGATCATGGTGACCGACCTGGACGGGTTGACCGCGACCTCGCGGCGCTAGGCAGGCCTGGCGGACTCGGCCGTGTCGGCCGCCTCGCTCGCGGACTCGAACAAGACGGCCGCGGCGATCAGCGCGGCCTGGCTCCGGCCCATCGCCCCACCGATGTAGGTCGCCCGGGTCTGGCGTCGCTCGCCGTTCGGCGTGACGACCGCCACGGTGACGGCGAATTCGGACCCACGCGGGCGGACGCGCACGGCCAGCCCGGCATCGACCCCGGCGTCATCGCGCACTCGCGCCGCGCGGCCGGCCAGGCTGGGATCGTCGTCGCCGTCGGCGTCGAGGGGGCCCGCCTGACTCGGCACGACGCGCACAAGTGCGAGCCACGGCGCGTCGCCGAACAATGTGGCGACCTGGCCGGCCGATCCGATCTCCTCGACGGCGAGACGCCAGCCTAGGCCTTCGAAACGTGCCCCGACCGCATCGGCCCAGCTCGTGTCGCCCTCGGCCCAGATGTGCTGGCCGAGTCGCTCGCGGACGATCGCGGCCGCGCTGTCCACGCGGTCCTGCGCCGATGCTCCCGCCACGTCCGTGCCCGATGCGCTGATGCGGACATCGACCGCCTCCTGGCGCGCGTACGTCGCCACCTCTGGATCGGGCCGTCGGAGCATCTCCTCACCGAGGATCTCCGCGACCGAGGACTCACCGATCCCCGTCAGCCGGAACGTGCGGATCGCCGCGCCCGTGCCGAGGCCCCGCCCGTGAAGGCGCGGCAGCACCTCGTTCGCCCACATCGGGCGCATCTCGCGCGGCGGTCCGGGCAGAGCGACCGCGATCCCGCCGTCTGGCCGCGAGACGAACCAGCCCGGCGCCGAGCCGTTCGGGTTCGGCAGCGATTCGCTCGACGGGATCCGCCAGGCCTGCTTCAGGTTGATCTCGGGGAAGGGCAGTCCGCGGCGCTCCCAGCGGCCGCGCAGCCACGCCTCGATGTCCGGGTCGATCTCCGTGGTCTCGCCGAGCGCCGCGGCGATCGATTCGCGGGTGAGGTCGTCGGGCGTCGGGCCGAGACCACCGGTGCTGACGACCAGGTCGGCGCGTTCGAAGGCGGTGCGGAACGCATCGCTGACGACGTCGAGCCGGTCGGGGAGACACATGATCCGCCCGACGGTCACGCCCTCCCTGGTCAGCGCCAGCGCCAGCTCGCCAGAATTCGTGTCGCGCGTCTCGCCGACGGTCAACTCGGAGCCGATGCTGAGCAGCTCGGCGGTGCGTATCGCGCGCTGCGGCGGGGTCGACGACATGCCCGCAGCGTAACGGTCCCGCGAGGTGCTGGGTGTCGTGCGGGGGTCGGCTGCGACCCGGGCACTGGTATCATCCGGGCCCATCCGGTCCGGCTCATGACCAGCTGGAGCAGCATCCTGGACGCTCACCCCCCGACACGGACGGCGCCGCCGCCCGGCCTGCGATCCTCCATCCGTTCGACGCGCGATGCGGCCTTCCGGCTGGGGAGGGCGCATGTCGATCTCGCGAAGGCCGAGTTCTCGGCGATCGCCGACGAGATCAAGAAGGTCGTCGTCTTCGCGGGGATCGGGATCGGTGTCGTGCTGTTCGCGGTCACGCTCGCCGTCGTGGGGACGTCGCTCTTCCTCGGCGAGTGGCTGCTCGGCTCGATCGGCTGGGGCGTCCTCCACGGGGTGCTGCTGTTCACGGCCATCGCGATCGCCTGCACGCTGGCTGCCATCGGGGTCAGTGGCGCGCGCATCGCCCGGTCGTTCATCGTCGGCGTGCTCCTGGCGATCGCCGTGGGGCTGCTGATGGCCTTCGGACTGCCGAACCAGGCGTACGCGTCGCTCGGCGAGTCGACGCTCCCCGCTATCGAGCCGGGCGTGCGGCCGCTCATCGTCGGGATGATCGTGCTCGGCGTCCTCGGCCTCATCATCGGGGTCATCGCGGCGGTCCGCGGCGGGGGCGTCGGCGCGGTGGTCGCCAGCCTCGCCTTCGGCGTGATCATCGGGGCGATCTCGGCGCTGGACCCGGGTGTCCAGGTCGGTGCCGCCATCGGTATCACCGTCGGCTACCTCGTGTGGATCACGCTCATGGGCATCGACGCGGCGAGCACCGGTGTCGACGTCGAAGCGATGAAGGCACGGTTCATGCCGACCCAGACCATCGAGACCAGCAAGGAGACGCTCGCGTGGCTGCAGAGCAAGATGCCGCCCGGGACCGGGTCCTAGCGGCGCGCGCGGGCCTCGACCAGGAGCTCGACGAGCTCCGTGGTTCGGCGCGCGCAGCAGTCGATCTCCCGGCGCAGGTACGCAAAAGCCCCGCGAAGGCCGCTGCGGTGGCGGGGGGCCTGGCGTTCTTCGTCCTGCGCGGTCCGCAGCGACTCTGGGGAGCGTTCCGCGAGCGCGTCTTCGGCAAGCCGGCGCGGATGCCGAGCCGGATGCTGCCCAAGGAGATCGAGAAGACGCTCGACAAGATGGGCGACGACGGCGACAAGGTGCGCGGCACGCTCGAGCGCGACTTCGCGGCATACGTCAAGGAGAAGCAGAAGGAGCGGCGCGGTCTCATCCCGATCGTGCTGCTCGGTCTGGCCCGGCCGGTGATCGCGCGGGCGGCTCGTCGAGCGGGGGAGTTCCTCGTGCAGCCGAGCGCGGAACGCGAGCCGACGAATCTCGACGTCCTGCGCGCCAGGTTCGGCGCACGAGCCGAGGAGACACGGGCGAAGGCGGAGATGCGGGTCGAGGAGGCGAAGGCCTCGGCGGAACGAGCGGCGGAGGCGGCGAAGGAACGGGTGGATCGGGCGGCCGAGACCGCGAAGGAGAAGGTCGATCGGGCGCGCGGCGCGGCGAACGAGGACCCGCCGACCGGCGTGTGACCCTCGGCTAGACTCTAGCCACGGGCGAGTGGCGGAATGGCAGACGCGCCGGCCTTAGGAGCCGGTGCCGCGCAAGCGGCGTAGAGGTTCGACCCCTCTCTCGCCTACCAGTCCCGAGGGCGGTCCGAGCCGCGACAGCCCGGCACGGTCTGGAACGTGGGGTGTTACGAGCCGAGGCTGAACACCTTCCACGTCGCCGTTTGGAACGTCCCGAGGTTCCAAATGGCGGCTGAAACCGGCCTTCCGGTCGGTTCGCCGGTCGCACGGAACATGTGATGTTCCAACCGTGGATCGGCGAGGCAGAACGGTCGACCCACCCTCCGCCCCCGGCCGGACCCCGCCCTATACTTCCCGTTCGATGCAGATCACGCGCACCCCAGCCCCCAAGTCCACCGTCCAGCTCCAGATCGAGCTCCCTCCCGAGCGGCTCACCCGCGCCGTCGATGCCGCCGTCCGCACCCTCGCCAAGCGCACCCGCATCCCAGGCTTCCGTCCGGGCAAGGCGCCGCGCCCCGTCCTCGAGCGCCATCTCGGCCCGGGCGTGGTCATGGACGAGGCGGTCGATCACCTCATGCAGGACGCCTACCGCGAGGCCCTGATCAAGGAGGACATCCTTCCCCTGTCGAACGCCGACGTCGAAGTCGTCCAGGCCGAAGAAGGCAAGCCGCTCATCTTCAAGGCGACCGTGCCGATCCGGCCGGAGGTGACGCTCGGCGACTATCGCAACTTCAACTTCAAGCCCGAGATCGACACGATCGACGACGCCCGCGTCGACCAGGTCGTCGAGGAGTTGCGCGACCAGAACGCGACGCTGGCCGCCGTCGAGGACCGCGGCGCGAAGGACGGCGACTACGCGGTGATCTCGTTCGTCGGAACGAAGGACGGCCAGCCGTTCGACGGCGGCACGTCCGAGCGGATGCCGCTGATCCTCGGCCAGGAGCGCCTGATCCCGGGCTTCGAGGCGAACCTCGCTGGCCTCAAGGTCGGCGACACGACCGAGTTCGACATCACCTTCCCGGACGATTACCCGGAGGAGGCGCTGGCCGGCAAGGCGGCCCAATTCAGCGTCGAGCTCAAGGAGCTCCGGGAGAAGATCCTGCCCGATCTCGATGATGACTTCCTGTCCAGCCTTGGCGACTTCACGTCGCTCGACGCGCTCCGTGCCGACATCCAGGCGCGCCTCGAGGCCAACGCGACCGACCGCGCCCGCCACGGTTTCGCTGACCGGATCATCGAGTACGCCGTCGCCAACGCGACGGTCGAGCTGCCCGAGGTGCTCGTCGACCAGGAGATCGAGGTCATGCACGACGAGTTCAAGGGCTCGCTCGCGCGCCAGGGCATCACCGAGGAGGCATATCTCAAGGCCGTCGAGAAGACCCACGACGACCTGCACGCCGACTTCCGACCGAACGCCGAGAAGCGGGCCAAGACGCTGCTGGTCCTCTCGAAGGTCGCGGATATCGAGGGGATCGACGTGCCCGAGGCCGACGTCGACGCCGAAGCCGAGCAGGGCCGCCAGCGCTACGCCGGCGACAGCCGCCTGATGTCGTATTTCGAATCGGACCGCGGCCGATCGTTCATCCGGAGCACGCTGCGGCGCAGCCGCGTGGTCGAGCGGCTCATCGACGAGTGGCTGGCCGCCCATCCTGAGCACCCGCCGCTGCCGCATCTCGAGGACGTCGCGTCGGCCGTGAGCGGCGAGAGCGCGCAGGCGAATGCGACGATCGGCGCGATCGACCCGGGTACCGTCATCGATGATGGGGAGAAGGCGGCCGTCGATGAACCGGCTGCCGCCGGCTGACCTCCGGACCACCGCCCGTCACTGACCAAGCAACCCCAAGCCAGCAACCACCGTCAACAGGAAATCCCAGGGAGCCGCCACATGCTCGTCCCCATGGTCATCGAGTCCTCCAGCCGAGGCGAACGCGCCTACGACATCTACTCGCGTCTGCTCCGGGAGCGGATCATCTTCCTGGGCGACGCGATCGAGGACCACCTCGCCAACCTCGTCATCGCGCAGCTGCTGTTCCTCGACTCGGAGGATCCCGAAAAGGACATCAGCCTGTACATCAACTCGCCCGGCGGCGTGGTGAACTCGGGGCTCGCGATCTACGACACGATGCAATACCTGCGCGCCCCGGTCAGCACGATCTGCATCGGCATGGCCGCATCGATGGCGGCCGTCCTGCTGGCGGCCGGGACGAAGGGCAAGCGGTACGCGTTGCCGAACAGCCGGATCATGATCCACCAGGGGTCCGGTGGGTTCCGTGGCAATGCGCCCGACGCCATCATCCAGATGAAGGAATGGGAGTTCCTCGTCAACCGCAACATCGAGATCCTCGCCCGGCACACGAGCCAGCCCGTTGACAAGGTGCGCCAGGACACGAATCGCGACTACTTCATGGCGCCCGAGGACGCGAAGGACTATGGCATCATCGACGCGGTGTACTCGGAGCAGTGGGATTCACTGACCGCCCAGCACCACGACGAAAAGGCCGCAGAGGCGGCCGTCGAAGCTGGCGACGTCGAGGAAGCACCACAGCCGAAGCGCTCGAAGAGCGACTCGGCAGGATAGGGAGCTAGGACAGGAACGTGACCTCGACCAGCGGCAGCAAGGGACCCAAGGTCCCGTATCGCTGCTCCTTCTGCGGCAAGAGCCAGGAGCAGGTCCGCAAGCTCATCGCGGGTCAGGGTGTCTATATCTGCGACGAGTGCATCAACCTCTGCCAGGAGATCATCGAAGAGGAGATGCTCGAAACGCCGCGCCCGAAGCAGGCGGCGTCGAAGCTCCCGAACCCGCACCAGATCAAGGACGCCCTCGACCAGTACGTCATCAGCCAGGAACGGGCCAAGAAGGTCCTGTCCGTAGCCGTCTACAACCACTACAAGCGGGTCAACGCCGGGCACCAGGTCGATGACGTCGAGCTCCAGAAGTCGAACGTCCTGCTCGTCGGTCCGACGGGGAGCGGCAAGACGCTCCTCGCCCAGACGCTCGCCCGCGTCCTGGACGTCCCCTTCTGCATCGCCGACGCGACCTCGCTGACCGAGGCGGGCTACGTCGGCGAGGACGTCGAGAACATCCTGCTCCGGCTCATCCAGGCGGCCGACTTCGACGTCGCCCGGGCGCAGCGCGGGATCATCTACATCGACGAGATCGACAAGATCGCCCGCAAGGCGGACAACCCGTCGATCACCCGGGACGTATCGGGTGAGGGCGTCCAGCAGGCGCTGCTGAAGATCCTCGAGGGGACCATCGCCAACGTCCCGCCGCAGGGCGGGCGCAAGCACCCCCACCAGGACTTCATCCAGATCGACACGACCAATGTGCTGTTCATCTGCGGTGGCGCGTTCGACGGTCTCGAGAAGATCGTCGAGGAGCGCGTGGGCCGGCGGTCGATCGGGTTCGGGGCGGACGGGGCGATGTCGCCGGCCGACAAGGGCCGCATCCTCGAGAAGCTGATGCCCGAGGACCTGCTCAAGTTCGGGCTGATCCCCGAGTTCATCGGCCGGTTGCCGGTCATGGTCACGCTCACGGCGCTGACGGCAGACGACCTGGTCAAGGTCCTGACCGAACCGCGCAACGCGGTCGCGCGTCAGTTCCAGAAGTTCCTCGCGCTCGACAAGGTCGAGCTGGCGTTCACTCCCGGGGCGCTGAAGGCGGCCGCGGAGGTAGCGCTCGATCGGAAGACCGGCGCGCGGGCGCTGCGCTCGATCGTCGAGGAGTCGCTCCTCGAGGTGATGTACGACATCCCGGAGCGGACCGAGGTCCGCAAGTGCATCATCACCGAGGAGACGATCCGGTCCGGTCGACTGCCGCTCCTCCTGACCAAGACCGAGGTCGAGGAGGGGGTCGACGAGACGAATTACGAGGAGTGGCTCGCCGAGCGAGGCGAGACCGCGTAGTCAGCCACTCGGGGGCGCCACCGGGGCACCGCCGGGGCGCCGCCGGGGCACCGCCGGGGCGCCGCCGGGGCGCCGCCGGGGCGCCGCCAGGGCGCCGCCAGGCAGCGCGTTCGCCCCATGGGAATCGTGCCCGGCGGCCGCGGCCGCGGGTCTGAGAGTCCCGTGTTTGTACCCAGCGACCGCGGATCGAACCGCTCAAGGCGATCCCGGGACTCGTGGACCCGAAACGACGCGGAGGCTGGCTATCTCGCCTGATTTCGCCCGAAAACGGGACTGACAGTCCCACCGCTGGCTCGTGTCGCCTCGGAAGCGACAACCGTGCCGCGAAGCCGCGATCGTCAGCGCTCGATCAGATGGTGTCGCGTGGGCGGCGACAGGCCGGGCCGCCGTCTGCGCCAGCCTGCGCTAGGTCGATCAGACCTCGATCGAGACCTCGTACACCTGCGGAGTCGGATGCCCGGCCTTCTCGTGGACCCGCATCACCGCTTCCTTCGACGGACCCGTCGCGAGGCAGAACACCTTGCCGGCCTCTGGATCGAGCCAGGCTCGCTCGTAGTGGACCCCCTCGTCACCTTCGATGTCGAGATCGCGTTGGTGAGCGTCTGCGAGCTCCTGCGCTGAGACGCCGAAGAAGCCGTCGTGGACATCCATGAACTTCGCCATGATGGGAACTCCTCATTCGCGGCGATATGGCCCCGGGTTTCGAGCCTAGCTTAGCGACCAGGGCTCGGCTCTGGAGGCCGATCGCCCGGCCGGGCGATCGGCGGCCCGTGCTACACTCCCGCCCTCACGGCGAGGACCGAGAGGAGTAGCGCCGGATCGGCCCGGAGCGAGCGCGGGATGGTGCGAGCCGCGCGGCACCCGACCAGCGTGAACGTCACTCGCGAGCCGCGACGGACGACGCCCGATACCGCGTCGAGAGGGCACCGGACGAAGTCAGGCGCGATGAGCGTCACGGCCCCGGTCGCCGAACCAGCAGGTGGTACCACGACCCGCTCGTCCGCTGGACGGGCGGGCGTTTTGCATCCAGGAGCCGGAACCGAACCCGCATGACCGAACTGCCGAAGGCCTACACCCCGCGTGACGTCGAAGGCGTCATCTACGAGCGCTGGCTGGCGGCGGACGTCTTCGCACCGGACGGGGCCGGCTCTACCGCCGATCAAGGCCTTCCGCCCTTCACGATCATCCAGCCGCCGCCGAACGTGACCGGCTCCCTCCATCTGGGGCACGCCCAGCGGACGGCGGTCGAGGATCTGCTGATCCGGCACGCCCGGATGCGCGGTCACCGGACCCTGTTCCTGCCCGGTCTGGACCACGCCAGCATCGCCGCCCAGTTCGTCCTCGACGGCATCCTCGCCAAGGAAGGCGAAAGCCGACAGTCGCTCGGCCGCGACCGGTACCTCGAGCGGATGCGTGCCTTCTCGGACTCGACGAAGCCGGTGATGCTCGCGCAGCAGCGCCGCGTCGGCGCGTCGGCCGACTGGGGCCGGCTGCGTTACACGATGGACGATGGCTCCGCGCAGGCGGTCCGGGTGGCCTTCGAGCGGTTGTATCGCGATGGCCTCGCCTACCGGACCGAGGCGCTCGTCAACTGGTGCCCGGGTTGCCGCACGAGCGTCAGCGACCTCGAGGTCGTCCCGACTCCGGAGACAGGCACGCTCTGGTCGGTCCGCTACCACCTCATCGACCAGGCGACCGGCGAGCCGAGCCCGGACGAGACGATCACCGTCGCGACGACGCGGCCCGAGACGATCCTCGGGGACGTCGCCGTCGCCGTGGATCCCGAGGACGACCGATATCGAGCCATCGTCGGCCGGCGCGCGCGAATCCCGTTCGTCGAGCGGGACGTGCCGGTCATCGCCGACGAGGTCGTCGACCGGGCGTTCGGCACGGGCGCGGTCAAGATCACGCCCGCCCACGACCAGGACGACTA